>ERZ773031.1111-NODE-1111-length-13856-cov-18.166944_pt1 | contig 13856 bp, 14 predicted proteins | sample MGYA00511666_ERZ773031 | MGnify/ENA primary metagenome ERZ773031 (study PRJEB29015, sample SAMEA2738135) | human oral metagenome | biome: human oral; feature: human-associated habitat; material: saliva | place: China | collected 2250 ...
TAATATATACCCTATGCAATTTTCTTTGTTTCAAACACATATTTTTCTTTTAATTTTGAGCATCTTTCTTGTGGAATTATTCCTTCATGTTGCAATCTGCCGGCTACAATCCCCGGGTGAATTCCTATCGTTTTAGCAAATTCAACAATCTCATCATCAGATGTATATTTTGAAGGAGCTAATCTTTTATAATCCTCAGGCGAAATCAAATAGTTCTTTGCAAACTTATCTGCATCTATTTCCAGTTTATTATTAATATCCATCATTTCTTCTAGCGTACTGCTGATAAAGACCTTCTTAATCTTTTGCTGAAGTACATGCCTGATTTCATGAAATAAAGAAAACCAGAACTTATCTGCATACACTCCTCGATTGTTTATCGCAAGAACTACCCTATCGTCTGTTACCCACTTGACAGCACCATTCACTCCTGAATTCTTCAAGTGTGGTAATAAAACAAATGCAATACCGCATTCAGCAAATATTTCATGCATTCTTGGCAAAAATTCCTTCGGCTTCTTTACCGTCATACCTCTAAGCTCAGGTAAATACCCTTTTAACTTCGCTGCATTATAAGGCTTCGTCTCAATATCTTTTGAGATGTTTATAGCTGTTTGAATCCATGCTCTAGAATTAATGATGTTCTTATCACTGTTAAGAGATAAACTTGATCTAAAATTTATTAGAAAATCCGGCTGCAACATAATTCTTAAATCTGCAACCTTAAAAAACTTACATAAATTTGCAACCTTATCGTTGATACTTCTTGTTTTTGGCAAGCCAACTTCATCAACAAAAAATTTATAATCTATTTCTTTTACAAGCTCTGCTTGTGCATCAATATCTTTAGCCTGCTGTATCTCTATCAGCTTTTGATCATAAGTATTCTGTAGATTCTGCCAAACCTCTACACTTGTTCCAAGCATTGCAGAAAGCTTCTTTGCTAAGTCATTGGAAATATTAGCCTGTCCATTAATCAACTGGCTTAAAGTCTTTGCGGTTGTTCCCATTCTTGTGGCAAATTCAGCCTGACTAACTTCCATATCTTCAATAATATCTGCAATATAATATCCAGGATGAAATGCCACTATATCATTGTATTCATTTACATTACTCATAATGATTCGACACCTCCGTTACCTTCACTATTCTAATCATTTTACATTGAGCCAAAATATCTCCTTCTGTAATCGCCCTTCCATCGTTATAGCAAGGAATCATCGTGACCCTATATCCTGTATTACCTAACCGTATGCTCCATTCATCTTTTCTATTACCCTTTAAACGCTCGAAATGAAACGGAGGATAATTAGCAAGATCCATTAACGACTCTGCATTAAGTATAAAGTTTTCTGCAGATATAAGTTTCTTTTTTACTTGCTCAGGATATCGCCACTTTTTCTTGTACTCAGAACAAAACTGTTTCTTTACTGTTTCATTCTTATATAGTATTTGGATTCCCAAACCTAATTGCTTCCCTCCTTTTATTTCGTTACCATTTTGGTAATAATATTATAAAACTAGCCCGCTAGAATTTCAATGCTTTTATAATTATTTATATATTTTTGTTACTTTTTACGTAACAAAAAAATATAAAGGTGCATCTCTCTATTGAGATACACCTTGCATAAAATCATGGTTTGTCGAGAGCAAACATACTGTCTCCACATGAAATGAATGAACATTCAGTATGTTAACTCAATCTGTCTGTATATGTGAACATATCCACAAAACTATTTAACGATAGCTTAAAGTTATCGTTAAATAGTATTATCTCGATAAACTGAGAGTTAGTTTGAAAAAATATTTTTAAGTATTGGTATCAAAAATATAATTATACCTATAAAAATTAGTCCTTTAACATCCAACCCTGCCTTTTCTTCTATTGCATCTTTGATCATTAATAACCATCCTATAAAGCTGATAATAACTCCTATAAATGTTAAAAATAATCCAATAGGCGCCATTATCTTAAACAATATACTTGGATAGGCTTCACCAGAAAAAATTAGCACTAATAAAATTATTATTCCAAAGACTCCTATCATAATGCCGATATTATATACTCTTTTGTTCATAATGCTTTTCCCCCTCAACTTACAACTATCTCATGCTTTTTTATTCTAAATTATCCAAAATAGACAGATATAAATCTGAATAAAAAGATCCATAGGATTCTTTGGGAGAATTGAATTACCAGATACAACAACACCAAAGGAGGTCACTATGGATCGCAATAATTCTACCACACCAGAACGAGAAAAAGATCAGCAGATTCCTTTTCTTTCGGATACTCTGGTACTACTTATCTTTCTTTTACTTATTGTAATTTTCTCCAAATTCAAGCACAAATGTCCTCTTAATTTGATATATATAACTTCGAAGCCTTAAATCCATAACATCCAAAACGGTAGCTTAACATCTAGGAGTGGTAATTCTGCGGAAAAGATTTCGTCGCCATGCGGAGGAACCGTCTCATAGTGAAACTCTATCTCACTACCATAGTACGCAATAGTCGCGCCTTCGCAGCCGATATTTTGAGGAATGCCTTCATTAGCTATGATAAATTCCATGGTGCCTCCTTTACATAGTGCTTAGTACACGCTCACAAGTTCTTTCCAAAACTTAAGGCTGCTCTCGGAATACTCACGCTCCATCGATTCTATAAACTCTTTTTCAGCGTTTTTCCAAACAGCATACTGAGCAGTTCCCATCGCTCTTATAAATTCTTCAAAATCGGAAGCAACAGGCACTATCTCCTCATAACTCATGTCACTTGTGAATGCATATATCTCACCGGACTTACACTCTAGTAGAATAGTGTATGGGGCGCCGTTTGCAATAATTATTAGGTTCTTTTTGTGAAGAACGGGATACTCATCATAATCAAGATTGCGGTTAATCAGCCAGTTTAGGCTCGTTTCATCTCCATATCCAAACTGGTAGCTAAGAAAACCGAAATTCCCCCAATTATAGCTTAAAATATACTCCGAAAATTCCGAGTCTAAATACTCTATTCCAAGTTCGGATTTTAATTTCTCGATTTCAGACTGCGGAATTTCTTTTTTGCTAAGGACAATTCCGTCTGTTATTTCAGCATCAAGTCCATCTGTTTCTTTCATTATTGAAGATATTATTTCGTCGATTGTTAATAGTTGCATCTGTGGTTCCTTCCTGTGCTTTATGACTTTATATCGCTATTTTGCCACTAACCTTGACAGCAACAATACCGTCTTGAAGGTATTCAAATTGCCAAGGAGTTTTTTCAAATGTCTCCACACATCCATGATAGCATCTTCTTTTTCTTTCGGGCATTCCGGAACTTTACTGTTTTCTTTTTTGGACTTATTGTAATTATCTCCAAGCTCAAGCCCACACTTCCTTTTAATTTGAGCTATATACAGCGTTGAAACCTTAAACCCATATTTGCTAAGGATATATTCTTTGATATGCTCATAAATTCCTTTGCTCTCCGCCTTGGTAACATCTTCTTAATCAAGCTCCAATTTTACTTCTATATGATCGTCGATATCTTTCTTGCGCAAAAGTGCTACCGTCTCCACATGGTACGATAGGCTTAGCACGATATCGCCAATCTTAGTTGAAATAAGCATCTGTTTCCTGTTCATTTTTCAAGAGTTCTTTTTCTGAAACGCCTAAGCTAACAGCTAACCGAATTGAGCCTTCTAAAGCAATGCTATAATCTGGCGAAAAGGCCTTTTCCAAGAGTGAATAATATACTCTAAATTCCTCTTGTAATTTCAAAATATAGGCTTCAAGCTTTTGATCAAGATATTTGTTGTATTCTTGCAATTCCTCTACGTACTGCTTGATTAATTTTTGCTCTTTCTCGTTAAGGTTATCTTTGGCAATTTCGTATACAAATGTTCCAACTGTATTACCTATTACCGCTCCAAGAATCGGAACTGGTATGACTGTTTGTCCAATTATTGATGACAAAGCACAAACAGTTGCATCAACACATAACACTTCAGCATTCAACAAAAATTCTTCTTGTATGATCTCACCATTTCTATATCTATAGGCTTCGTTTGCAATTCCAAATGATGCAGTGCATAAAGAACTTGCTACCGCAGTTGACGTGGCAGTGTAATTTGATAACTCATAAATCGTAATGCCTCGAATACCTCCTTTTAATGTACCCATGCCACTATCTTTAGAAATTTCAATCCAATCGTCCGTAGTAAACTCTTTGATCTTCTTACCCGATTTTCTCTTCTTTACAATACCTGTAGCAAAGGTCATGCCACCTTCAAGGGCTGCTGAAGCTGCAGCGACTTGCGCACCTTGTTTCAGCGTAGCCTTGCTTTTCTCGTATAAATCTTTACGAATCGCCTCATCTGTTTCCTTAATCGAATTCTTTTCAAGACCGATGGTCTCCTGAATTTGATCTCTCTGTACATCTTTATAACTGAACCTTGATGGTTCAATATCAGATAATTTAATTTTCTCACCATCAAAAAATTCATGAACTTCTTTCCATTGCTTTAGAGAGAACTCTCCATTGCTTTTAGGCATTTTGTTTGCCTGTTCTTCTGGAATAGAAAGCAAATACTTGATTTTTTCATAGTGGTCAGCTGGTATTTGATACTTCCTACCGCCATCAAGGAACCATGGATAATCGCTGTAATGTTGTTTAATGGCCTGTAATGACAAGTGATTTCCTGAATTGACAAACTTCTGTTGTATTTCAACACCATCTCGAATAAGATCCGCTGGGCCATTATCATTTACCCATTTATAGATGGGCATCTTTCCTAAAATCTGCTCTCTTGTATTTCCGACTCCACATTCAGCAACTTCGGCTATAAATCCATGCATCCCCTTTAGTCCGCCACGATTACGTTCAATAATCGTTTCATTGATTTTAGCCATTGTGGAAACTAAAGTATTAATTGCATCAGAAAAGTTTATCTCTTGATTGTTGAGACCTTCAATCAATCTATCCAATCGTACCTGGTTTAAGTAGTTTATCCATGATGCTACAGCCTGCTCTTCATTTCTCCTCAAAACTTTACCAAACATCATTAGTTGTCATCCTCCACTGTTTTACCCAGCAATGATGCTAGAGATTTTGTATTATTAACTAATGCAGCTAAATTTGCCTTATCTTCAGAGGAAAAAGTTGAATAATCAGCAGACTGATATATTGAGCAATCTTTATGTTGTTTTAGAAGCTTAGAATATATCGAGCTAGTTTGTACGCTTATCTTCTCAATCTTTATTTCAACTTCTTTCAGAATTTCAGTAAATGCCTTCATTCGCTTGATTTCATCGCGTTTACTTTCTTGTATTTTGAATCGTTTTCTTACCATCAAGTATACACTTGCTAATACTGACGTACCAGCAATACCCCATCCAATCGGGCCTGCCAAAGCTAATAATGCTTGACCAGCAACCATACCACCGCCTCCTGCAGTTAGGGCACCGCCTCCCAACCATGCAAGAGCTGCGTTTGTTGCAGCAGCACCACTCAAAGCTGAAATGGCTGTTCCGGTTGATGCAGTCCCAAAGGTTGTTGCTACCCACATTGCAGCTGTTGGAGCAATTCCAGCAACCGCACCACCGGCTGCAACACCAGCCCCAATACCAGCTGCACCCTTTTCAAGATTCACCTTCTGTTTTTTCGCAAAATCCAAAGAACTCTGAAATTTACTTTTTTCAACTTTTATCTCACTAAGTTCTGTATCAAACAATTTTGGTCTCTTTGCGATACTATTTACCAAATTTTCTACATCAGAAATAAGATATATAGATTTCTTACGTTCTTCAAGAAGTTTTTCACCTGTGATGTTTAAGTTTTTATATTCAGAATCATACGCTTTTTGTGTACGTTCAAGTACTTTGTTTAACGCATCTCCTGGATTCAATATTGCATCCTCAGTTTCTTCAATTATAGTTGTAAAAGCATTATGGTCAATCTTTGCCGGAACTCTCTTTGAATTGCAAAAATAAATATACTTATTGTATCTGTTTATATGAGTTTCGAAATCCTTTTTAGTAGACTTAGTCAATTTTTTGTCTAGCCATTTCATCTTCTGACCGGTCTCATAATATTTTTCATGCATTTCACTTATTGCATTAATATCGGCTTGAACTTCCCTCCATTTGATTTCAGCTTGAAGTTTCCAAAGAAATCCAGTCTTTTGGTTTACTATGTAAACGGCAACAGCACATGCCACAATCACGACTAATACCATTACCTCTAAAAAGCCCATAAAATCACCTCTTCCATTTTCTTAAATTATACATCAGTTTCACGCAATTATTTTCTCTCCGAGGGTTGTTTGCTCAGTGATTTTAATACAGTCAATTCGTTTTAGTACTCTAGATGTCAATACCCAATTTCTCGTAAGTAAGCTAAATTGAAAAATAACATTTTTATTCGGGAACTTATCTAAGACTGGATTCAAAGAAAAGCCCGTAAATACAGGCCTTTCAGGGTTCCGTATTTATTTCTTAGACATTAGAACTACCATCTCCACATGAAACGAGTGAACACTAAGTATGTCAAGTAGTTGCGTTCGCATGTGGGAACATATCAACTAAACTATTTAACGATAGCATAAGGTTATCGTTAAATGGTATTACCTATATAAACTGACATTTATCCCTGTTTTGATGGCTTTGAAAAAAATAGTAAATATATTCCAAATATAAACTTGATTGCTGCATCAATATATGCAACTATCACCAATGAGATATCAGTAAATATGTATGCTACAGCAATATTTATACTACAAATGATTCCCAAATATATCATCGACTTTCCATGAACAAAATAGTATGAAAAAAATGCAAAGCTGTCGCCATTAATGCACCTAACCAAATTAATCGCCAATTTTCAGTTGCAAAAAAAGGTCCCCCTAAGAAAACCATTAACACGAATAATAAAATAATCGCATACAGAGAAACTTTATTTTGAAATTTACTTGACGAACCGTCGGATAGTTTATTCAACACTTTTTTATTCATATTTATTGAGAAAAAACTTATAACATAACAAATGCAAAATACTTGCATATTGATGATTTGTTTTCCCCCTATTAAAGTTGCCAATAAAATAATCAACGCTACAACAATTAACCATAAACCACAAGCTTTCTTATAATTAAATTCCAACTTTTCATTTTTATTGTAGTTTAAAAAAGACATAACTACCTCCCTACGAATTCTAATTTCTCTTTATTTAAAAATAAAACCTATTATATAATTCCATAAACTCTTTCGCAAACTTTGTGACAAGTTCATGATCAATTGCAGTGGCTAATGTGTCTTCATTATAATTAGATGTCGGTGCCCAATTATATGATCCGTGCATTACATACCCCATTATTTATCCCCAGCATTACATATGCTGCAAGCTTCTTAAAATTACGTGATCTTCACGCACGGAGAAATGAACAGCATCTATGAATACTATTGGATATACGTTATCAAGTGATCTCTTTTGGCAGTCATCTATATCTTGCAAAATCTTATCCGTAACATTGGAGATTAAGCTTTCGCTGCATTCAAAGCCATAGATATCTTCTATCTGGTCAGATATCTGCCTCGTTGTAAGACCTCTTGCGTACATGGAGATTATCTTTTGATCTATTTCTGAGATGTCCTTTTGCCTCTTTTGTACCACCTGTGGCTCAAAAGAGCTGCTTCTATCCTGCGGTACTTCTAGTTCAAATTCTCCACACCTACTTCTAAAGCTCGTTCTTTTAGTTCCGTTTCTGTAGTTATCTTTCTCGCAGCGCTCATATGAATCGTATCCAAGATGTTCATCCATTTCTGCTTCCTGAATGTCCTCTGCTGTCTCAATGTCATATTCTTCAATAAGGGATTGGATAATATTTCTCTTATTGTCATTGAGGGGTTTAACTTTGTAGATATCTTTCTTCTTTGCCATAAAAAAAATCCTCCTATGGTATTTTTGTACTACCACAGGAGACTAATTTATTCTTTAATTTACAGACTTTTTGTCATACGCTCTTTTTGGGGTTTTGAATTAAATTTTCTAATTTCGTTTATCGTTTTATCTATAACATCACTACACAAGTTTGAGTACAGCTTTTTTTCTCCAATTATATAAAATTCTTTTTTGGCTCTAGTTGCTGATACGTTCATTATGTTTGGATTGTCAGATCCCATTGCCCAGTTTGCAGCTCCCTTACTTTTTTCATCTGCTCCTAAAACCAAGAATACTATTGGTGCTTCTTTTCCTTGGAATGTGTGTACTGTTCCTACATTTGTCGGGCTGTATTTACTGTCATATCTTGTAAAGTTGAGATCTGTTGCAAGTTTTCTGGATAAATTATACGCAACATTTTTAAACGGCGATATTACATAGACTTGGTCTTTCTTAGTTTTATCTAGAATGTCTTTATTGGTTTCTGCTAATTTCTTGATTTTTTCTACCAATAATTCACCCTGTTCTTTTACATACTTATTATCTGCAGCTCCTCCAACATCATACCATTCTGCTTTTCCGTCTGATTTATTTCCTTGAACCATGTTACCACCATAAGAGATTTCATTTGATATGTTAAACATTGGATACTTGCAACGTCTGTGTACCCATAAAGGAATTCCTATCCAATCTTCAAGATTGTTGATACCTTTGTAAAATCCATATTGACTAGCACTGTCAATCAAAGTTTGAGTAGATGCATCTTCTGATAGATAAGCTTGTCCAACTCCATAATTTTGTCCCAATAAACTAAGTATATATGAGTCTAATGTTAAAACTGGTTTGATTTGGGCTGGATCTCCAACTGCCATAACATGCTTACATCTAAAAATCGCGCCAACGCTTGCTTGGGGCAAGGCTTGTCCTGCTTCATCAATGAATAAATGTCCCAAAGAATTTGCTTGAATATTTGAAAACATCCTTCCCATACTCGCAAATGTAGAACTTATAACTGGAACTGTCATGTTAATCCAATTCCACGCTTCTTGTATAATAATATTTTTATCCAAGTAATATTGTTGTTTGTTCCATATTCTAGTTGCAGCTTCAATATTTTTTATATTTTCATATAAGAATTGTTTACGAACTTTCAGTGCAATTATGAATAGTTCAGACTGAATTCTACGATACTCTTCATCAAACCAAGGATTACTCATTTGCAAATCATCATATGGCAATGAAAAATCTAACACATTAACATCTGTATTTATTAATACATATTTCATGTCTCTTATTTTTGCTTCTAGTTTTTTGATCTCTTTATCCTCATTTTGAATCGCTTGAACAATCTCTGAATTTTTATCTTCGATAAGCTTATTTTCATAAGAAATTTGATCTTCGATATGTTTTAAATCTTTTATAAAAGAATCTAACTTTGATTTTGTCGATCTTTCTTGGTCTAATATTTTTAGTAAATCGTCAGAGTATTTCCTCATCTGTTCATTGTATGTTTTTTTCCTACTGAATTGGAAAAATCCTGGTTTTTGCAGTTTGAGGACATCAATGCTATTTTCAATCATTTTTTTATCTTCAATTATATTTGAATAATCGTTCTTCAATTCATTTGCTTTTTGACTAAATTTATTTTTTTTCAAATATAATTCTTCTAATTTCAAATTAACATCATTTTTTAAATTACTGAACTCACTTTCTCTTTGTTTTACGTTTTTACTGAATTTTGATTTTTTGTTTAATAATTCGTATTCAAATTTTTTCATAGAGAAGTAGTTATCCGATATCTTTTGTCTTTTTTTTCTATAAGACAACGCCTCATTATATTTTTTCTCAAATTCACTATAGATATTATCATCAGAAATATAATTAGTTTTTAAATCATCAACCACATGTTTTAATGCGGTGATTATATACTCCATGTTCTCTTTTCTTCCACCTTCAAGAGAAAATAATCCCCAGAATTTTTCATCTAATTGTTTTTCAATTTCTAATTTCTCTATATTTTTATCATTTTCTTTTACCCATTTTGTCGAAATTTTTGAATTAGAAATATCTTTGAAATAATTTATTCCTTTTATTTCATCTACAAATGAATTGTCAATTTCGGATATTAATGGGAGTTCATCTACAATGTTTTTAACAGCTCCATTATTAGAACTTGCAACAATAATCCCATTTTCTGCTATTTTTTCAGGAAGTATACCAATTGAAGCTTTGTATGATTCGCTTTCCCAATAAACAGTCTCATCATTTCCCGTAATTTTTTTATTTTTTAGTTTTGTGATTTCATAGGATTGATCTACTAGTAATTGTGCAAAAATATCCCTCAAAAGTGTTGTTTTCCCTGTTCCTGGAGGTCCATTTACACTTCTCATATTATTAGAATCATATCCTAACGACAAATTGATTGCTACTTGTTGCATAAAAGATGGTGCATATTGTATATTGCTCGGAAATCTCGACAAAGGATAGTTGTATGGCTGTAAAATCTCTGTAAAAATATATTTATTAAACTTAGGAGAAGTGGTTCTACTATCTAAATTTTTTCTATTTGAACAATTTCCAAGTAAATAATCATTCAAGTTTTTCGAATGAACAGATTTCGCCTTTTGCAAATCATTAATGAAGAATGAATGTAGATTAATTGCATCGGTCTCCAAATTTTTCAAAGGCTTCATTCTACAATTATTAATATCTATTTTATTAGTTTTTAAAATATCCATTATAGCTTTATTGAACCAATCTTTATAAGGTTTATTTTCTGGACATTCAAATACTTCTTGAATTTTCTTGTTGAAATCTTCATCATATTCCCTAAACGCTTCTTCCGAAGGAATTTTATGAAAGTTTCTAATATAAAAGCTTTCTGTAAAAAAAGTCATATCATTTTTTATCTGCAAATCCTTATCAAAATACAGTGCAAATGAAAATTTGTATCCTAAAGTGATTTCTTGATTGGATACTGGAAGATTGAATTTATCTCTCAAAAATTCAATTACTTCTGTAAATTCGAAAATATCAAAATATACAACTATCCCGCCTTTTTGGTATGGACTTAAATTAAGACATTTGATCTTTTTCTTAAATACATCATAGAAATCATAATCTTTAAGATCTTGAAAAGTTAAAATATTCTTGTCTCTTAAATTAATATCTCCCTCCGATAAATGCTCCACCATAATCCATGATTCTAGTATTTTTTCTTTTTGATTCATGTTAGGCTCCTTTGTTATTTAATCTTATGATTTTTGTTCTATAATTTTATATGCTATTTGTCAATTATCATAGCCTTGTGTATTTCACTATCCTAATCTGTCCTTTCTTGCAAGGCTTCATTAGTTTCTAATATCTTAATTTTAAAATTCTCCATAAGCTGCATCTTTTGAAAAATCTATTTCAGATAATTCTTCTTCTCCGATTTCTATATCAATATGTTAGTCTGTGTTTTGTTTGGATAATAATACCACCGTCTCAACTTGCTCACCATTGTCCAAACATATCTTCTTAACTCTTCTGCATTCTTCTCAACTCTTCTGCATTCTTCTCAACTCTTCTGCGTTCTTCTTAACTCTTCTGCGTTCTTCTTAACTCTTCTGCGTTCTTCTTAACTCTTCTGCGTTCTTCTCAACTCTTCTGCGTTCTTCTCAACTCTTCTGCATTCTTCTTAAATTAGAATTTTAGAGTATAGTATTGTGTACGGTCGTTTTGCGAAGTACCATGCCATTCTAATAAATCTTTATCAGCAAGTTTTTTAAGCAACTTCCTACAAAAGGTTGAACCTTTTCCAATAAGTTCTGTTGCCATTTTTGTAGTTATTTTTTGTCCACTATTATACATAAAATGTATAATGGTTTTTTCGTCTTGACTTAGTTTATCAAACACCTCTTCAGAAATTTTGCCTTTAATTCTATCTATTGTTCTGACACTTCTATTTAAAATATTATTTTCTAAAACTAATAAAACACTACCGGTAGGTTCTGCATATTTAGGCTTCTTTAGAAACAACTTTTCCATTTCAGAATATATTCTCTTAACGCCTTCATTCATTTCTTTAACCCATCCAAATTCACATAAAGTTCTTGCAATTCTTGGATTTCTTGAATATCTTTGATTTAGAATATTTTCTACGGTTACAATATTAGGTAGTAACCCAGGACTAAGTATTTCTAGCCTATCGTCAAATATTAACACCTTAATATGCTCCCCTCGGATTGCATAATTTCGGTGAGTCAAAGCATTGACTATTCCCTCAAACCATGCAAACTCTGGATACTCTGGCATTATTTTAAATTTTCCATCTTTATCTAAATATTGAAAATCTCTTAGTTGCGTATTAATAAATTCTCTTGCTTCTCTAATAATGTTAGGTATCGCTTTATCAAATGTTTTTTCCTTAATGATATTTATTTCTGTACCAACCTTTTGATACATTCCACTATATTTAATAACTCTTAGTCTTGCCTGTGGTAAAAATTTAGAAGGGTTTTTCCCAAATAACAAAAGCCCCGCATTAGTCAGTTTTCCATTAATCATTAAATTTCTAGCCTTCAACACTTCTTCGCTAGAAAGTTCATCTATATTCAAAATTTTCTTATAATCATCTATTAGTCCATCATCTATATCATCTATGCTTGATAATTGAACGACTTCATCCTCAAAATACCTTTGTCCTCTATCATACTGTAATTGAAGAATCTGCTCAAAATTTAATTCTAAAGATTTATCATTTTGTCGAAGAAAAACCTTTCCATTATAAGATTTTATAACTTTATCTGTAGAAACATCTACAGATATGACCAATATCTTATCATCAATACCTTTATTATTTTTTACATCTAAAATATTAAATTGGGGATTTATTGGAGTTTCTTTTAATTCAGTAAGAAATATATTTCTATACTCATCAATCGAATGAGTACCTTCATAATTAAATCCCGTAATCATCCCATCGTCTTCAATCCCTATTACTAATTCCCCACCCTCTGCATTGGAAAATGCAACCAGATGCTTTAAAATGTCTAAAGGTTTAATTCTAGCGCTTTTTCTGTCAAAAAATTGATTCTCATTTTCAGAACAGTAAAAGGATAATTTATTCTTCAATACATTAGTATTCATTATTTTCTCCTCAACTTAAACATATATTTAGTATAATACTACAACATCTTAAAAGGCTTCAACGCATCTAAATTAGCTTCTTCTTTTTCAATTGGACATTGGGGATCTTTCTTGTTCTCGTTCTTTGAAATATTATAAAGTTACGAAACTTCTAAACCATAACTGCTCTTAACATGTGTAATATACAAAATATATAATTTAACTCAAATTTTAAAAAACACAGTTTTGAATTTGTTTCTAGGTGCTTTATTCTCGGTACTTGTTTATTCAATATCATCCTTCGGAAGTTCCCCACTAATATATTTCTTAGATTCTAGTTTGGAAAGCAATACGATTGTCTCCACATGCATCGTCGCCACAAACATATCCACTGGTGTCGCTTCCACGAACTTATAACCAAGTTCGCCTAGCAGTTTGATATCACGAGCCAATGTTCCTGGGTCGCAGGATACATAAACTATCTGGTCCACCTCACAGCCTGCGACTGCTCGTAGAAGTGACTCATCGCAGCCTGCGCGCGGAGGGTCGAGGATTGCGATCTTTGGGGCAGTTTCATCGATGTAGTCGACAAAAAGCTTGTCTTCTTTGTCGAGAAGTCTTGGCATCACCTGTTCTGCGCGGCCTGTGTAGTAGCGCGCATTTACAATACCATTGATTACGGCGTTACGGTTGGCGTCGATAACGGCATTTTTTACGGACTCGATTCCGATGATCATGCCAGCCTCAGCCGCCATGCTGAGGCCGATGGTCCCGATGCCGCAGTAGAGGTCGAAGACGGTTTCGCCGCCCTTGAGACAGGCGTATT
>ERZ773031.1121-NODE-1121-length-13737-cov-5.740608_pt1 | contig 13737 bp, 15 predicted proteins | sample MGYA00511666_ERZ773031 | MGnify/ENA primary metagenome ERZ773031 (study PRJEB29015, sample SAMEA2738135) | human oral metagenome | biome: human oral; feature: human-associated habitat; material: saliva | place: China | collected 2250 ...
TGCAAGAACCAAGAACCCCAGAAAATCCCCATATCAATGGATAAATCCCAAAAATGTCACTTCAATATATAAAAGTACCTCACAAGGAATAATGCTGCGGAATTGAGGTTAAAAACAAATATTGGTGACTTAAACATTAATTTTTCTCTTGGTCTACTATTAATTTTGTTCTGTATATATGCCAAATACTGTCTAGATATCGTGTTTATATTGAATCCTTTTGGTACATATTGTCTTATCAGCATATTTACATTCTCCACCTTTCTGCCATGGTGCATATGGTTTAGCATAATAAATTTGACATTGTAAATTCTGTTCAATTTCCTTGTACTGTGCAAACCTTGGACCATTACCAGTTGTAATAGTCAATACATTCTTCTTGTATGGTTTCAGTGCTTCAATAATAATCTTGCTCACTTGCTCTGACTTATATCGTTGTGGTAGCTTTCTTATGATAAGAAAATTTGTACTTCTTTATTGTAAGAACTGCTGAACGTCTTGGTCCTACAATGAGATCCATTTCCCAATCTCCAAATCGTTTACCATCAGCATCTGATGGCTTTTCTAATGTTTGTGAACTGACAGGACTGATGAGTAGATGGCAGAAACTACAAGCAAGCCCATTAGTTATTTGTGACACAGGTCACAACGTTGGTGGATGGACTTATCTCTCCCAACAAATCAAACGTCAACAATGTAAACAGAAACGTATTGTCTTTGGCATGGTGGATGACAAGGATCTGCATGCTGTCATGTCTATGCTCCCTGATGATGCCATTTACTATTGGACACAACCAAGTACGCATCGTGCCTTCCCAGTAGAGAATGTTGCCGAAACAGCCAACGACTACGACCTGCACGGAATGGTCTTCCCAACCGTCCTCGAAGCCTACCAAGCTGCCCTTCAAGATGCTGACGAACAAGATTTTATCTTCGTTGGCGGCTCCAGCTATGTGGTTGCCGACTTGCTGACAAGCCTACAAAAGAAATAGCAAAAGTCCCTTCTTTATTAACCCCATATTACTAAATAAAGTTTGATTTTAGTTTGCTGTCACTTTTAACACTTCACCTTAGATGCTTATAATCAACATATTATAAGCATCTAAGAGGTGACAGAAGTGACAGCAAAGTAAATCTTGAAGAGATTATTTCACTATAACCAGCAGAAAAATATCGGTTTGTGGTTGGGCTTGGCTGTTATACTGTATTACAATGGGAAGAGGGGATTTATCAATGGACAAGTATGCGAAGTATTTGTGCTACGCATACTATCCATTGCACTTGGTTTTATTGTGTATTGTAAGATGAAATTGGGGAAGCTCCCCCTCTTGCATATAGCATTATAACTATATGGCATATTTTTCAATATGATATTTATATAATATTAGGTTCAATTTTATATAAACTATAACCATTATGAAATCCCCAATAAATGCGCTTTCGTCCAACAATAGCTAGAATTAAACCTATTACAGAATCATCTACCTCTGTTGACAAGACTATTTCCTTGATTGATGCTTCATCTCTGCCTGATGGCCGTGGATTATCCTCTGGATGTGTATGCCATTCACCAAAATAAATACGCGTGTGTGCTGATGTCTCAAACTCATGCTCTATAACCATATTGGCTTTTTGAAAATCACGAATACAACCACAAGTTGAAGCCTTACCTTCAATACAACAAGAATCAGACACTCCATTTATTCTATAATGCAGACTTCCTACAACAGAACCCAAGAGTATACCACAATCCTCATTTCCAGTAACCTGTCTTAATGACATTAATTTATCAACAACTTCGGCAGTTACTTCAAATACGATTTCATTAATTTTTATAGATTCCACTCGCTTACATGGCCTATTTTCAGCTCTTCCAAAGGAGCGTTTAAAGAGATTCCCTTTGTTTTTGCGTATTGTATATTTCCTTCCCATCTGAAACAAGTTGATTTGTCTGGATTAGTAACCAGCTGGTTAATAATAGGGTAAAATGCTGACAGCATTAATGTAATATCATTACCAGAATAATTGGTATATTCACCATTGCAACCAGCCTCTTTCTTAACAAATTTATCAGGATGATGCTTGTATTCGTCGTCTGCTATAAGATTATACTTATAAAGCAGATATTCATCCTTACTGTAAAGTGTTAGCTCACTTTGCATTTGTGAAGGATTGATATAAACCATATGCGCAGCAATGGCGTATGGTTCCAACCATAGAATAAAGACAGGAATACTTATCTCACCTTCCCTAACTCTATCAATAACAAAGATGTTTGTCATCACATCTCCTGTACAGAGGAACATAACAGTACTCTTATTGATATTAATTAAAGAATTGGAAACAAGTTCCTGTAAAGAGGAGCAAATATGTGTCACATTCCTTTCAGGTCTAACAGCATGAAGATAATCTTCCATTGCAACTGCTTTGAGCTTATACAAGGAATCGAAACCGAGAAAGTGGCGGCCTATATTTTCGGTCCGGAGTGTATCGTAATCAATTAACGTAAAAGTAGCACTGTTCCAACCACTAAGATAGAAAACGAGATTTGATCCCACACTCCCTAAGCCCACTATAATAAAATTTTTCTCTTTCATCATAAATCCTGCAGTCCTGCTAGCTATACGTTTTGAAGAATACACGTACCCTAATATCCGTTGTTGCCTCTGGTGCTTTCCTTCAAAATGTAATAAGACATCGCTTGGATTTAACTTTCTGGAGAATCCATTTCTATGTTTCAGCCGACATTGTTTGTTGATACGAAATCCCCCAATACAAAAATCAGATAATTTAAAAAGAATCTGGCCACCATTCTCATGATTGACATACTTGATAATTTCTTTCCGTTCCTCATTAGAAACCCTTTGAAGTATATCTTGAAAGGTAAAATCATAGGGTGGAGTTTCTGGAACAGAGAGCGATGTAATGAAAAGAGAGTCTTGCTTTATTACTCCTTCTATATGTTCTATCCATTCTTTAAAACTTGTGTCCACTCCTTCTTTTGGGACTACCATCACACGTGATTGACGTATTGATTTTTCATCCCTAAGTGTAAAATTCCAAAAGTAAGTATCCATTAGGCACGTTGCGTTTGGAAAAGATTTGTAGATAAGATAGTAACTTATTGGTCCTTCCTCATTATGGTAACATTCAATCCAATAGCTGTTAATTTCTTCCGTAAAATCACCGACATTAGACTTCGATATACCAGTCTCCAGTAATTTTACTGCTTTGTCTAAACAGCATTGAACAAGAGCCAAAGGATTGTCTGTTCTAAAGCTCGCACTTTCAGGCATCAAGCACAATTTACCGTTTGTCTCTACATGAGGCATATAACCAAATTGTGCATCAATAAAATATACAACCGGGAGAGTATATGGAAATGATGATAAAAAGCCAAAATAGAGGTTAACGGATTTACATAATCCGTTAACTTCTATATATGGTTGGATATGCCAGCATTCGAAGAATTTCTCAGAAGTAATCCCTGGAATTTTGTCTACTATCGAAACTTTCTCCGTTTTTGCTAGTCCAGAGAGACATGTAGATAATATATCTTTTGTATTAAGCAAAACTACTATTATTTTTAATTATACCAGATTTTGACATATCCTGTGCATCTTCATCTTTGTCAGGTGCATTACTACAACAAAACCGAGAACCAAAATGTGCTTGCCACTTCAAACATGATTTATGTGGATTCTTGCTTTCGATAGCACGCTTTGCATCTTCCATGAAAGCTTTTAGCTCGTCCAGGAAATCTTGCTTTCGCTTTTCATCGTAATTCGCAAAAAGATCCTCATCAACAGGGGCAGATGGGCGATAACAGTGGAAGCCATCGGGTTGAGACAGCTCTTCTTGCATGGCAGTGAGAATATCACGCATAGCTATATCAAAACGACCGTCGTCATTCCAAGCGTAATGTTTAGCTGTTAGCATGGTCATGATGCATCCACTAGGCATTATGACATCTTCGCTCCTTTTGTATTCACACCAAGCTTTCATCAGGCGAACGAGCTCTCTCAAATGTGTCTTGTCTTGACATTCACCAGCAAACCAGCTAATCATCTCTTTGGGATCAGATTCTACCCAGTTGTCTTTACGATGAGCTAATTGAGGATGCTCATCATCATCAGTCTTAAAATATATTGCCAGATCTACATGATGCCCATCTGCATATTTGACTCTGACGCAAGGATTAATGTCATTTGCACCTAAGTCTGTATGATCTTTCACAGCTTCACAAACTTCCTTGTGATACCAATCAATAGATTGACGGTCATCCTCTGTATCACCAATGAAATACACTCCATCATCAAGATCATAGACTCCCAAACCATCTTCATCCTTAATTGGATTAAGAATGGTTCTCATAGCATAAGACCCCTGCCACCTAAATTTTGGCTGAATCTCAGCTTCGTGATTCTCACGGAAATACTTTCTTATTTTGTTTCGAATAGCTTCTCGATTGTTTCGTAATTTTGTACGTTTTGCATCTGTTGCCTTAATGGTTTCATGAAAAGCCTTAAATTGTTCATTGTTATTCGCCATATTCTGAAGGATTTAAAGATTTTACTGTAGAAAAATAATGTCTAATTTGGGGCTTCATCTTCTCGTTTATAGCCGTATTAACAGCCAAACTTTGCAACAACTCCATAGATCTTGGACTAGCATCATCCATTGTAATGCATTTTGCTTGTTCACCTGTAATTGCACTACTATTCGACAAACGATAAAAGTCCATATCAAAGTTTAAATGTCCCCTAAGTTTCTCTAGTAGAAATAAAGCGGATGCAGATTGTCCATGTGAATAAGCATCAAACAAAGAATCTTTCCAATTCCAGAAAGATCGTTTTAATTTTCTAGGTGCTTCATTTTTCAAGATTTCACAGCTATCAATGGATAATATGTCTACACCCTTAAATTGTTTTAATGTTGAAAACTTATACAAATATTCTGTAAGTCCAACCATAATCGGATTATTTGCCCAGACACCTCCATCGATAAAATAGTCATGTCCAAGATGTTTGACAGGAAAGTATGTAGGAGCAGCGGATGTTGCTAATGCGACATCAACATAACTTAATTTGTCGTCTTCGTTTAAATCGCCATAATCTTTCTTGAAAACTCTAAGAGAACCAGTTATTACGCTATATGATGGGATACATAGGAAATTTTTACTCTCACCAATTTTTTTTGTGCCAAATACCTCTGTGAGAGCGTTCTCCAAGGCATTGCCATTATATTTTCCTTTAAACGCCGCTTGCTTTATGCTAAGTTTCTTCTTCCCCCATAAATGTTTTTTTGTCTTCTGATCAAAGATTTCTGCTCCATATTTCTTGTAGAATTCAACAACTTCACTCATTGGCTTACCCAGTGATGCTGCCAAGGCAATCAACCCGCCAGTGGAGGTACCGCAAATCAAATCAAAACAATCTGTTATTTTAACAGAGAATGTTTCTTCTAACTTTGCAAGTAGAGTTGCTGTATATAGACCTTTAATGCCCCCTCCATCTATACACAAGATTTTAAATTTATCTGTTTTTTCCATCTAATTTTATTATTTACCCTTAATTCCGCTGCATAAATTCTTGTGAGAACTCCAAGTGCCTGAGAAACAAAGTTCTCAAAATACTTGGATATGTCAGAAATTTTATCTATCTTGGTGCTGCAAACATAACAAGTAAGCAAAAAACTGACTGGCAAAGGTAGCAATTAAAAACGAGAATATCACTTCCTTCGGAGGAATTTATCATATTATGGACGTTTTCTCAAAGTTGGGCTTTGAAAAACTTACCGAATCTGTATTGGGCAAACGTGGAAGTAGCGGCAAAGCATTCAGCCATGGAAGTATTTTCGGCTCTCTCTTCTTCAGTTACCTTTGTGGTGGATTCTAGTATTGGTAGATAAGGCATATTGCAGAACGTCTCTTTCTGCTTTATGACTTATCAGCCGGTCATTTGCGCTTGACCTTATGCTTAGTTTTCTTCGTTTGCGTCTGCTTTAATAGGCTGTATGCTTTATATAAACCCAGTTCTCCTGCGCGACTTAGGTCGGCTGTTACATTTTCAGTTTCTTTGTTTTGTAGACGTATGACGGCTCTATTATAATAGGCTTCGGCAAGTCGATGGTCTAAGGCGATGGCTCGATCTAAATCTGTCAGTGCAGCTTGTTGCTTGTGGAGCGCGTGGTAAATGCACGAGCGATTGTAATATAGGTAGGCACAATCCGGAAGCTTGCTTATGGCCGCATTGATATCTTCTAAAGCTTGATTCAGATATAAAGTCGACAGATGAGGATTTTGCGTATTCTTAGTGATCTTCTCTGTGGCCTCTTCTGCTTTGCTCATCCCGATGAGTAAAGCTGCACGATTGACGTAGGGTAGAGCGAGGGTAGAGTCGCCGGCAATGATTGACGAGGCCAATTGTAGCGCCTCTGAAAAGTTGTAGATGGATCGGAGTAGTATCGTGCGTAAGATCTTGTAATCGTATTGCGATAATTCACCTCCGGCACTTTGTAGTGAATCGATAATTTGTAGATGTTGCGTTAAAGTAGCGGTTGTTTCCGGTGTCTTCTCTGCCGTAAACAAGAGTCGCCTACTTGACTGCTGTAAATATCTATTTCCGGCTGCTCGTTCTGCCTGCAATTCAATATCGGCGATACGCTTACTGAGGGCACTAAGTTCGTCTAAGTAGCCATCGGAGCGGTAGCCGCGCGTAGTTGTAGGTTGCAGTTGAGGCGTGAAAGCCGGCAAGATCTCTTGCGTTGCAGTTTGATTTTCCACGTGACCTAAAAGTAGATCTCCTAGTATGCGTACCGTATCGGTTTCATCTTCTATCGGGCGATCGTAATGCTCCAGTGCGTGATCGGAGCGCTTCCTGACTGTCCGTATAAAAGAGCGTTTAGGTTTGACAAAGGCTATGTCCAATTGCGCGCGCGCAACGACCGTTTCGTCAGCCAAAGCCCCTCGCGTATCCCCCGTCTTTCTACGCAATCTGCTGCGAGCATAATAGCCGAAGAGGAAGTTAGGGTAAGCTTTGATCAGTATGCTATAATCCTTTATAGCTCCTTGATAATCGCCGGTCTGCTCTCGTAATAGTGCACGATTGTAACGAGCCAATGTGTTGTCTGGTTCTACGCTGAGGATAAAATTAAAATCGTCGATAGCTCTGTTATCGTCGCCTACCAATGCACGCAATAGTGCGCGATTGTAGTGCGCTACAAAGTGCTTCGGAACAAGTTCGATGACCTTGTCGTAATCAAGTAGTGCATTACCGAATTGATTCAGTGCATGTCGGGTTTCAGCTCTAAGCAGGAAGGGTTCATAATTGTTTTTTTCGTAGCGAATCGCAGTAGTTAAGAGTGAGTCGGCCAATTGATATTTCCCTTTTTGCAATGCATATTGAGCTTTAAGCATCCAGGCAGAAGCTTCTGACGGGCGCAACGTAAGTAGAGCGTCTATTTGCTGAAGGCCGTTTATGGTGTCTTTTTGCTCAAAGGCAATTTGAGCTTTCAGCATATAGCCTCTGTAAAACTTGGGCGATTGTTTTAAAAGGCGATCGGCAGCTATTGTGGCGCTGTCGGTTTTATGTACTTGCAGATAGCAGAGCCCTTGATTAAATAGTGCACCCTCGTCTGAGGGGAAATCTTTCAATACTTGCTCGTAATCGGTTATCGCGCCTTGAAACTCTGATTTTCTAATACGACAAAGTCCTCTCAATCGATAGGTTTCTGTTAAGTAAGGATTCAGTCTGATTGATGCTGTACAGTCGTTCTCCGCCCCGCTAAAGTCTCCTAAAGAGAATTTGGCATAAGCGCGATAATAGTAAGCTTGAGCATGCTTCGGGCGAACATCAAGCACGCTGTTAAAGTAATGTATGGCCGAAAGATAATCATCGTAGCTAAGCGCATAACGTCCCATTTCTACAACATTTTCGATGTTGATTTGTGCAATGGAAAACGTCGAGAAAAGAAAGAATAGGTAAGTCCCCAAGTAGCGCTTTAAACTACTGCTTGCGAGGCTTAGTATTCGTCGTCCAGCCATTTTAGCGTCTAATGATATGTTAAGGGGCAACCCCCAAAACGGAATTGCCCCTATAGTGAACTATTCAGTTTGTGGAAGGGATTTACTTATTGCCAAGAACTTTTTCAGATTTTGTTGTGCCATCTGCAAACTTAACAACTTTGATGGCTACATCCTTATCAGCCTTATTAATTCGGTGAGCAGAGAGGTCGAAATAAGTTTCTATTGAGGAACTTTTACGCGATAGTGGCAATTGACTTTGCCTTTGCGCATCGCGTTAAGCTTATTCTTTACCATCTGTTTGCGTAAAGGAGAAATACGATCTGTAAAGACGTGTCCTTCAAGATGATCGATCTCGTGCTGCATCACGCGCGCTAAATATCCTTCGACCCATTCATCGTGCGGTTCAAAATTCTCATCGCGGTATTGCACGTGAATCCTTGTCGGACGTTTTACCGGTTCGTGGATGCCAGGCAAACTTAAGCAGCCTTCTTCTAAAGTTGATATTTCCGAATCATCAAACTCTATGATGTGCGGATTAATATATGCATGCCGAAAGCCTGCATATTCTGGGAAGTCTTCTTTTAAGACATCTAAAGATATGACGATTACGCGGATGGCTTTCCCTATTTGAGGCGCGGCTAAGCCGACACCATCGCTTTTGTCCATCGTCTCATACATATCTTCTATGAGCTGCTTCAAGTCGGGGAAGTCTGCTTCAATGTCTTGAGCTACTTTTCTTAAGACCGGTTGTCCGTAAGTATAAATTGGTAGGATCATATTTTCTTACTTTCCATATATGATTGGAGGATAATGCACGCACTTATTTCATCAACTAATGCTTTCTCTTGGCGGCGTTTCTTTCCTAAACCTCCCGCTAACATTGCCTGATGAGCTAAGGTTGAAGTATAGCGCTCGTCATAGAAAGTTATAGGGATTGTTGGGATATGTTGCTCCAATTGTTTTGCAAAAGCCTCAACACGGGGAAAATTCTCTGACGGCTTTCCGTTTGTTTGGCGTGGCAATCCTATTACAAAGCGCTCTACATCCTCTTTTGCCGTATAAGCCTTTAAAAAAGTCAACAACTCGTGGGTTGCAACAGTGGTCAGGCCGTTGGGTATGATTTGTAGGATGTCTGTAACCGCTATACCCGTCCGCTTTTTCCCATAGTCAATGGCCAATATCCTGCTCACGTTTATTTTATAATCTCACATCCCATGTAAGGTTGCAATGCTTTAGGAATGCGAATGCCGTCAGGCGTTTGAAAGTTTTCAAGAAGTGCAGCCATAATGCGCGGCAAGGCGAGTGCTGATCCGTTTAGAGTATGACAAAGTTCTATCTTCTTATCTTGGTTGCGATAGCGACATTGTAGTCGATTCGCTTGATAAGTATCAAAATTAGAAACAGAACTAACCTCGAGCCAACGCTTTTGCGCCTCGCTATATACTTCGAAGTCGTAGCAAAGAGAAGAGGTAAAGCTCATATCGCCACCACACAATAATAATATATGGTAGGGCAGTTCGAGTTTTTGTAGCAAACCTTCCACGTGGTCCAACATCTCTTGGTGACTTTGCTTGCTGTGTTCAGGCTTATCAATGCGCACAAGTTCGATTTTAGAAAATTCGTGCAAACGATTAAGTCCGCGTACGTCCTTTCCATAGCTGCCGGCTTCTCTGCGGAAGCACTCGGTGTAAGCACAATTTTTAATGGGCAGATTCTTTTCATCCAAGATCACATCTCGATAGATGTTAGTTACGGGAACTTCTGCCGTAGGGATTAAGTAGAGATCATCCACTTCGCAATGATACATCTGACCTTCCTTATCCGGCAGCTGACCTGTCCCGTAGCCAGAAGCAGCATTGACGACGATTGGTGGCATTATTTCCGTATAGCCGGCCTTGCGCGCTTCGTCAAGAAAGAAGTTGATAAGTGCACGCTGAAGGCGAGCTCCTTCACCTATGTAGACCGGGAAGCCGGCACCAGAGATTTTAACACCAAGATCAAAATCAATCAGGTTATATTTCTTTGCCAGTTCCCAATGGGGTAGAGGATTTTCTGGAATAGACGTCATCTTTCCGCCTTCTTTCACAATTATGTTATCGTTGGCGTCCTTTCCTTCGGGCACTTCATCATAGGGCACATTTGGTATCTGATAAAGTAATTCTGTGCGATTTTCTTGTGCCTGCTTCATCGCTTCTTCAAACGTCTGCGTTTTTGATTTCAAGGAGCTTACTTCTCCTTTTGTCTTTTCAGCCTCCTCTTTCAGCCCTTGCTTCATCAAGTCGCCGGTATGCTTGGAGAGTGTTTTAATACGATTAAGTAGCTCATCTAATTGCACTTGAGCTTCTTTTCGCTTATTATCGATAGCTAAGACTGCCTCAATGGCTTCTTTTGCATTGGGGTAATGCTTTTTCTCAAGACCGCGTATAATGGCCTCTTTATCTTCTCTGATTTGTTTGATTGTAAGCATAGCAAATGACGTAAATAATACGTTTCCTATTGAGAAAGCAAAAGTAAGAAAAAGATTTGAGCTATCTTTGCCGAATAGAAATAAACTTTAGTTTTGGATAAATCATTTCTTCATAAATCTCCTCTTCTTATCAATGATCCGGTTTACGGCTTCACGCGCATTGCTCGTGGCGTTTTAACCGATATCGTGAATCATCGGCTGTTTCAGCGCTTAGGTCGCATTCGCCAACTAGGCCTTTCTTCTTTGGTTTATCCGGGTGCGGTTCATACGCGCTTGCAGCATTCTATCGGTGCCTATCATCTGATGTCCGAGGCCTTGAGAACTTTAGCGGAAAAGGGAGTATTTATTTTTGATGCAGAAGTGGAGGCTGCACAAGCTGCTATCCTGTTGCACGACATTGGACATTGTGCTTTTTCTCACGTGCTTGAGCGCGTGTTCTTGCCAGGTGTGACGCACGAAAATATTACTTTGCGAATGATCGAGCAGATAAATGATGAGTTTAAGGGGGGCGTTGACGCTGGCTATAGAGCTTCTTTCGGATGGTTGCAAGAAGCCATATCTCCACGAACTTATTTGCAGTCAGTTGGACGTAGATCGCTTGGATTACCTTTGTCGTGACTCCTTTTATGCGGGGGTGAGAGAAGGAAATATCGGGGCAGCCCGTATTCTTAGAACCTTGAATGTCTTTGACGACCACTTGGTCGTTGAAGATAAGGGCTTGTACTCAGTAGAAAACTATTTGATGTCTCGTCGAATGATGTATTGGCAGGTATATCTCCACAAAACGGTGGTTGCTGCTGAAGAACTATTGAGATCTACGTTAAGAAGGGCGCAAGCTCTGGTGCGCAATGGGAAAAAATTGTTTGCCTCGCCTGCGCTCTCGTTTTTCTTGACTAAGGATCAGCCGCAGAAGTATGCTGGCTGGTTGGATAATTATGCCGAACTGGACGACAGCGACATCTTATCAGCTATTAAAGTGTGGCAACATTGCGAAGATAAAGTGTTAGCACTCTTGGCTAAAGGCTTTATCAATCGTCATCTCTTTAAGGTAGAAGTCTTTGACGCTTCCGTATCTCCATCTAAGCTGGACGAATGGAAAGAAAGAGTGGCTACAGCACTCACAATTCCTTTGGCTGATGCTGATTATTTTGTGACAACGCGTGCCGTTTCAAAAGAATTATATTCGGAGCAGGACGATAAAATCGAAATTCTTTATCCGGATCAAACGATAAGTGATGTTGCAGCCGTCAGCCGTGTAATCACTCCGGACGACAATCATCGTATGCAAAAGATCTACTTATGCCATTATAGGTTATGATTTGATATAAAAGTCTTTATGCTGATTTATTCGCTTATTTATCAGATATAGTCCATAACTTAATCCAATAGCGGCAGAGAGCGAAATGCAAAGTAGACGGCTGATAACAAACTGAGCATTGAGCGATTTAAAGATAAGGTAGGTAGAACTGGCTGCTAAGAGCCAAAGTATACAAGAGAGAAAGAAGCCCCACTTAAATTTCTTTCTGCTAGTAACGGGTGCAGTTGCTGTCATTACAACAATAGCCAAAGCATATTGTACGGCCCACATTATTCCGGCAGAGAGTAGGGCGACAATATCGTTATAGTGCGTTAGTATTAATATGATTTGTGCAATGAGGTTCAACGTAGCCTGCGTGAGTAGTATGGTTAGAAAGCCCATAGGCAAGACTAAGAGCCAACGAAGCGGCTTTGTAATCTGTTTTAAGAAGATGAAGTCGAAAGTCGTACTGATATATAGGTTCTTCCAACCTAATCCGGCCGTGTGAGAGTTTTTCATATTATGCACTAACCTTAAAAGATGATGAGGCAAAGGTAATTAAAACTACGCATGTTGCCTTACATTTGTCCTTCTTCCGCTTCCTTTTTTCGATTGTTTTATCTTTTATGCCACTAAAAGCACTTTCGCTTTCAAATCCCTCTCCAAACACCCCTAAAACTCGCAATAGAAAGGGAAGAATGAGCGATGCGGAAATGATTACCATTCTTGTCTTGTTCCACAGCAATACGTTTCGCAATTTCAAACATTTCTATCTCTTCTACGTCTGTCGAGAACTTAAAGAAGAGTCCCTAACCTTCTTTCGTACAATATTCTTACCCATACATTGCCCATTACAACAGCCGATACACTTGAAATTACCAATACAGCCATTACAATTCTTAAAGAACTCTATCGTCCAGGTATACAATATAAGAAGTCGGGAGTAATTCTTGGCGATATATCTTCTAACAAAGTTGTTACACAATATCTTTTTGCCCCTATTCCTAATCGTCCCGAACGGTATCATTTAATGCAACTGATAGATAAAATCAACCAACGTTATGGAACAAAAACCATTTTACTGGGGGTAGAAGGTGTGGAAAACCAAAAGTGGACAACCAAATGTGAACAACAAACTCCAAATTATCTTACAGATATCAACGAAATAATGACTATCAAGATTTAAAAATTTATTACGACTTTCTATTCTTCTACCTTACTTGCTTTGTTGTATTCATCTTTAGTCATTATTCCCTTAACGGCTTCCTTTGGACTTGTTGCCTCCTTGTAGAATATCCAATGAATTATAGATTTAGACTCATAAATAGATGTATATGCTTGAACGAAAGTCCAACCTTTGTTAGACATATAATTACCTGCATCAACCATACTGTTAAATGGGATTTCTTCTCCTTTTTCATCAACTAATTTTTGTTTGTTTTTGAGTCCACCCCATGCAGAGTACACGGGATTGTTTCCAAAATCAAAAACAATTTTTAATCCAGCTGATAGTTCTTTTTCAATACCTTTGACTTCGCAATAGTATTTTTTAGTTTGGGCTATCATAGTGATAGATGATATTAACATGAGAAAGATGAGGGCAGTTTTTTTCATACAATTCCTATTTTGTTATAAATGTTCGTAGTAATTTTTTATTTCTCTTCTGCAATACTCTGGAAGAAAGTAAGGTGTGATACATTAAATGATACCTAAGTGTTTTATATAAAACTATTTTTCTCCTTTTAATCGTTTTATTTCTTTATCGAAATCAGATATATATTCTACATCTTGTTTATGGCGAAAGACCTCATATTCTTGTGTACGTTGTCAAACAAAAGTGCACAACTGCAAATGTAGTTATTTATTCTGATATTTCATTGTTTTATTATCAAAAATTCTTTTGTTGATTGAATTTTGCTTTATTATTTCTCTTATCTTTTTGATTTT
>ERZ773031.1122-NODE-1122-length-13731-cov-95.642220_pt1 | contig 13731 bp, 7 predicted proteins | sample MGYA00511666_ERZ773031 | MGnify/ENA primary metagenome ERZ773031 (study PRJEB29015, sample SAMEA2738135) | human oral metagenome | biome: human oral; feature: human-associated habitat; material: saliva | place: China | collected 2250 ...
ATCTCGCGTTGGAGGTCGTCGGGATCCTGGAACGCTGTTGCTGCGCTCGTAGTCTCCTCAATGGCGGTGTCCTCGACTGCTTCGACAGATCCGGTCTTGAACAGTTCAGACTGTGCAATACCGTCGGGGAGTGCCACCTTCCCCAGGGTAACCTCTCCGGTGGATAGCTTGATAACGAACGCGCGTTTGTAGGGTGATTCTGGACCGTCTTCGGATGTTTTGCTGGTTGCTGTGGCAAGTAGCGTGAGTTCGTCCTTGAGGTATTCGATACTGAGTCTTTTAGCGAGTTCGTTGCGAACACTCGCATCGCCGATGCTGCCAATAGCGACCGACTGGACGTTCTCGAAAATCTTGAGTTTGGAGCCTGCTTCCAAAAACATTGATGGCTCGTTGCTGATGATGAGGTTAATGTCGCCCATCTTGCGGCCACCCGTGATAGCGGTGCCGAGAATGCCAGCGGCGCTAGGGAAAGCAGCCCAACGCTGAAGCTCTTCCCACACGGTGAGATTGAACTTACCTTCGCGTTTGCAGGTCAGGGAACGCACGTGGTGAATTGACGCAGCAGAAAGCTGAGAGAGACGAAGCTGCACGTCATCCACCATGACGGTGGCTTTCGACTTCATGCCGAAGGAGCACAGGACGACGCGGGCATTGGCTACGTCTTCGGTGGAGACACGGTTGGAGAAGACGCTGGCGCGGGAGCCGTCGGGCTCGAAGTACTCGGCGAGCTGGGCGCGCACGAACGTGAGGGACTTGATGTAGTCCTCGTCGCTGGCGCGGTAGTCATCTTTAGCGACTCCGGTGCGTAGTGCTTCGTGGCTGTCCTTGATGACCTGGTAGACGTGGTAGAGGGTGAGGCCCTTGCTGTTCTTCCAGGTATATGCGTGCTCGTCGTCACTTAGCACGCCTGCGTTGCGGTAGACAATGCTGATGGCGTTCTTGAGGATGCTTTCGGCCCACTGGTAGGTGTGGAGGTGGGATCCCATGAGGGCGCTGAGGTAGGAGAGCGTGTAGTTCACAGCTAGGCCATGCGTTCCGTTTTCTACATCAATTGCGAGGTCGCCGGAGGTCATGATCTCAACGGGGTCGAAGTAGCTGCCCTGACCTTCAGCCATGTTGAGGATGAGGCAGGAGTCGTAGTTGGCGTAGAAGCTGACGAGCGGCGTGTACTCGTCGCCTTCCACGTCGTTGATGGTGAGTCGAACGCGGGAGTACTTCATGAGCTCGTTGAGGAGGTTCTTCACGAAGAAGGACTTGCCGCCGCCTGTTTCGGCGATGACGACGAAGTTTTCCGCGTCCACGTCGTTCTCACGGAACTTGTAGAGGATCGGGTAGCCGGAGTTCACGTCGCGGGCGATGTAGGAGCCGTGTGTGCCGATACGGCCCTGGTCGTAGCCGGTGAAGCGGGCGATGATCTCGTCTGAGAGCACGTTCTTTCCGACGCGACCGAAGGACTTGCGACTGTGGTCCATGCTGAACGGGGAGAACGCAGCGGTGAAGTCGGCGAGGTGCTGGACGACACGGTTGACGGTGATGCCGTTGCGTGTGCAGAACTGCTCGATCTTTTCGAGCGATTCGTCGAAGTCTTCGCCGCGGATGCCCATGACGATTGCGTGGCAGCGGTACTCGAAGAACTCGAGCTGTCGGTCGGCGCTGGTTGCGTTGGAGAGGTAGACGATGCTCTCTTCGCGCCACTGGTCGCGTGCGAGGTCGGTGGCATTCTTCTGGTACTCGAAGGCATTGTCGCCGAGGCCCTTGTTCTCCTCAGCGGTGTTCTGATAGTTCCGTAGGAGTGCCTTGAGTTTGGGGTCTTCCCAGTTGATTGCGGTGGGGATGCTGTAGTCCGTGAAGAACATGCGCATCGTGGGGTGGAGGCGCTTGCGCATCTCGGCGCGGAACCGCATGGGGAGCGTGGTGCTGTAGCCGTCGAAGGACAGGAAGACGACGAGGTTGTCCTTGCCGGAGAAAGAGGCGCGGTTGTTCGTGTAGAGGTTGTAGTCGCGCTCGGGGAATGTGCGAGAGTCCCGCATCTGGGTGTTCGTCGTGAACACGTCTGCCCACACGTGGTACCAGGCGATGCGGTTCATCAGATCCCAGCGGCCCACTTTCTTGGGTCGTCCGGGTTCGTGGATGCGGCCTCCGAAAAGGAGGCGCGTCAGAGCGTTGGTCTTCTTTGTTGCCATGATTATGTCCTTATGAGCGGGCCGCTAGGCTGCCGAATCCCTTCATGAGGTCTTCGTACTGGCTTGTTAGCTGAGCGTAGGAGCTGACGCGACGGTTGGGGTTTTCTGGGTATTGGGTGAACATGGGCACGTAGGTGAGGGTACCCGCGTAGAGGGTGTGCGAGGTGATGAGTCGTTCCAGGGGGAAGTTGGTGTAGCCCGCGACGGAGCTGAGGCCGTTCGCTGCGTACACCGTCCGCGACGCGGAGCCGGTCACCATGTGCGAGTGACTGTGGACTGTGCGGTCCACGCAGATGACGGCGTTGTAGTTGTTGTCCTGGATGAGCTTGTCGTGCAGAAGCGCTGCGGTGGGTCTGCTCGTGAAGACCACGGGGGCGTGCAGTGCAGGGTCGTCGCTGGACATGGAGTCGTCAACCCAGGGGAACTCTCGGTAGTGCGTGCGGGTCACTGTGGAGGGGGACTCGATGAAGATGAGGCGGGGCCGCATGTTGAGGCGGTCTTGGAGGTAGTCGCGGAACCCGAGCATGAAGCTGGTCAGGTACTTCATGTGACCGAGGTCTTTGACCCTGTAGATGGGCTTGTTGCCCTGGTAATCAACCGGAGGGAAGTTCGTGATGCGCGGGCCACTGTTTCCGCTCGTGTGAGCGCTCTGGAGCTGAGCGCGAGCGGCCTTGAGCGTCGCCTCGGACCTGCGCGCGTGCTCTTTCAGGGTGGCGAGACTGTCATTCATGTCGCTGAGGATCCCGACGGACACCTCTGCTTGCTCACGGCGCTCTTCCTCGGAGCGCTCGTATGCTGCGACGACGTTGGATGAAGACTGCGCGATGATCTCGAGTGCTGCGCTCGGCAGAGTCTTCCCCTCGCGGACTGATTCGCGGAAGGCGCGCAGGATGTCCTTGTCGCCGGATACGTCGTCGGCGAGTACGAGGTCGGTTCCCGCTGCCAGGATCCCCTCAAGGAGGTCTGGGCTTTCGAGGAGGTAGGAGTCCGTGCAGATCGCGCCGTTCAGTCCGGTGATGGCCATGGCGAGTGCTGTGTCTGGCTCGTCATTGACGTAGATGAGCTGAGCGTCTTGCAGTCGCGGGTCTTTGAGGGCAGCGATTGCTTCGGGCGCTTCTTCTTCCGTGTCGTGAATGACGACAGCTTCGACGGTCAGCGCGCTCGGCGCTGTCGCGAGGAAGTCTCTGACGGATGCGGCGATGAGCCAGTCAGGGAACTTGTCTGGCTGGATCGTCGTGGAGATGAGGGCTTTCATCGCTGCGGTCCTGTGAGGGCTTCGATCTGTCGGATGAACGGGTCGCGGTCCCACACGATGCGGGGGGCAACGCTGGCGAGGAAGTTGAGGGTGCTCGGGTTAGCACCGCCAGGGTGCAGCCATGCTGTCTCGGAGAGGAGGCGGCAGAGCTTGTTGCTGATCTGGTCGGAGTCATAGATCGTGTTCAGGAGGGCTCCGAACCCTTCAGGTGACCCTTGGGGTGCGAGGAAGTGCGTCTGGGTGGGGTGCGCGTCGTTGAGGGCAGTCAGGAAAGCCTCTGTCTTGCCCGTTGCCTCCAGGGGTACGTCAACGACCGTGTAGTCGAAGTAGGGGATGAATGGCAGGACGGCCTCGAGGTCGTCGAGGTTCGTGTTTTTGTCCTCTGCTGCCCCGTTAGACATGAAGTAGATGCCGCCGTCGAGGAACGGGGAGCTTTCCTTCATGGATGGGCGTGTGGCTGCGAAACCGTCGGCGTTATCCAGGAACGCGAGGACCGGGTGCTCACCTGACTGGAGGTCGATGTAGAGAACGGTGTGGCCGCTCTGGGCGTAGGCATCCGCGAGTACGGCACTGTAGATGGCCGTCTGCTGGCTGTCAGCGGATAGGACGGCGTTGACGCGGGCCCCGGTGCGGAAGATCGGCATGTCTGGGTTCGCTGATGGGGTGAGCTGTGGGGCGTGCGCGCTAAGCGGGTGGAAGTCGCGTAGCTGCGGTGGTGGGCAGGCTGCGAGGCGGTCTTCGACGGTGAGGTTTTCGTCGTCGAAGAAGCCGGTGTCTGCGTGGCTTGCGCCTGCTGCGCCAAGGCTGAGGATGTCACCGGGGATTGCGCTGGCGGCGCTGTAGGTGCGGTCGTCGCTGATGGGCTGCGAGGTCAGGGTGGGAGAGGTGATGCGCGTGTCGGTGTAGGTGTCGGCGATGTCCTTGAGCGACAGCGTGAGGAGGTCAGCGAGGAAGGAAGCCTCAAGTCTGTCTGACAGCGGAATGATGAGGCTGTGCGGGTGGTTGACGTTTGCTCGATACTGGTTGATGCGGTCCTCACGCGCCTTCTTCACGAGGGCGATGCTCTCGATCTTCTCGGCTTTGCCGAGGAACATGTTGAGGATCTGTAGGTTGGTGTCCAGGAGGTTGCCGGTACCAAGCGTGGTATCACTGTCGAAGATGACGAGACGGTCGATGCCGATGGCGCTCGCGTCAGTGCTGGAGTAGCATCCATTCAGCTCTACAACAGAGTTGAACACCTCGTATGCGTTGGAGTCAACCTGGTTGCGCGCGCTGCGCAGGAGCGCGTCTGCGGAGGCCTTCTCAACGATGAGCGCGATGCTCATAGCCTTTTTCATGTTCTTATAACCTTTCGAGCGTTTGTTACTGGATGGGGGTGGTGGTGCCGTCGGCGTGGAGGATGCGTGTGGGGCGCAGGAAGCGCTTGTAGTTGACCTGGCCTGTGGATTGGCGGATCGCGTCGGATGCGGAGAATGTCAGGAGTGCGAAGTACTTCTTCGCGAGGGCACCGATCTCGTGCGGGGGCATGTAGGAGGCCGATGCCCAGTTGGCCTCTTCGCACAGTGCAGTCTTAAAGGCGATTGCCGCCTCGTGCAGATCTTCGTAGCTGCCGGTGCCTTTGGTGGTGGCCAAAAGGTACACGTCGCCAGGGGTGGTGGCGTGTTCTTGGAGGGCTGCGAGGTTTTCGTAGGTGGGCCGTAGCACGTCGTTGCGCAGTGAGGGGTTCTCCGTGTTGGCGAGGTCTTCGTTGAGTCCTTCGATGCGCTCGTCTTTGCCGATGCTGCCCATGTAGTCAATGTGACCGACCATGATGCCGCGCCTGCCGGCTTCTCGCATCGCGTATGCGTATCCCTCGTAGTGGTCGAAGACCGCCTGAGCGGTGTCATTTCCGACGCGGGAGCCTTTGTTGGCGTGGATGAAGATTCCCATGCGTCCGCCGGTCTTGAAGTAGCAGACGTAGGGCGGCGTGTTCTCGATTCGGTAGATGGCCCAGATGTTACTGGTGGCCATCCGGTAGTCGTTGGCGAGCTGTTCCATGAGGTCGGCTCGGAACTCGCGTTCCTCGAGGATGAGGTGCCGGATGATGAGCGACGCGACCGATGGGATGAGGACGATGCAGACGATCAGCTTGGCTCCGAGGCCCGCGCCTGAGCCGATCAGGTAGGCGAGGTCCAGGAAGAATGCGATTGCGCCTGCGCCTGCTGCCATGTAGAGGCGGTTGCGCCACCGTTCTTTGCCGTTCACTTGCGGCTTGTCGAGTGTCAGGGGGATGGAGATGGACTCGTCTCCCACCTGTGGCCGCATGTCGTTTCTCGTGCTCATGCCCCTATTTTACTGTGTTTTTGACGGTAAAGGCTGGTATGTGGGGTGCGTGTTTACCCGAAATGGACGTAGCCGGTAACCCACTGGTTGAGGTAGCCCTTCTGGAAGCCAACGTCGTGGGTTGCTGCGGAGGACTCGTCGGGGGAAACATTGAGGCCGGTTGCGCCATAGTCGGAGGCATGGACGATCCATCCGTCCCCGACGTAGATGCCGACGTGGCCGGGGCCCGTGATGATGTCGCCGGGGGTGAGGACTGATTCGTCACCGTTGTAGGGGGTGGCGTGGGCGGCGAAGAAGGCGCTGTTGGCTGATAGGAGGCTGGTGACCTGCGCGGAGGATGACTGGCCGACGACGATGCGGTCCTGGTCGGCTCCGAGCTGTACGGGGTTGCCGGAGTCGTCCATGGTCCACCCGGCCATAAGGATGAGGGCGCTCACCCAGCCGGAGCAGTCGTAGCCGGTGGGGCCGCGGCCTCCCCAGTCGTAGGAGTAGTAGCCCTGGGCGGGGAGGTTCGCCATGGCGTATTTGGCGTTTGCGAGCATGGCGGGGCCGATTTGGCTGGGTGATGCTGCGACTGTGGGGACACCGTTACCGCCGTCGTATGCGTTGACGGCGGCTGCGGCACTGACGGTTCCGTTGTTGCCGATGCCCATAACCTCGGGGGAAACCTTATCCGACAGGTTGGTGAGCCAGAACCAGCCGCCGCCCGCGAGGACGAGCGCGACGATAGCGAAGATCGCGAGGACGGTCACCCAGCCCATCATGACGAGGCTGAGGAGCGCATCGACGGCGCGGGCGGCGAACTTGATTGCCCCGAGGGTTGCTTGTCGGGCGATGCGAATGATCTTGGTGGTGTCGCTGTTTTCGCTGCCCGTTGCCTTCGCTGTCCCCTCGAGGGCGGCTTTGGAGGCGACATCTGCTGTGGCGACGGCGGCGTTGAGGCCGACGCGGGCAGTGAGGGCGACGATCTTGAGAGAGATCGACAGGCACAGGAGGAGGAAGGAGAGAATCACTTCGCCTCTCCCTTCTTCGCACCTCCTGAGCTCTTGCCGCCCACGAGTTTCTTAGCGCCTGCCTTGATCTTGGAGTTGATGCTGGAGGCAGTGCTTTGAGTCTGCTTCTTGGACGACTGGACGGTATCGGTGAGAGCGTCGCGTCGGATCTTGTCGGCGAGGTCGGAGCGTCCGAGCTTTTCTTGCATCTCGGCTTCGGCCTGTGCTGTCTGGATCTTCGTTTGGCGCGTACTGGTTGCAGTGGCTTCGTCCTGCGCTGCCTGCGTCTTCTTGTCCTGTCGGCGCTGCATGACCTGCTGGCCTGCGTTGACGGTGCCGCCGACTGCGTTGGAGAAGCCCTGTTTCATTGCTGCACCGATGCCGCCCACTGCTGCGATCTTCGAAAGGGCGCTGCCGAACACGCCGGAGACGCTGTTGTACGCAGCCGTGGCGTAGTGGCGCATGTCCTTGAACACTCCCCGCAGGGTGCGGAAGTACAGGAGGGACACGATGACGTTGAGCGCGCAGATCGCGAGGAGCACGAACACTGGGTCACCGAGACGCACGGACGAGCTGAGCTGTCCGGTCACTCCATCGACGGGATCGCCCATGAGGAGGCTGATAATCCACGTCATGCCGAGCGTGATGAGGAGGAACTTGCCCAGTGGCGCGAGGATCGCTCTGGACGCCTTGGAGACCAGTTTCCCATCGGTCGCTTGGAAGACCGCGGCGAGGAGGAACACGAGGGCGCACACGGCGATTGCGAGGAGCGTCCCGTACTTGAGGAGCGGCACCACGTAGATGCTCAGGAAGTCGGTGAGGATGAGCATGACGGAGGTCGTCATGGACGATTCCTGCGTGACCTGCTTGTAGAAGTTGTAGTCGCCGGCCTCGAGAGCATCCTTCTGGAGGGAGTTCGACAGGATGAGACGCAGGTAGGAGTCGTAGGAGAAGTTCTTGAGCTCGTAGGACTGCGGGTAGAGCTGCACGCCCTGCTTGATGCCGAAGAACTCCGTATCGGAGAACGCCCGGTTGAACTCGAACGTGGTGAGCATCGAGGTCGCACTGTTGAGCACGCTGTCCTGGAAGCTGTAGTAGTTCAACATCTCATTGAACGGCTTGCGGCTGTTCTCGAGGACGCTCATGATGCGCGATTCGACGCTCGTCAGGTCGGCCTTGGTGAGGCCGTAGGCGTTCATCTCGGAGGGGGAGAACACCATGGGGCGCTCTTCGGGGTAGGAGGTCGGGTCGAGGGGGTCGGTGATCGTGTAGGTCTTGCCGTTGTGGCGGATCGTCTGTTGCTTGGCGTAGGAAGCGTCGTAGAGCTGGTCCACCCATGCGGAGTGCATGTTGGCGAGCTGTGCGACGTTGACGTTCTGCCAGTATTTCTGTCGGTTCTCTGGGTCGTCGCGGAACTCCGAGTCGTGGCCTGGCTCGAACGGGAGGTTCGGGTAGGTCTTAAGGCTGTAGCGCTTGTCGTATTCGACGACGACGTTGTTAGCTGCCTTGAGGTAGGGGATGGTGTAGGTGAACAGTTCCTTCATGCCCAGGTAGTCCTTGAGCTCGCCGTCGTTGTCGGCGGTCTCGTCCTCGTTCTCCCCGGAGGCGTTGTTGTAGAAGAACCCCTGATTGGGCTTGTTCAGGAGCATGTCCTTGTAGCCGCCGGACGCGCTGTTCTTCGCAGAGAGGCCGTGGTCGTAGGTGTACCAAGAGAAGTGATAGTAAGGGGACTCGGATGCGAGCGCGAAGGCTCCCAGGCCGTTGTAGTCGGCATCCGTGTATGTCTCATCGTCGGGGTTGTATCCGGCGGGGTTGGCGGTCTTGATCTGCTCACGCGCGGACTTGCCCTGCGTGTAGGTGCCGAGGCTGAACTGGAATGCGCCGCCGGGGATGCCTACGTGGTCGTTGTAGGACAGGTTGTCGAGCTTGTTCACGTCGGCGAAGTGGTCGGCGACGATCTTGCTGGACAGGACGGGTGTGATGTAGGACAGGGTGGCGGGGTTGGAGTCGCCGGTTGGGCGGTTCGCAAAGCCGGATCCCATGTAGGTGTCGAGGTCCGCCTTGTAGTTCCCGTAGCTGTCCTTGAGGCCCTGCGGCCAGGTGTCGGTGGCGGGGTCGGTGTTGACGGTGGCTTTGCCGTCGCCGCGGGCCGCTACGCCGAGGTAGGTGTAGCGGGAGGAGTTGGAGATGTCCACGTAGGAGCGGTACAGGTAGGTGGAGTTGGGGTCGTCGAGGTAGGTTTCGCCGCCGTAGGCCTGCTGGGTGGCGCTGTTGAGGAGCTTGGAGAGGCTGGGGCTGTTCTGTGTGGCGTTGGCGAGGTCTTTGCCGTATTCGACAGCGGTGCGCTTCTTGGGGGACTGCCACTTCAGGAGAATGTTTTCGCCGCCTCGGTTGCTGATCGAGTTGGCCTTGCCGTCGGTGCCGTCGGACACGAAGGAGCCCATGTCGGCACTGTTGTTGAACACGGTTTGCAGGTAGTTCGAGTAGTCGTCACCTGCTGCGGCCTTGTCGATCTCTGTGGAGTACGTCTGGTGGGTGATGACGGCCCAGTACGTGAACTTTTGGCTGTAGACGGCGTTGCTGAACCTGTTTGTCGTGTCCACGACTCCGTTGATGACGGGGAAGATTGACAGGGCGATGACGACGAACACGGCGAAGGAGCCGAGTGCTTGCTTCCAGCTCATCATGCTCATGACGGTGTAGACGCACAGGACGATGAGGATGACGAGGAGCAGGTAGACAACGTAGTCGTTGTAGACCTTGATGAGGGTGTCGGTCCAGGACAGATCGTGCAGGTTGGGTGTGGACACGTATCCAGCGAAGCCGGTGTAACGGGTGGTGCCTTGGACGATGCTGATGGCCTGGGTGCCGGTCATGTCGTCGTGCCAGCGGATGAGAAGGCCGGAGATTTTGCTCGTGATGAGCTGGGCTGCGTAGTTCGTGTGCTGCCAGTTGGGGGACAGGAAGAAGTACAGGTAGTTGGTGATCGCGTCGGCCTTCTCGTTTTTCACCTGCGCGGGGTCGGCCTCGAGCTTCACGTCTGACTTAACGGCGGGGAGGGATGCGTTGTACTTCCAGCCCATCTTCTGATTCACCTTGTCGTCGCCGAATGCGGCCATGACGTAGCTGGCGTAGAGGCTGACAGCGGTGGGCTTGGGCATTGATGCGGCGGTCTGGGCGAGGTTCGACGCGGGGTCGAGGGCTTTCTGCCAGGCGCTTGAGGCCGTGTTCTTGTCGAGGTTGCCTGCCTTGGCGAAGACCTCACCGGAAGGAGCGGTGATCGCATCCTGATACATGCCGTCTTCGGGCACGTCGCCCTTAAATGCCTGGATGTCGTCGAGGACGACCATCTTGTTCGTCGTGTAGACAGTCGTGGAGGCTTGGCCTTCGTGCGCGCCGACCCATTCCTTGTAGATGAACGGTGAGCGGGACTGGTTGGTCTGTGTCGCGGAGCGCATGACGGCGAAGGCGTTCTGGTTGTTGCCGCCGAACATGTTGTGCACGTATTCATCAGAGGCTACGCCCGCAGTCTTGTACTTTTCCTTGAGCTGCGTTTCAAGCTTTTCCTTAGTGTCAGTCCAGGAGTCGCTGAACCACCCGTCGTTGGCGGTAGTGTTGCTCGCGGAGCCGGGCTGCGTCTTGCCGAAGAAACCAGAGATCGGCATGTAGCCAGAGCCGTTTGCATCGTCGAGGGCGCTGCTGATCTTGGTGGTGGCGTAGTTCGTGTTGTAGCCGCTCGAGGTTTCCCAGGGGGTCGTGAGTTGCTGCTCGATGTTCGACAGGACAAGGTTCTGGAAGTTCACGGTGTTGTAGGCGCTTGCGGGCCCATACTTGGTGCCGGAGGAGTCTACCTTGGTCCAGGTGCCGGGGTTCATGGATGCGGGGATCGCGACCCACGTGTGGTTGGGGCCTCGGTACACGATGTCGCCGAAGGGGCTGATTGCCATTTTGCCGGAGAAGCTGGACTGGTCGAGGGCGGTGTCGGCGAGGGCTTTGGCTGCTGCTGTTGCGTCAACGCCGTCGGTGAATGCGTCGGCTTCGCCCTTGGAGAGGTCTGCGTCGGCGGTGGAGAGGTCGAACAGGCTGGAGCCGTAGCCGTTGCCGAGGTCGGCCATGGAGAGCGCCTGGTAGAGGGCGACGGTGGAGGGGGTGAGGTTCACGCCGGTGGGATCCCAGACGAACGCGGGGACAGTTTTGCCGTCCACCTGGTAGACGAGGGCGTTCCACTTGGCTTTCATCGCCGGGTCATCTTCCTTGAGGAAGGTGTAGTTGGGGTTGGTGAGGCTACCGCCGGACACCATGCGCAGGAAGGAACGCCAGTCGGTCGGGTAGGAGTCCTTGACTGTCCAGGAGGTGTTCTGGTCCCAGTAGTCGCCGTCGGAGTATGCGAAGGATAGGTCGGTGCCGCCCTGCCAGACGTTGCCGATGATGTAGGCGGCAACCGAGTCGGCGGAGTCGGCGCTCATGCCGACGGTGGACTGTAGGGCGCTGGACACGGACTTCTGTGTCGCGTCGCGAGCGTCGCTGTCCTTCTTCATGATCGAGCCGTTGTAGTTGAACTGGCTCTGGAAGGGCACGTAGAAGTTCGATGCGAAGGTGCCGAGGATCCGCAGTTCTTCCGGCTTGAGGCTACTGGCATTGGTGTCTGCGAGCTTCTGGTTCTTCGCCAGGTTGATGATCGCAGCGGTACGGCTCGTCGCGTTGCCGCCCGTGGGGGTTTTCTCATCGGCTGCGAACGCTGCGGGGGCGACGATAACGCCGCTCGTGACGACGAGTGCCATGAGGAACATGACGACGCGGGGCGCTGCCTTCTTGATGCGGCGCACAGTCGAGCGCATAACGCTGCGAATCTTCTTCATTTGCTTAACCTTTCTTAGTTCACTCCGGCGACCTGGAGGAACCACCCCATGATCTCATAGATACTGCCGCTCACGAGGTAGACCAACACGATGGCGAGTCCAGCCATGACGAAGACTCTCCGCTTGAACCAGATCCACACGGCGCTCTTATTGCTGTCCATTTCTTCGCGCACCGCTCGTCGGGCTGCGGAAGAGATGAACCTGCGGGTGATGCCCTTGTCCGCGTCGCCGACTTGGAACACGGGGATCGCGATGAAGGCCAGGTCGATGAGGAGGCTCGTCGTCACGAAAACGATAATGAGGATCGCGACAAGCCCCAAGAATGTGCTGAATGGGCCAGTGAAGGGCTTGAGGAGCGCCATGGCGCTGTAGAAGTTTGCGGATGCGTCAGTCGTTAGGTTACTGACCGCTGCTGAGACCTTGCCGTCCTGCTGGCTGATGAAGGAATAGAGCTTGGACTTGCGCTGCCCACCGAGGCCGCTCTTGCTGGTGGCCGACAGTGCGGCCTGCATGTAGGTCTGCTTGTCCTTGTCGTCGAGTTTGTTGTACGTCGTGAAGTCAAAACTGACGGATCCTTCTTTGGCATCGTAAGCCATGATCTCGGGCGAGTTTTTGAGGCTCCGGTTCGCTTCAGTGACGATGGCGGAGATGTTGACATCGTTCTTGGCGATGTAGGTGGTAGCGCGCACGTTGTCGTCCGCGAAGGCTGGCCCGACAGAGAGGATGAGCGCGACGAGGGTGGCGAGGAGCGTCAGGAGCGCCTTGCGGGGGCCTGCGAGTGTCTGCGTGTGGGTCATTGGGTCGTTTGCCTTTGCGTGAGCGTGTGCGTGTTGTGGATGTCGATGAGGGCAGGGGAGCTGGCATGTGCTCCCCTGCCCTCGAGTGGATCAGAAGAGGCTTCCGGTCACGAGGTCCATGGCCGTGCCGACAAGGCTCCACAGGAGGTTGTAGGCGAGGAAGCACAGGGTGAAACCGACGGCCAGGTACTTACCTGCGGCCTTCTTGAAGTACACCCAGACGGCATTCTGGCCGTTCTCCTCAGCTTCGACGGCCTTTCGGGCTGCTGTAGACACGAGCTTAGCGCTCGCCTGGCGTAGGCCACCGCCGCCACCGCTACCATTGCCGCCACCGTTAGCGACGGCATCGGAGAGCACCTGGAACGCGGGGATGGTGATGTACGCCAGGTCGATGACAGCTGAGATCGTCGTACCCGCGAGGATCAGAATGGCCAGGAAGCCCAGGGCGGTGGACAGTGGACCGCTGAACGGAGCGAACCAGCGCGCGCCGCCGTCAAGGTCGGCGTACACGCCGCGAGCGAGCGTCGAGGTCAGGAGCTTGGAGCCGAGGCCCGAGTTGGATCGGAGCTCCTTGAACCAGTTCTGCTTCGTCTCGGAGTTCACGCCAGCGGACTTGGCGAGGGACGGAGTGTAGTCCTGAGCAGTCGGCTCTGTGTAGCTGTCGGTCTTGGCCATCAGGTCGTTGGCGAACTGGCTCTGTGCCGAAGATGTGAGCTGTTCGTAGATGGCCTGGTTGATCGTGCCCTCGGGCTTGATAATGTCCGAGCCGTTGACGGTGCCGCCGCCGCTGAGCTGGTAGGTGTTCCCAGCCAGATCCTTAGCGACGGTGGTACGTAGAGCCTTGTCGGCCTCCTGTGTGGCGTTGCCAGCGCCGTTGCCGTCGGCTGCGGGGAGCACGCCAGTGGATGCTGTGACGCTGATTGACGCGCTTGCGGGCGCGGTGACGGGAGCCGCCGTTGCGGCGGTGGTGGTGGCAACGATTGGGGCGACGGCCAGGAACAGCGTTGCGAGTGCTGCTCGGCCCATGCCTAGACGTGGGGTTTTCATTCTTCTTGGTGTCTTTCTGTGTCAGATGAGTTGGAAAGATGTGTATGGGGCGATTCCGAGCCTGTAGATCAGCCAGCCCAGGAGGCCCAGGTTGACTGCGTGCAGGATGTTGAACACGATCTTCTTCTCCCAAGTGCCACCAGTGGAGAAGAAGCCAGGTTCGCCCTTTCGTCGGGGTTTGACGTGAGGTATGATCTTGATGCGTTCAGGCAGGATCTTCTTTCTGAGTATCACTCGGTTGATGAAGAGTCCCGTTGCGAACGGTAATCCCTCGGG
>ERZ773031.1126-NODE-1126-length-13719-cov-8.860802_pt1 | contig 13719 bp, 12 predicted proteins | sample MGYA00511666_ERZ773031 | MGnify/ENA primary metagenome ERZ773031 (study PRJEB29015, sample SAMEA2738135) | human oral metagenome | biome: human oral; feature: human-associated habitat; material: saliva | place: China | collected 2250 ...
GAGCACGAGCCTCTTAAGCTTGGTGTCGTGGGTTCGAGTCCCACCCGGCTCACCAGTTTTGAAATTATATAATGACCTCACGAATGTGGGGTTATTTTTTATGTAACTCATGATACATTATTAAAAAAAAATAACAATAATAATTATGCGCCTTATTTTAACAGATCCATGAATCTATTTGTTTTATTAGTTTTCCAATCCATAATTTTAACATAAATACCATTATGCCTGAATGGATCATTTGAAGCACGCCCACGACAAGACTTCACACTACTAGTTTTTTATTCTTTTCATTAGGAAATAACGTATATATTATCGGTGGAACCTCCGACTTTTCTTCAACTGCTGCATTTGAACAACTCATTGGTGCAACGTATTTTATCCCGTCCATTTGAAAAATATTCCATATAATAATTTCGGCAATTTTTAATAATATTTCATATTTTTCTGACGTAATTTTCCTATTAAGACTTATCTTACTTTTGGGGAATTTATTATTCCAATAATCAATAAAAGTATATAGCAAATTTTCCCGTGCTAGAAGTAAATTATCGCCTTGCCACTCGTAACCATAAGAACATTTAAAAGCTGCAGCAGCCCACTCAAGCCAATCTTTTTTGTCTTACAATATTTTGAAACAATCTGAAGTTTGCGATCAAGAAAACCGACACGATCACTTAATTTTAATACTTTTTTACCACTTGCTGCATTATGTCGTCCAACAATAAATGGAGCCTCTCCACATATTATTTCAAGGCGAAGCTCAGAAATATAATCTTGCCAATTATCACTAGTTACAGGCCAATGACCACCACTCCAGTCAGCCTGCAAGCTCATCTGCGCAACAATATCCTTTATGTAATTTTACCACGAAAGTATACTTCCCTGATTTGAGATGTTAGAAATTGAATCAAAAAATATTATTTCAATAAACTAGGTAGTTAGCGACGTTTTACAGAATTAAATATTTACAGTTATAGTCATAAATTTTTTCTACTTAATTAATTTCTCATTGATCAAGTAGACGTTGCCATGAGCCCGCGTAATCGCTACATAAAGCTTATTCCGTGTTGCAGGTGCCAATTCAGACAATTTTCCTCTTTTGTACAGATAAAATGTTCTATTATTCAACAAAACGCACACGTCATTATAGTGATCTTCGCCTTTTGTGGCACCCCAATTTTTATGATAACGACCATAATTGTATGACTTTTCATAATGAAGCTTAATAATCGAGTCGTCATTTAATATGCGATTTACTTCTTGTAGCTCAGATATAAACGAAATACTTAGCCGCTCATCATCTGACCTATTAGATTCTATATTAATATTAAGATTATTAGAGATATAGTCACAAATTGACGTACTGCACCTCCAGCTTTTTATTAAAGATGATTCATCAATATTAAATCCCACATTTATAAAATGCTCTTTATACTTATTAAAATTATCAAAAAGTTTGCTATTAACGTTTCCATCACGACTAGTATCAAATGTATGCTGAAAAAAATCACCAACAAATAACATATTAACGCCAGCTTGCATTAAGTCAATAAGAAAATTAAAATCACGTCCGGCTATATCTTGGACTTCGTCAATGATAAATTCGTCAAAATATTTTGATAATCTTGCTTTTATTTTTTCAATCACACTCTCTTTTTGTAGTAATAGAGATAGTCGATTATGATAAATATATCTATCACTTGATAAAAAATATCGTAGATTATCTTTAGAAATATATTTATTGTCATTTTTAGAATAAATAATACCCTTTGCCTGTACTTTATCAGACAAAAATGGCTTATAACAAAATCTAAAAAGGAATTGAAAGTAGGTCATAAGTGTAATATTATCGGGCCATGAATTGTTGAATTTTTTAATTATTTTTTCCGATAAATTATTGAAGTTATTCCTCGTATAAGTAACTATCAATGATCGTTTATTCAGTGTTAGTGAATCAACTATATGTGATGTTTTTCCAGATCCAGCTACGGCAAATATTACTCGTTTATCCATTCAATCGCCTTACGAATATAATCTGGAACTTTGATTGAGTCATTTTCCGAAATAAGGATCTCAAAAGCTGCTTCAGTTTTATTATTCAACATGTAATTCTTAGCATTTTCCCCAAATAAATCTATGCATAAACTACTATTATCTTCAAAGAGTACCACTTCAAAGGTATTTTTTTTAATATTATTCTCATAAAAGATTTTTATGTTTTTTTCATCGTTGTAATCCGAATACTTATCGATGCAATTTTTTTGCATATCCCCATCATTATCAGTCACAACCGCAGTTCGACTATTGATGAATTTAGCCACATCTAAATATCGCTTAAAGCTTAACCCTCTAACATCAATTATCCGTACGCCATCTTCCTCAGGTGTATGTTTAGTTACATGTTTATAGAATTCTCCAAAAAGTATGTATTCTGCCGGGCCTTCTATTAGTATCACCTTTTTAGATAATGCATATTCAATTATCCCAGCCGGTGGAGACTTCATAAAATATTTCGCAGTATCCTTCGCTAAATTGTTAAGCTTTGTCGGCTTTTCAATATTTTTATCGTTACTAATTATTAACAGATTCTGTAGGTCTAAGCGAGTACCAATAAAGCTACTATGTGTGGTTATAAATAGCTGAGAATCTTGTTCTCTGGAAATTCTCTCAACAAGACTACGAAGGTTGACCGGACTTAAATGATTTTCTGGCTCTTCCATTAAGATTAAATCTATATTTCCCCCGGCACGACCTAGTGCAAAGTCTGTTTTTATCATTATTTGTCTACCGGTTCCTTTATTGTCGATACCAATATTGTCTTCATATATCATTAAATCCTCTTCAAAAGACAATGCATTACTACTTCTTAAGCCGAATTTATAGTTTTTATCGGTGTCTATGATTTGATTTAGCTCATTTAGCTTTTCTTTCTGAAAAGCAATCCTGGATAGACGATAATTGGATTGCAATTTTGCGCGATTTTTTATGTTATCTTCTGTGTATTTCCTATATGCCCTTTTTATAAAATCACTCGTTGCATATTCTGAGCTCATATTTGAACTATTAATTAAGCAGCTACGTATCTTCTTTTTATAATTAGTATATCCATCATCTGCAAATGTTAAAAAGCGCACACTATAATAGTCATATGGAAAATATTCCGGATTTTCATTCAATGATTCATTAATTTCGGCAACATAGTCAAGATTAGGTTCACATATTAAACGAATCCCATCACATGTTCTTGCTTCTGAATTATTATCTCCGTTCATAGTATGATCAATAACACCAGAAAGATAGAGCTCTATAGCGAGTTTTGGTAGGTTTTTAAATTCTCTTTCACCTGAATTAAATTTCGCGACCGCATCAATATTAATGAGACGATCTAACCCTATCTTTTCAATACGATTCACACTCCCATTCACTACTATGTCTATTGCTTCAAGAATACTACTTTTTCCGGCTTCATTATCACCCACAAGAATATTAACATGCTCATTTGGTTCAATAGTGTAATCTGTAAATTTCTTATAATTGATTAGTCGTATTTTGCTAATAGTTACACGCATACCAGATTCCCTATATCCTATATAATAATCTCTAAATTATCTAATGCTATTTAAAAAATTTTATTAAAGTATTTTAAATAGTTATCATTACTTTGATTATAACACCTTTATCTATAAGCAATGCGTATTAAAATTAGTCAGAAAAATCAAGAATTAACACTGTTTGTATTTTATAAAAAAATAAAACCATATCTTAATATATTTATTGTATTTTTTCAGAAATAAGCACAGTGTGTGGCTCAAAAAAAGAAATTTATCGTTGGGATATAAATTGTGTTTTTTGAATTCATCTACCGCACTTTTATCTCTTTTAATGAGTGCTAACTATTTATAATAATTATCTGCAAAAATTATTCCATCAATCTTATCGCTCTGCATAAATATTTCCTCTATTTCGGGAAATAATAATGGCCATGCAAGATTATATGTAACACCAGTTTTATCACGATGGATGATACGCGTACCGAGCATGGTTACATCTTCAGCCATGAACCATATCGAGACAGGCACATCATTAGAATCTGCAAACCCAAGCAGTCTATTCCTATAGTCATCAACTTTGGAGTAGTGAGCGGCAAAGAAATGTATGAAGTTATTTTTATAATTATCTTCATTCGCCTTTAGTTGCATCACCCTATCCAGCAAACAAGAATCATTATCTCTTAGTATTTCATAAGCTTTTTGCTTCATTTCTTTTGCAATTAAATTACTTTCCTTGCGTTGTAAGCCACCTCTCTTACGGCGTCCATAAGTGTCATATTCAAAATGTTCTATGCCATATATTTTTTCACTGCTGACTGAATAGATATCTGGATGGGCATATTGACGCCAATTATTTAATAAATGCTTCGCTTCTTTTTTGACTTACCCCGTATTTCATGACATTAAAGTACATTGAATTATCTTTTTGAACAAGATAGTGTTCTATAATCCGTTTTGTTTCGCAATCTATCTTAATCATCTATATCACTATTTCCATACGCCTTAGGAGCGCTAATAATTTTACATTCTAAAATTCTACTGTCATCATAAAATTTATATTTTTTATTACATATCTCATATATTTCATAACTAATCTGCAATTCAATTAACTGGCTATAGGTGTTGCCATAGCAATCCTCGAAGAGGAATTCTATATTAGTGGACTCACTACCATGTTCTGGGTATCCTGAACATACCAACTTAGCACCATTCTTATCACACGGAATGACTACTTTGAGATTTACGCCTATTACTTTTTCCTCATCAGAATATATTACTGGGAATAATACTAAATCTTTTTTATTACCTTCAGATTTTTCTGGTTTTTCAGACATAAACCGCAAATTATACATTTCTCTTTGCCCCTTATTTTTAAGACTAAATTTTAGAAACGGATTTTTTAATATCTCGTTTTTTAAATAGATCTCTTTTGATGCTTTTTCTTGAGGTAAACATGTATATTCAATTTCCATATCTCGACTTTTTTCAACTACACCGTCGGAATATTCAACACTGATTAGAGGAAGCGCCGCAATGGCGCTATCTTGTTTGCGCACCCGATTCTGATGTTCGATACTTTTATTTACCGAGTAAGCCGTTGCGATAAAGCCAGCTAACGCGCTTAAGGCTGAGGCAAAATAACTTATCAAGACCACAGACCATTGACCTGGGACTGAATTTACTGGTAGACCTAATTTACTAGGAGTATTAGTGGCATCAAAAATAAACCATACTATTGGAAAGATAGCTAAAAATACAGCTAAGGCAATAAAGCCATTTTTATCTTTTATTTTTTTCATACTGAAATTAACCTTGTTTATACTATTGATATTCTTATCTTTGATTTACGTTGGTTTTAGCTCTGCACGGAATTTGCATTAATCGCATCTGTAATGACTTTAGCTATTTCCGATTTGGTCATTGATTCGAATCTACCAATTCTCGCTAATGGAATTCTGGATTCCTTAAACATCCGTTCTATTTCCGCATCACGCTCTATGCGGTCAGACCTGCTATGAGTAGAGTCATCTAATTCAATGACGCATATAACTTTATAACTTTCTTTACCGATTAATACAAAATCAACCGATTTGCCATTAATGTGGCGAAATGCAGCATTCCAGTTTTGACCTTTTACCCTATAATCAAGTAAAGCCGAAAGATGTACTTGCGGCACAACAAACCATTTTGAGCTGAATATCTCATTTAAGATCTTGAAACACTCATTTTCGCGCGAGGTCATAACATAGGATTTTGCGTAATATTTATATTGTGACTTCTTAATTTGACTATTGTTTTCATTCGAGTCTTCTGCTTGCTTGATTTTACCTATACCTTTAAAAATATAAGCTATCCCAATAAACATGATTATAGCTATTGACCAACTTACTATGTGATTAATTCCCTCTCCCATTTTTATCCTTTTGTTTTAATAAGAATCCGTTACTCAGAATACTAATCTTTCTTTTTTAGGACTGCGCTTGCATTTAAGCGGTATAGCGTTTAATCAAAATCTTAGACTACATGCTTTCCTGCATATATTCCTCGACGATTTCAATCACAACTTTTACATTATCTGTACAGTTCTTAAAGTTTATTTTATCAAAAACAATTTCCGAGCATTTTCGAATTGGATCAGCAAGTAACGCGTGGATAAATGACTGCGTGGCTCCAGTTACCCCCTCAAAATCAATCGTTATATCTTCTTTTTTTTTAAGGCACGGCAAAATAATTTCTAATCGAATTTTTCTAGCAATATCTTTGTTTTCGCCATAATCACCGATATATTTAAACATCTTTATTATCATACAAACTTAAATCTCCTATATTGACGTTTTTGTCGTAGCCGTATAGCATCTCCATAACTAGTGCGTATTTTAGCTAAAAGTTTATCAAATTCATCCAAGTCATTATCTAATGTCAAATCAATTGCGACTAGTGTACCGTGAAGATATGGAGCATCAGCTCTTTCCGAATGGCGATCATCTTCTGGATTAATTGTTAATCGAGGATTTTCGGAACGTTTGTCTCGCAATAAAAGTTTATATATGCCTGACCCGCTGTATAGCATAAAGTAATTTCTAGTAACTTTGACAATTGACTTAATAAAGAATAATCCGGCTCCGGCATTGTCTCCAGTTCCACCCGCATTGGTAGTGGTTCCAGAAACTCCTGGAGTTAATGCCCATTTAATGGCGTTGACATCATTTTCTGTGTGATTTGGCCAAAATTTACTTAGACTCTGACGTATCCCAATTCCGTTATCGCATATTCCTATACGAATAGTATTAGACTTCTTATAGTATTGAGCGGCAACTATTGCCCCAGTTTTACTCATGGAGTGTTCCAACACGTTCCTAATCAATTCTCCGACAACATATTTTATTGCATCTGCCTTATCTGGTGGAAGATGGAGCAGGGGAATCATTTCAGAGATAAAACGCGACTGTTCGTCTGGTGTTTTAACTATAGTTAATGGAATAAAACGGCCGGAAGGGTCTTTCTTATTTATCAAATATGGTGATTTTTGAGAGGTAAAATTAAATAACCCCATACTATCAAGGTATGACCCGGAAGATGCGGTTAAATTTGGGATCTGCACGTTATCTTCTCCGACCTGTAGGGCGAGTGACGCCGCTAATGTTAAAATTGCAGGATGAACGTTAATCCACTTCGGATGAGTCTCTATCACTAGATTTGTTTCGTCTGTTAAGTCAAGTTTATTCAAAAAACCATCGAAATAAGCTAGGTAATCGGAATTGGAGAAATACATCTTCATATAACTATTGTACCTGTATAGCGTGTTTCTGTCAATAATCGCTATACAGGTATACTTATTCCCTGTATAGCGTGTTTATAAATAAAGACGCTATACAGGATTTATTACACTCTACTTCTTTTTCTCCATTGTCATTATTTTTTAATTCATTCGGCTCCAGTAAGGCTAATAATCTCAAAAAAGTCCGAATCACTTTACCTGCATACCACATATCCCAAAAGTCGTACATCATCAGGACATAACAACTCTTTTGAATATCATCCTAACTTCAGCCGTGTGTCTATGGGTGCTTCAGAACTCAGCCAACTACCATGCATAACTGAACAGCCTATGCAATATTTCAGCAGGAGTTCTATATCTTATACCTAAATGTATACACTTATAATTGCAAAAGCCAATATAGCTAAGTATTTTAGGTCCAGTTAATACGGTACCATTGACCCTGCTAGTGTTTATCAGTATAATATTTTCATAAATGTCAAGTAGTACGAATATCTCTATTCGAGACTTAGCGGCCTACTGTTTAGACTACTCTAGACTAGTATCGGGCAACGCTACCCTTTCTCGCGGTCCGCGAATTGAATTAGGTAAAGACGTAGTAGATATTAGTAATCTTATTTTCGGAAATTATTCTCAGGATGACGACATATTCTTTGAATTTAAGCTAATCACTTCAATTAAACATGATGTGTCTATGCCCGATGAATTTAAGACTCCGGAGCAAAAAGAGGCCGAAAAGCAGCTCAAAAGAGACAAAGAGATTCTTGAAGTTTTGACAGATATTAATAACAAGATTAAGACCCAGGAATATACCAAAAATATTATTCTTGAAACTGGGATAGTCAAATTTAACACTCGTCGTGTAGAAAATTCTTTTTTTAGTCGAAAAACTACTTCCAGTATTCCAGAAAACATAAAGACTGCTCTATTTCAAATTCCGGTGACCATCGACTTACATCCGCAAAAAGACGTCGTCAATGTCAAGATAACTGTAACTAGCCCATATATAAAATTTGCTATTGAACCGCTTAATAATTTCCTAAAACAGCAATACTACGACGAGATATTCGAACTAATCACGTCTTATGATGCCGAAGAGAAAAACACTCTCCCTATATCTAAGAAAACTCTAGAAGATATATGGGCGACTATTCGAACCAAGTTATCACTTATGGACGCGACGGATGTTTCTGACTCTCCAGATTTATCTTTCTGCACTATTAGGCTTTCAGCGAAGATAAATTACTTCCTAGCAGAAGACTTAAACCTCTTAGCGAATATGGATGATTCAGATATGGAGAAATCATCATTGGGTGCCTGGTCTTCAGATGAAAACATGAATGAGCAGTATGATGTATTTGATGATGGTCGCACAGAAATATTTTTTCCCTTCCAATATGATAAGTATCAGCTAAAAGTTCTTGGAATTATTGACAATAAAGCATCGATCATTGAAGGACCGCCAGGAACAGGCAAGTCACAGACTATTGCTAATATTCTCTGTCACTTGGCGGCAACCGGTAAAAAAGTTCTATTCGTCAGCCAAAAAGATCAGGCGGTTAGAGGAGTGAAAGACAAATTGAAGTCACTAGATATTCCGTTTCTCTTTGGTTATATCCCAGATCGCACCTCGAGGTTATACACTGAAGAAGATGAGAAAGACAGTGCCGTTAACACCCTAAAGAGTTTTCAGAAGACATTTATTAAAGAAGCCATAAGTGACCAGAAGGAGCCTTTGCGTTTAATTAGTAATGAGCAAAAGATTTTTTCTGATGGCGTAAATAATGAGCGTAATTTATTTGATTATTATACACAACGAAGAGCGTTGGATTATGTTAAGCCATATGCAACGTTAGACATAACTCGAGAATGGTGGAAAAGATACGATCAACTATGGAACCAAGCAAATCAGCTTACGAGCCTCGTTAAAAATTACCAAAAGAACAACCTGGTATTTATGAAGAAAGAGGCGTCTGCGTTGAGAGGAATAAACGTAGATTGTAATGTCATAAATGACTTTTTGGCTCGGATAATTAATGAATTTAATGAAATAATTCCGGAAAGGTCTGGCACATTAAAAGCTCTTTTTATCCATAATAAAATGAACAGTGCGCTCAAAAGACACGGAAAAACTATTATTCAAGAAATCTACCTGCAAGCAGAAAATATTATTTTTTCAGAACAAACAAAGTCTGCAAGATTAAAAGATCTGCAAGAACTTAAAAACTATTTCAAGAATCGTGCTGCCGCGGAAAAAGTGTCAGTACTCAAGACCGAACTATTGGAGATGTTAGCCAAGAAAGGTATGAGCCAAGAACAAGCCGATAATCTACGTAATATTATTACGCAAAAGGGTCTAGAGGATGTTTTTTCTGATATGGAGGAATATATAAACCTCACGGAGGAAATAGATAATATCGAATGCTTCTCAGCCAATGAGATAAATCAGGAGATTAAGGAACTTCAGAAATACTACAAAACCAATGTTTGTAATTACATTCGCAATCGGATTTTAAAACAAATAGACGCAGTGAATTCTCAGAAAAGTACCAAGGCTATACTGAATCGGGTAGCAAATAGTTTATCTAAGGGGAGAAAAGCCTATAAAACATTCGATAAATTAAAGAATGGTGAAGATGGCCCTGATAATTTTAGAGCTATGTCCGAGGCTATTCCTATATGGATGATAAGTTTGGAAGATGTTAACCGCATTATCCCGATGGTTGCAAATGCTTTTGATTATGTAATACTCGATGAGGCTTCACAGTGTAACTTGGCATATTCATTGCCTGTAATGTATCGTGCCAGGCACACCGTTTTCTTTGGTGATAGCCTCCAGATGAGAGATACGAACACCTTGTTTAAATCTAATCAGCAGTTAGAAGCAATAGCAAAAAAGAATAAGATTAGCGAATATTACCAAATTAAAGCCACAGAAGACTCCGTAAAGTCTGTTATGGATATTGCGACGCTCGCCGGTTTTAAGACCGCGGTTCTTCGCTATCATTATCGTTCGCCTAAGGAATTAATCGGATTCTCTAATGAAAACTTCTATAAAGCAGTGGGGCGCTCTTTGGAGGTAGTAAACGATAATATTCTTACATTTAAGGACACTAATCGCGTATTAATAAATCATGTAATCGAAGCACCGAATGAAAATGAGGATTCTGGAAAGCGTAATTATGCAGAAGTTGAATATATCAAGGGCTTAATCAAAGAGTTAAAAAGCAACCCTAAGACTAAAGATAAATCGATTGCCGTCTTAACGTTCTTTAATGAGCAAGCAGAATTACTTCGCCAATCCATTGAAGATGAGGATGTTAAAGTCTCTGTTATCGAGGGCATTCAGGGCGACGAGCGCGATATTATTATCTACTCATTTGTCATTAGGGACCCAAGCGAGAAAAAACGCTACATTGCTCTTACTGGTGAAGGAGGAGATATTCGTAAAGGAGCCGCTGAGGGTCGCGTAAATGTTGCATTTAGTCGCGCAAGGCTCCAGGTTCATTGCGTAACCTCGCTCAAACCAGAGTTATGGCCGGAAGGAATCTGGATTAAAAAGTATCTTGAATATGTCGACAAGAATGGCATTCCTGAAAGACATAATGACCCAAGTAGGCAGATATTTGATTCTGGCTTTGAGGAAGAGGTATTTAAAAAGATAGCAGCATCCTTGGATAACCGCAGTTACTCTATGGAGACTCAAGTTAAGTCGTGTGGGTTTCGTATTGATTTGGTGATTACTAATAAGAAAAACGCAAAGAAACTAGCGATAGAATGTGACGGCCCAACGCATTTTGAGGATGGTGATGGTCAAGTATATGTTAAAGATGACTGGGAACGTCAGATGGTGCTAGAAACTGCTGGATGGCACTGTTATCGCATCTCATATTTTGATTGGATGGAAGAACGTGATGAAACACTTAGAGATACTCTAAAATATATTCATGATTATCTTGACGACGACTCAAATATTCCGTTGTCAACTCCTAATTCGATAAAGATGCTACGCACTAATAGAATTATGCCGGAAGAAGAAAAACGAAATATATACGTAACCCATTTCGAGAATAGTAGTGAAAAATCTATTATACCCCCGGCTACGCAAGCCAATAATACCGTATCTACCTCAACTCAAGCTCCAATATCTACCATTAAAATACCTACCTGTAATCCCGTGGTAAGTCCTAGAAAGCCAAACGTGGAGTTTACTGTGGGTAATAAGCAGGTCAATTAATCTGAATTTGAGCAGTATCTTCGCCGCCATAACGGAAGTACCATAACGATACGATATCAGTCCACTCGCAAGGACAGTGCCAGTAAATGGCGATATATACCCATGGAAAAATATGATTCCGTCTATATATATGCTCGTCACGAGGATGGTTATTTCATTCGCTACAGACGCGACAGAGTAGTTGAATATAAATAAATATATTTTTGCCGATTATATTCAATCGTTGTCATCGGTTTAGTTAAACAATTCGGAACAAGCTGTTTTTAAGTAGTTATCTTCATTATAGAATAAATCTGGATTATTATGTCTATTTTCCCATTCTCTAAGGATTAGCTCTAAATCATTAAGATTAAAGGTGAGATCTCGATAGATGTAACGTAGTGCTCTTTTTATTACACTCCATAGATTCTCAATATGATTAGTTGGGCCAAAGAAACCAGCTGAGTGATCACAGGCTCTCCACTTGTAACCAAGTAAAGGAAGTTCGTTATAACCCTTAAAGCCATCCGTTAATACTAAGCTGCCAGTTTTTATGGTATTCTGAATAAACTTCTCTGCCTCAGTCCTAGTTCTATACTTAATTATTTTTAATCTGACTTGTTTAGTCTTCTGGTTAATAGCACCTACTACTAATCTTTGGCTTCTAAACTTACGTCTGCCGAAGAAACTCCCATCTACCTCACAAGTGCCATCTAATATCTCACGAGAGACTGGCAGATGGCTTCTTAGCTTTCTTAGCCAATTACTAACTGTTGGATATGATAAGCCTAGAATATTCCTAATTTCACCAATACTACATTATGTTGCCAACACCATATAAGTGCATAGATTTGTCTAAAACTAAGATTGCAAAACTTAAATAAAGAAGTATCTGCTTTTACAGAATATTTCTTCTTACAATGCGGACAATATTCATAGGTTTTTCTAAATAATAATCCCTTATTTCCACATTCTTTGCAGGTTAAATCGCCCCATACCATACGATAAAAGTTTTGATGACACTTATATTCTGATGGAATATCTGTTAAACTCTTCATTAGGAACAATCCTTTCTTTATTTAGTTTTGTTGCTAACTACTATTTTACAGGATTGTTCCTTTTTTGTTTTAGGTGCCTTTCTTAATTGTTTAACTGAACCATCAAAATTGATAAGACAAGACTAATCGGAAATAAAATAATTTTAATATCCATCGCATACACTACCTCTTTTCACTTCGGCTTATGTGCTGCTTGCAACCATTATTTTAATGGATAATAGCTCTAAGCAGCACATAAACCATCAGTTTCTTCAGTTTTCAACTTTGGTAGAAGCTTCAAAACCTTTGATTTTACTAAACTATTTGCCTCTGCCATTATTATGACACGAGACCCGCATGTAAAGTCATAGTAAATATATCTATAGTAATAATTTTTTTATTATTTTTTCTACACTCTTTATATAAGCTTCCATATATTTTCTTTTATAAACATATATATAAGAAGGATGATGAATAGGCACATAGTATATACCATTGTATTCTTTATAGTGATATTCAAATTCATCCCATTTCTCAAACTCAATTTTAAGATTTTCCCCGACTGATGAATACACTTTTTTCCCCAATAAAAAAACAATTTTAGGAGACATTGTATTAATTTCACCAACCAAATGTTCGAAACAGCAGTTTATTTCCTTTCTATTTGGGTAGCGTAATTTTTTTTGTTCCGTCAATGGGAGACATTTAACCAAGTTGGTTTTATAAAAGCTAACATTTTCACATAGTTTTTCTATTTTATGAATTAACATTCCTGTATTAGTTTCTGATGACAATGGGGTTTCTTGATGCGACTTTATTTTTTTAGCTGAAAGCCCCACCCAAAACACTTGGCAGTCTTTTTCTAAATCCAATAATGGCTTTTGATTAAAACATAAACTGCATTTTTGACATTTGTATATTTGTTCAATCATAATAGTGCACCTCTACAACTTTTGTGTTTCAACAAATAGTATAGCATTAATTTTTCATTGAGTTAGATTATTTCTTGTCAGATTCTTAGCTAATCTATTATATGTATCTCAGCCTTGAAATCCTTCCCCGCATTTGCTATAATAGGAGTAATTAATATTTCTTGTAACCCGAACCTCACTGAGGTTTTTGTGCAAAAATATT
>ERZ773031.1129-NODE-1129-length-13698-cov-15.463241_pt1 | contig 13698 bp, 10 predicted proteins | sample MGYA00511666_ERZ773031 | MGnify/ENA primary metagenome ERZ773031 (study PRJEB29015, sample SAMEA2738135) | human oral metagenome | biome: human oral; feature: human-associated habitat; material: saliva | place: China | collected 2250 ...
GCCTGGATTTCTACGAAAAGAGGGGCGAAATCAAGAAGAGAGGATAATATATGAAGTTTGTAATACAGAGAGTTTCCGAGGCTGCGTGCAGAATAGATGGAAAGGTCTCAGGTGAGATTTCAAGGGGATTTCTCGTTTTGATAGGAATATCAAATGAGGATACGAGAGAAATCGCAGACAAGATGATCAAAAAGCTTATAAACATGCGCATCTTCGATGATGAAAATGGTAAGACGAATCTTGATCTAGCGAGCGTTGGTGGTGAGCTTCTTTTGATATCACAGTTCACGCTATATGCAGATTGCAAGCGTGGCAACAGACCAAGCTTTGTGAATGCGGGTGCGCCTGATATGGCAGAAGCCCTCTACGACTACATCGTGGAAGATATTAGATCAAAGGTAGATGGCAAGGTAGAGACTGGAGTCTTTGGTGCTGATATGAAGGTTTCGCTTGTAAATGATGGTCCTTTTACCATTATCCTTGATTCTAAGGAAATCGGACTTTAACTTGAAATATTTTAGGCCTTGTGGATGTTTTGCGCTTACAGGGCCTTTAATAATTGACTATTAGACAAATTACAAATATACTTATTATGTATGCCTATATAGTTTATTTAGAATGAAATTGGTTAGAAAATGTTTAGAGAAGGAATTGGGGAAACGGGGCGCTTCATTTTGATGCATCCTGTGGTGACAGCTTCATACTATGCCATTGTTATCGGGATTTTGATGTTTTCAAACTCTCCTTTGTTTCTCATAAGCGCAATTGCCATGGGAATGTGCTATGACATGCTTCTTAAGGGAAGAAGGAGCCTAAGAAATAACCTTTTTATAATTCTTTTTATGTCTTTTTTGACTGTACTGATAAATGCACTGTTTACTCACAATGGTAGTACGGTGCTTTTCTATTTAGGAAATAACAGAGTAACGCTTGAGGCTGCATGCTACGGACTTGCAATGGCTCTTATGCTCAGTGGTGTCGTAATCTGGTTTTCAAGCTTCAATGTCGTTATGACATCCGAAAAGCTGATATATATTTTTGGTAGATTTGCACCTGTGCTAGGGCTTACACTATCGATGATATTCCGCTTTGTGCCTCTTTTGAGGACTCGTTTTGAGCTGATAGGAGAGGGCCAAAAGGCGCTATACGCAGGTGATGAAAAGGGCTTTATCGGTAAGATTAGGCAGTTTGGAAAAGAGGTTTCGATTCTGGTGTCATGGTCGCTAGAGTCTTCAATAGAGAGCGCAGATTCCATGGCAGCAAGAGGATACGGGCTCAAAGGTAGAACGAGCTATAATCTCTTTAAGATAAGGACTGCAGATATTATGACATTGCTATTAAGCATGCTTCTTGGAGGAGTTACAATAACTTCTTATGCAGCAGGCGTGAACAAGCTCTACTACTATCCTGTAATAAGGGTGGTTGAGTCTTCACCAAAGTGGCTTGAGCTTGCTGGTTATGTATCATTTATTGCACTTTTAGCCATGCCGCTAGCTATAGATTTAATCGGAGAATTGAGATGGAAAAAATCAAGGTCGACAATTTAAGCTTCAGCTATCCTAGCTCGGATAAACTGGCTCTCGACAGCGTTTCGCTGAGTATTCCAGAGTCTGAATTTGTCGTGCTTTGCGGTAAGTCGGGATGCGGAAAGAGCACGCTTTTGAGACACCTAAAGAAAAGCATGAATCCGTACGGAAACAAGTTAGGAAGTGTGAGCTTTGATGGCGAAGAAATCGAGGGAATGAGCGATAGAGACGCGGCGAGCAAAATCGGGTATGTTCAGCAAAACCCTGACAATCAGCTTGTTACCGACAAGGTTTGGCACGAACTTGCCTTTGGTCTTGAAAGCCTTGGATATAGCAATAGTGTTATTAAGAGAAGGGTTGCCGAGATGGCTTCCTATTTTGGGATACAGACTTGGTTTAGAAAGTCCGTCAGTGAGCTTTCGGGCGGTCAAAAGCAGCTTCTTAACCTTGCATCAGTTATGGCTATGCAGCCAGAGGTTTTGATCTTGGATGAGCCTGCCTCGCAGCTGGATCCGATTGCGGCGAGGGATTTTCTTAGCACGGTACATAGGCTAAACAGGGAGCTTGGTGTAACGATAATTATTTCTGAGCATAGGCTAGAAGAGATTTTTCCTCTTGCAGATAGAGCCATTGTCATGGATGCAGGCAGAATAATCGCTAATGCAAAGCCTAGCGAGGTTGCGATACAGCTTGCAGGAAGCGGGGAAGACGATGTACATCCTATGTACTACGGCATGCCTCCTGTAATGAAGCTTTTTCCTAAGGAACTTGTCAGATGGCAGGATAGCCTTCCTATGACTCTGAGAGAAGGTCGTATTTTGATGGAGAAACTTTTCGAAAACGGCACGTTGAGACTTAAGGATGAGGGCGCATTTAAGCTAACTTCTGAAAAGGATGAAGCTAGCGGAAGGGCTGCGATAAAGCTAAAGAATTTATATTTTAGATATGCGAAGAACTCAGATGACGTTCTTAGGGGGCTAAACCTTGAAATCGAGGAAGGAAGGCTCCACTGCTTGCTAGGTGGAAACGGAAGCGGAAAGAGTACAACACTAAAGGCGATATGCGAAATTATAAAGCCTCAGTCAGGCAAGGTTAAGATTGCCGATAACTACAGGGTTGCCATGGTTCCGCAAAACCCGCAGGCCCTATTTACGGAGATTACCTGCGAAGAAGAGGTGCTTGAGGGCATGTGTTATCAAAGCATTGAGCTTGAGGAAAAGGTTCAAAGAACTGAGGAAATGCTAAGGCTCATGGAGATAGACCACCTGAGGAAGTCAAATCCTTATGACCTTTCAGGCGGCGAGCAGCAGAGGCTTGCGCTAGCCAAGGTCATGGTTTCAAATCCTGATATTTTGCTCCTAGACGAACCTACCAAGGGCCTTGATCCTTTCTTTAAGCAGACACTTGGAAGAATTTTAAGAAGCCTTTGCAAGGAGAACAAGACCATATTCATGGTTAGCCATGATGTCGAGTTTTGTGCAGAATTCGGAGACCGTTGCTCTATGTTCTTTGATGGAGAAATAGCAACTAGTGGAACTGCTAAGGAATTCTTCTCTGGAAACAACTTTTACACCACGGTCGAAAACAAGCTGACCAGAAGGTGGTGTGAGGGCATTATAACTGGAGAGGAGGCGAGGACATGGATAAAGAGCCTGCTCTAGCAACAAGCTTTGATGAGCTGAAGAAAAAGAACGAAAGCCATTACATGGCGGCTGCAAGAAAGAGGCTGGCTCTTACAGCTGTGCTGATATTCCTGGTTATTCCAGCTTTAATAGCTCTGACTGTTTTTCTGGGAAGCAGACGTTTATACATGCCGCTTTCACTGCTCATTTTGGTCATGATAATGGCACCATTTTTCATGATATTTGAGAGGCGTAAGCCGCGTGCTAGGGAAGTCGTTTTGATTGCCATGATGAGTGCGCTTACGGTTGCATCACATACATTTTTTCACATAGCCTTTCCTGTTCAGATAGGAACAGCTATGGTGATTATTTCAGGGATTTCACTTGGGCCCGAGGCAGGCTTTCTGATAGGCGCTATGTCGAGATTTGTCTGCAACTTCTATATGGGGCAGGGTGCATGGACTCCGTGGCAGATGTTCTGCTGGGGACTTCTAGGCTTTCTCGCAGGTCTTGCTTTTAATCGAGAACTTAGCGAAGACGGTGGAATCAGTAATTTCAAAAAGATATTAACTCCGCTTCTATGCGTGATTTTTTCGGAACTTGTGGCATACATCAGCTTTCTGCTATGGCAGGGAAGTGATGAAACCTTCTTTGGCTGGCGCGTATACCTCTTTGGTATAATTGGACTGCTTTTGGCAGTGGTGTTTCAAAGGGGAAAGCTTAAGACAGATAATCTCACGATGGCAGTGTTTACCTTTGTTGTAACCTTTGTCATATACGGCGGGATCATGAATTTTGCTGCTATGTGTCTTTCCATGAATGAGCCAGGCTCTTTAGGAATAGGCATCAAAGCGCTCAAAGCTCTATATGTCAGCGGTGTCGGCTACGACTTCTACCACGCGCTCACGGCGGCGGTTTGTGTGTTTGTAATAGGCACTCCGATGGTAAAAAAATTAGAGAGAATTAAGATAAAATACGGAATTTATAAATAGAGAATGGAAAGAAATATGGAACAGGATTTTTTAAAGAAACAGAAGAACAAGAGGCTTAAGACAAGGCTCGTAATACTGTGTATAGCAATTGTTGCTATTTTGGCGGTCGGCTTTGCTATCGTAGGAAAGCTTAAGGCGCAGGACAAGAAGGCTTCTGATGCAAAGGTTACAATTGAGATAAGATGCGATGAGCTTAGCTCAAACATGGATATGCTAACTGACAAGGCGCTTGTGGACTATATTCCTAAAGACGGGATCATTGTAAAGAAGACGAGCTATAATATTAAGAGCGATGAGACAACCGTAATGGATGTTCTCCAAAAGGCCTGCAAGGAAAAGGATGTCCAAATTGAAGACAAGAAGGGCTATGTTAGAGGAATAAACTATCTCTACGAGTTTTCGGCGGGGCAAAAGAGCGGCTGGATGTACAAGGTTAACGGCAAGATGCCAAACTATATGGCTTCTGAGGTTAAGCTCAAGGACGGAGATGAAATAGTCTGGTTCTACACCGTCGACTACGATAAAGAAAGTGATGATAAGAAATAGGTAATTTAGATGAAATTTTTCAAAGATAGTAGGAAAAATTTAATATACATTCTTGCGATTCTACTTCTCCTAGTAGGCTTTCTCGCATGGACTCTTTTTATCAAACCTGTTGGTTTTAATAAGCCTGATGTGAATGTGACTGCCGTTAATGCGGAGAAGATGGCGCTTTCTCAGGCAGATGGCTCTGATGATGATCAAAATTCCGTCGGAAAGAGCAACTCTGGTGACACCAAGGATGGGGAAAAGAGCGACAAGAAGTCCGATAAGGAAAACAAGAAGGAACAGGAAGAGGATAAGAAGCAAGAAGAAAAACCTGATAACAGCATTAGCGTCGAAAAAGGGAAGGGCGGTCTTGACGGCATTACCAATAGCGACAGAGCTACTGATAAAGAAGGTAATGGCAATATTGGAAAATCAACTATAATTCCTCAGAAAAATGATGGCAAGCTCAAGATTATGACTGATTTGAAAAACGCCGATGTAACATATAATCAGTTCAAAAACGATGACCTAGAGTTCTATGCTTATCTTGAAAATGCAAGCAAAGACTCTGAGCTAACGGTTAGAATTACAAACTCCACCACGGGTTTTAACGGAAAAAGCCTAAAAGGTAAAGGCAAGAATTATAAGGCGCATCTCGTAAGTGGAGAAAACGTTATAACCTTGATAGTTAAAGAAAAAGGCAAAATAAGTTATCATGTAAGCTTTTATATAAATTTAATTCCAAAAAAGGCTGATGAGAAAAATCCAAGTGTAGGTAAGCACCCCCCAATAATAAATGCTTGGGTAGATGGAGATGCAGTTGAGAATAACAAAATAGAGACTAGCAATAGAAACTTCACGATTACTATTCAAGCGCTTACTCACAAGGGGAAGGCTCTGCCGTTTGACAATATCAGAGTTAACTTCGATGGAAAGCCTTCTAGAACGCCAACTGGAAACGGAAGGTATGAATATAGCTTCTTCCTTGAAAATCCGAGTATCGGAGACAGCGAGCATCATACGATAACTGTGACGGCTTGGGATGAAGAAGGAAATTCTAGCTTTAAGAAATACGATCTACTCTATAATTTTGTGGACTCAGGGGATGTGATTGGCAAGTGCTATGTCACAGTTGATGCCACAACTATAGGCCTTGGAATCATAGGTGACGGCTTTGAATATGATGTAAAACAGGATGAGCCAGCATCTTATGCGATACTTGCTGCACTAGAGTATTATGGTTTTACTGCAGATTACTCAGGAAGTGAAGACAATGGATTCTATTTAAGAGGAATCAGAATGGGTGGAATTGCAGAGGGCGCTTCAGTACCAAACAATCTTGCGAAAAAGATAGTTGACGATGGTCTTTCCACTTACGACAAACTCGCTAAAGTTGTCAGAGACTCAATATCAGAATTCCAATACTCGAGTGGTTCAGGCTGGATGTACACCATAGATGGAGTAAACTATCCGGGTCGTGGCATGTCAGAGTACTATCTCAATGGTAGAAATAACCACATAACATTGAGATTTACACTTTCGTATGGTAAGGATTTAGGTCTTGTGGTTGAATACCCACCAACCAGATTCAGTAGCTACTGCGGAATATGGATAAATGGAGGATATGAGCCAAGACACAACTTCGGAGATTGGAAGGTTGTTAGAGAGGCGACTTGCGATGCAGAAGGACTTGCAGAAAGGGTTTGCAGTGTCTGCGGAGATAAGGAAACAAGGGTTATTCCGAAGCTAGATCACGTCTGGGAGGAAGTTTCTAGAAAAGAGCCTACGGCAACGGAAGACGGATATATAGAATATAAGTGTAAGGTTTGCGGAACGACTCGCAGAGAGGTTCTGCCGAAGGTGACTAATCCATGATAAGAAAGACGAGTAAGAAATACATAGCCCTAGCGCTTATCCTGATCATTGCTATGAGTCTTGTTTTGGGTGCTTGCAGCGATGACAATACAAATTACGAGAAGATAAGCAAAAGATGGGATGCAGCCTGCCATGAAATCGGCGGAGTAAAAGCTGATGAATCACTAACAAATGCAAACTATTTCAAGGCTGGTGATCCGATAAGCGACTGGATGGTTATAGTTGAAAAGAGGGCAGGTTTAGATAAGAACTTCGATGAGAAGGGCTACCTTAAGAACCTAAAGAAATATATAAGCAAGGCCTACGAAAGCTATGAGAAGCTAGACCAGTATAAATCTACAGAGTGGCACAGGCTTATCTTAGTTCTTCTAGTTCTTGGACAGGATCCTCGAAACTTTGCACAGAAGGCTGATGGAATGCCAATAGACCTAGTAAACGACGGCATATTCAATTGGTGCCAGGAAGAGAAAATAGACTATCAAGGAAGCAATGCGTTGATATATTCTCTTCTATGCATCAAAGCAGGAGACTACAAAACACCAGATGGAGCAAGGTATAGTGAAAATGACATCATAAAGGAACTTATCGCCTACCAGATGGAAGATGGTGGTTTTGGTCTAAACAAAGGAGGAAGCGACCTAGATATTACTTCGATGGCAATTCAGGCTCTCGCTCCGTACATAGATAAAAAGGATGTTTACACAAATGCTGCAGGTCAGAGTGTCGATATTAAAACAGCTATAGATAGTGCGCTCACATATCTATCAAATAAGCAAAGTGATGGAGGCTATTTCAGCTTCCAAAATCACTACAGCTCAGACTCGGGCTCTCAGGTTATTCTCGCACTTTGCTCGCTAGGTATAGATCCAACAAAGGATGAGCGCTTCATCAAAAACGGAGGAAATCCAGTAAGTGCGCTCATGAGCTTTGAGACAGAGGATGGAGGAATAGATACAGCTCTTGATTCCCAAGGAGCAGGGAAAAGGACTAATGTACTTGCTACAAGACAAGCAATAGAAGCACTTACGGCGCTTAGACTTCTGCAAAAGGGAAATGGTAAATTCTTTGATTTTAATAATAAATTATAGAAAGGTCAAAATATGAATCAGCATATAGAAAAAATTAGCAATGAGGTAAAGGGTGTAATCAAGGGAAAGGACGAGGTTATCGCAAAGGTTATGATGGCAATGCTCGCAAAGGGTAACGTGCTTCTTGAGGACGTTCCAGGTGTAGGAAAGACTACAATGGCTCTAGCTTTTGCAAGAGCGATGGGTTTAGACACTAAGCGTGTACAGTTCACTCCTGATACACTTCCTTCAGATATCATCGGCTTCTCTGTTTACGATAAGGAGACGGGAGAGCTCAGCTATAAGGAAGGCGCAATTGTAACAAATCTACTTCTTGCAGACGAGATTAACAGAACATCTAGTAAAACTCAGGCAGCTCTTCTTGAGGCCATGGAAGAGAAGAAGGTTACTGTTGATGGAGTTACTAGAGTTTTGCCTGATCCGTTTATCGTTCTCGCAACGGAAAACCCTGCAGGCTCTGCAGGAACTCAGATGCTTCCAAATTCACAGCTCGATAGATTTATGGTTAAGCTTAGCATAGGATATCCTGATGTAGAAAGCCAAGCAGAAATCCTAGCTGATAGACATACCGAAAATCCAGTTGACAAGGTTAGCCAGGTTGTCTCTGATGAAGAGCTAAAGGACATGATTCAAAAGGCTAACGAGGTATATATTGCTAAATCAGTATATGAATACGTAGCAAAGCTTGTTCAGAAGACAAGAGAACACGATATGGTAAGCCTTGGCATAAGCCCTCGTGGTGCGCTTTCACTTTGCCAGATGGCAAAGGCTTATGCATTTGTAAACTCAAGAGACTTTGTCACACCAGATGATATTAGAGCTGTATTTGCCGATGTTTGCGGCCATAGGCTCATGCTGAATTCAAAGGCAAGACTAAACGAGCTTAGCGCAGAAAATATCCTCGCTGATATCATTAAGGATGTGGAGATACCAGCTGCTGAGTCATTTAAGAAAATGCTGTAGGAGAGATAGATGAAAAGAGCTATTTCGTTTACACTTTTAATTTTATTAATAATACTGAATATCGTAGAGACGAATAGATTTTCATTGGCTCTTCTTTTCGCCTTTGTTCTTGTCATGCTTGTAGCATGCGCAATAGATTTTGCAATTCGAAGCAAGCTCTCGGCAAAGCTCTTCCTAAACACAGGTGGAAGGACGGACAAGACCGCAGAGGGAATACTTGAGATAAGAAACGATAGCTGGATTCCAATAATTTCGCTTAAGGTAAAGCTCAAGATAGTCAATCTTTACACAGGCGATGAGAAGCATGAAGCATTCAATCTATCTCTGAGTGGAAGAGAGAAAAAGAAAATCAAGCTAAATCTTGCCAGCGAGCATTGCGGTAAGATCAGGTGCAGTGTAGAGAAAATGTGCCTAGAAGGTATATTCGGTATTATAGATGTTAAGTGTGATGTACACGCCGAAAAGGCTATGACCATGCTTCCAGAAGTCTTTGATGTAGTCATAAGCTATGATCTTCACGAAAGTGACAGCTTTGATAACGACAGCTACTCTCCTTATAAAAAAGGCAGAGATATGACGGAAACCTATCAAATTAGGGAGTATGAGCAAGGAGACAGCCTGAAGCAGATACACTGGAAGCTTTCAGGAAAGCTCGATAAGCTCATAGTAAGAGATCCTTCGCTTCCGCTTGATAAGAAGCTGATGGTATTTGTGGATAAGAGTCTAAAAGGAGACACTACCTCAGGACAGAAGGAGGCTCTAGCAGAGCTAGCTGTTTCAGTTTGCCAAAGCCTCATAGATAGTGAGCTTGAGTTTGTCCTTGTTTGGAATGAGCCGAGTGAAAACATCGCTTTGACAAAAGACATGCAGTTCAGCGAAGATATGGGAGATGCAATATCCCGAATTATAGGAACAAGACTTGTTGAGTCTGATATAACATGTGCTAGCAGCTATACTTCTATGTATGGAAGCAGCGACGCTACGCATATAATCTACATATCTGTCGGAAAGACGAGCTTTGAGAAAGAGTTTACGAGCGGCAGAGTAATTTTGATAGATGCATCTGATGAGGAATATAGGCAGAATAACAGAGAGCTAGTTCTTTATTAGATTTAGGAGTTTAATTTGAAAAAGTTTGCCAATGAATCAAAACTTAATATAAAAATAGCAGAACAAAGCGGCAGCTTTGCTAAGGAGCTTATTATTGCGGTTTTAAGCTTCTTCATCTCGCTTTCGTTTTTAAATCTCGCTTACAGTAGTCTCGTTCTGCAAAAGGAAGGCTTTTCTATGATTGCAGTCGTGCTAAGCCTTGTTTTGATTGCTGTGTTTGAAATTGTGCTTTCAAGCAGCGATGAAAAGGAAGAGGCTGGTGCAAAAGCAAAGCTTAAGCAGTACGGATTTTTAATTGTCGCAGCGATTCTCCTTGTGGCAACGATAGTGCTTCATAAGGATTTTGGTGAGGGACTTAGAGCGCTCATGCAGAGAATTTACGTGACAATGACTGAGTCTCAGGGAAGAATTCACAATAACTATATTGAGGGTCAGGCATCAAAGCTTGGGGTTCATCTACTTACACTTATGCTAGCAATTGCTATATTTGAGCTTGTTCTTTTCAGCATAAGGAAGGGAGCCTTCTACATTTTTATAGCCCTTGTCATAGCAGAAATCTGTTTGGCATATATAGGAATTTTTGCGGTTTCAATGATATTTGCCGTATCTATAGTTCTTATGATTTCAGGAGCTATGGCCTCTGCAAATGGGGACGCGCTTAAAATTTCAGGAGCAAGGGCTTCGGTGTCTGGCATAGTTGCTACGGTATTGATTCTTTTACTTGCTTTAGCCCCTCTTGCAAATTCAGATGTGATTCCGCTCAGGGCAGCAGGAAGGACAAATGACGCGATAAAATCAGCAGTGCACCGTAAAATCTACGGTGGATCAAAGCTTTTTGCTAGAGGCAATCTATCTGCAATCGAGGAGTTTGAACCGAATAAAAGAGTTCAGATGGATGTACAAATGTCAAAGGCGGAGCCTATGTACTTGCGCGGCTTTGTCGGAGAGTATCTCGATGGAAACAAGTGGGTAAATCTCAAGGGCTCAGGGCTGTCAGATGCCAGAGATAAATTTTACTGGCTCAGACAAAATGGAGTATATGGAGAGTCTCTGCTAGCGAAAAACAACTATGATATTAACGGAAAAAGCAATACTGGTGAGCTCAGCATAAACCTCGTAAATGCTGACAGAATGAATCTATACTTGCCATATTCCTTCCTTCAGGAGAAGAAGGGAATGTACATGGATTCGAGAATAGGCGATTCGGTTATCGAAGCAAATGGCAAGGAGTCAAAGTCATACAAGCTAAGCTATAGCAAGGACAGCGTCAAGGAAGCCTATGTAAACCAAAAGAAGGTTGAGACAGCCTCGCAGGATCCAGATAGCACCGCATATAAGGAGTCGGTATATAGGGACTTTGTTCATAAGAACTATCTAAGCATCTCGGATTCGAATAAGAAAATGCTAAAGAAGCTTCTAGGAGACGGCAAGAATTTGTCTACTAGCGAGGCGAAACTTAAGATTTCAGACTTCGTAAGTAAAAACCTCAAATACGACGATAGTGCCGTATCATCTGGGGAAGGCGATGAGCTCGAATACTTCCTGACAAATTCAAAGGTCGGAAAATCTGAGCTCTACGCGAGTGCAGCAACACAAATGCTAAGATACTACGGCGTTCCGGCTAGATATGTTGAGGGTTATGTAATAACAGAGAAGATGATTTCACCAAATGCCGATAAGGATGCTGCGTCAAAAAGTGAAGCAGATGAGCCTATGCCAGCAAGCGTCACGGTAACTGAGGAGAACGCTCACGCTTGGTGTGAGTACTATTTAGATGGCGTGGGATGGGTTCCATTTGATGTATCGCCAAAGTACGGAGGCGAGATAAAATTCACTTTGACCGATGATGCAGAGAAAACGGATTTCAGTGGCGGGAAAGGATCAGATGCAACTGCAAACGAGAGCAAAGATAAGGACAAGGAAAATAAAGATACCAATCAGGATATCGAAAATCCTATAAATAGTCAGACCTTGGTATTTACATATGCTAAGCTTCTAGTTCTTTTAGCGCTACTTCTAGTTCTTATCATTTTGATTATCATAATTGCAATCAGAAGATATAAACTAAGATGTTTCCTAAGAAGCCTCAAAACTGATGAAGCTAGGCTCGCAGTGAAGAAGAGCTTCAGCTACAGCATGTATCTTGTCTCACAAAAGCTTGAAGGTTTTGATATATCATTTATCAAGGAGAGCGCAAGTGACATAGGCGAGGCCTTCCCAAAATCAGCAGAGCTACTTAGCGAAGTCCTTGCGATAAACGATAGAGCTGTATATGCTTCTAGCAAGGAAACCATCAGTGAAGATGAGAGAAAGGCCATGTTAGATTTTGGTGAGTCAGTATCAAAAGAGTATGCAGAGGGTAGAAATTTGCCTTGCAGAATATTTGATAAATATATACGCGTTATATATTAATGTGTAAATCAATGTATACATTGAAAAATAGCCAAAAATACGACTTTGGTTATTGACAAAATACAGTTTATTTAGATATAATTTAAGTAACAATATAAGCTTTTCTGTATGCCAATCAGGTTTGAATCCTGGACGGTCCCGCCACTGTGAATGCTGGAGCATGAGTCAGGTAGCTACAGGGAAGGTTCTGAGACTGCGAGAGACGGAATCAGGCAATCAATCATGGAAAAACGGGCTGTGATATTTCACAGCCCATTTTTTTAGGCTTTTTTTATTTATTGAAGGGAGAGAAAATGGAAAGTGTGAAGAGACTGAGCAGCAAATTGCTCGTAATCGTACTTACTATGGCAATGCTTATGACTAGCATGGCTTTGACTATGAATTCACATGCGGACACGCTTTATCCAAAGATGACCGTTAAGGTCGTTGATGAGAGCGGTGCAACTGTTGAAAATCCAAAGCTAGAGGTATCATACTTAGATGAAAGCTACGATGACCTTGCAGAGGAAACTGTAACCGAAATCGTTAAGGTTACTCCTGATGCAAGCGGTAAGTACAAACTCTATGTAAACAGAAAGACAACGGTTAAGGTATCCAAGGATGGATACGAGCCAAAGACTGAGAAATTCACTCCAGATGGCAAGCAGGACGAGTTTGAGAAGGTAATAACTCTTAAGAAGAATGCTGAGGTAACACCTCCGCCAGCACCTGTAGACAAGCTTACACCTATTGTAAATAAATTTAAGGCTGAGTACAGAGCTCTATCTGCTAAATACGGCGTTACAAACAACGCAGCAGACTTAGCAATTGAGAAGATGAAGTCATATACTGACCTGGATTCTGAAGGCGTTACAGTAAAAGTAATAAGCTCTAATAAGGAGTCTGTAATCGCTAGCGATGGAACAATAAACTTTGTCAAGAAAGAGAAGACAGCTGCATATGGAATAAACCACGAAAATGTATCTTGTACATTTGAGTTTAGCTACAACGGTGAGAAGAAGACAGTATCAAGAACTGTAATGGTAGGATGGGATGCTCCGCATTTAAACAAGAAGGTAAAGGCAATTTCTGATGGAATCACATTTGACACTATTAAGGGTTCAAATACTGCAGAAAACAATATAGTTTCTGATTTGACACTTCCTCAGATTGACGGCACTAGTGTTTCAACAGCTTGGTCAAATACTAAATGGGAATCATCAAACCCTGATGTACTAAGCGTTCAGGATGCAAACCAGTACGCTGGTCTAAACACTCCTAAAAAGGCGGTCGTAAAGCAGCCTAAGCAGGACACAGTAGTCACACTAACAGCAAAGACAGGTGTTAATAGTGGTATTCTAAACTCAAACATCGAAAAGCCAGGTGATTTTGATACGATAACAAAGCAGTTCACTTTAACTGTAAAGGGAAGTGGCAAGACTGGTCCTACAGCAGAGGAACTTCAGGCTTTGCTAGATAAGTACATCACGCCAGATCTTTTGAAATATGTAAGCAAGGAAGATGGTGAATTTGATCCTAATCATGTAATTGGAAATATCCTGCTTCCAAGATATACAAAGATCAAAGGTGATGACAACAAGCT
>ERZ773031.1132-NODE-1132-length-13682-cov-33.280179_pt1 | contig 13682 bp, 7 predicted proteins | sample MGYA00511666_ERZ773031 | MGnify/ENA primary metagenome ERZ773031 (study PRJEB29015, sample SAMEA2738135) | human oral metagenome | biome: human oral; feature: human-associated habitat; material: saliva | place: China | collected 2250 ...
GAATTGGACCGGAACCAAGTACTACAACGGATTTTTCACCTAGTGGTTTAACTTCGTCTTCTTGTGCATAAGCACTATAGTAGTATGGTGTTTTAGATTCGAATTCTGCAGCACATGTATCTACATATTTATAGGTTGGAAGAATATTCCATTCTTTGCGTTTCGCCTTTACTTCTTCTGCCGTTGTATTCGCATAGCGCGCAATAACAGTATCAGGGAAGGAATAACGTTTAGCTAGACGCAATACATCTTGAGTCAAACCATCTTCAGTTAACGTTTTTTCTACATTGACGATATTCTTGATTTTTTCAATGAAGAATGTATCGATTTTAGTAATGTAGTGGATTTTTTCTACACTAATCCCCTTGCGAAGTGCTTCAGCCACAACGTAGATACGTTCATCATCTACTAAATGTAAACGTTCAATCAATTGTTCCATGGACTCATGACCGATTTTCTTAAGTTCAATATGATCTAAACCAATTTCCAAAGAACGAATTGCTTTAAGTAAAGAGCCTTCTAAAGAACGGTCGATAGCCATAACTTCGCCAGTAGCCTTCATTTGAGTGCCCAATGTACGGTCTGCCAAATTGAATTTTTCAAATGGCCAACGTGGGAACTTAGTTACTACATAGTCCAGTGTAGGCTCGAAGCATGCTTTTGTTTCGCCTGTTACAGCATTTGTAATTTGATCCAATGTCATGCCTACTGCAATTTTTGCAGCTACCTTCGCAATTGGATAGCCAGTTGCTTTAGATGCTAATGCAGAGGAACGGGATACACGAGGGTTTACTTCGATAACGATATATTCATTGCTATTAGGATTCAAGGCGTATTGTACGTTACAACCACCTTCGATTTTCAAATAACGAATGATTTCTACAGATGCAGTACGAAGCATTTGGTATTGAATATCGTTCAATGTTTGGCTTGGTGCCACAACGATGGAGTCACCTGTATGTACACCTACAGGGTCGATATTTTCCATGTTACATACGATGATACAGTTGTCTGCACTATCGCGCATGACTTCGTATTCAATTTCTTTCCAACCTGCAACGGAACGTTCCGCCAAGATTTGGTGAATTGGTGAAAGTTTCAAACCACGGCGTGTGATTTCATACATTTCATCTTCGTTATGTGCAATACCGCCACCAGTACCGCCCAATGTATATGCAGGACGGATGATGATAGGATAACCAATGCGATTAGCAAAGGCTACAGCTTCTTCAAGATCATTAAAGATATCGGATTCAGGAACTGGTTGGTTGATTTCCTTCATCGCTTCTTTGAATAGCTCACGGTCTTCGGCTTGTTTAATTGCTTCAAGAGTTGTACCAAGAAGTTTTACACCGTATTCTTCTAATACGCCAGCTTCAGACAATTGTACGGCCATATTAAGACCTACTTGACCACCTAATGTAGCCAATAAGCCCCAAGGGCGTTCTTTTTTGATTACTTCTGTTACGAATTCAAGACTAATTGGTTCTACATATACGCGGTCTGCAATATCTGTATCAGTCATAATTGTAGCAGGATTGGAGTTAACCAATACTACTTTATAACCTTCTTCACGAAGGGAACGGCATGCTTGTGTACCAGCATAGTCAAACTCTGCAGCTTGGCCGATAATAATTGGACCAGAACCAATTACAAGTACTTTTTTTGCTTCTGTGGTCATATTATTTTCCCTTTCTCATTAAGTCTTCAAATTCGTCAAATAAATATAGATTATCAGTAGGTCCTGGGGATGCTTCTGGGTGATATTGTACAGAGAAGATAGGCAATTCTTTATGACGCATACCTTCCACAGTACCATCATTTACACTGCGATGTGTAATTTCTACAAAGTCTGGCAAGGAAGTATCATCTACTGCATAGCCATGGTTTTGAGATGTAATATATACGCGGCCTGTACGTAAATCTTGTACTGGATGGTTAGAACCACGGTGACCAAACTTCAATTTAAATGTCGTACCACCATAAGCTTGCGCCAATACTTGATGACCCATGCAAATGCCGAAGATTGGTTTTTTACCGAACAATTTCTTTACCTCTTCTACGGCATAGCCAAGATCTTGAGGGTCTCCAGGGCCATTAGATAAGAATACACCATCTGGATTTGCTGCTAACACATCTTCAGCCTTAGCATCTGCAGGGAATACTGTAAGGCGGCAACCAGCAGCTTCTAAAGAGCGAAGAATATTTTCCTTTACACCGTAGTCCATTACAGCTACATGGAACTCAGCATTTTTATCGCCACGCATACCTTGCCATTTTGTAGTTACACGCATAACTTGATCTGTTGGCAAGTCTTGTTTAAATAATTTTTGAATATCTTCCATAGGGTAGTCAGAACGTACAAGTACGCCTTTCATTACACCATGGTTACGAAGAACACGTGTAATAGCACGTGTATCTACATCATAAAGGCAAGGGATACCGTGTAAACGAAGATACTCGCTAAATAGCCCTTCATTTTGCCAGTTAGATGGAAAATCACACAGTTCGCCTACGATAAAGCCTTTACAATATGGTTTAGGACCTTGAGTAATAGCATTCAATGTACCATAATTACCAATCAAAGGATATGTTAATGTAATAATTTGATCCGCATAGGATGGGTCAGTCAAGATTTCTTGATACCCTGTCATACCTGTGTTAAATACAACTTCGCCTACTGTTGGAGCGCCACCTAATAAGGAACCTTCAAACACGGAACCATCTTCAAGAACTAACTTGCCTTTCATTATAAGACTACGCCCTCCTTCATAACTACTTTGCCATCAACTACCGTAAGTTTGGCCTTACCTGTAACAGTCATACCATCAAATGGACTGACTTTACCTTTTGTATAGAATTTATTGCGATCTACTGTCCACTCTTCTGTTGTAGAGAATACAGTAATATCTGCTGGTTTACCAACCTCAAGAACACCTGCATCAAGGCGCATTAATTCAGCTGGACGTGTACTCATATAGTACACAACTTGGTCAATACTGAGTTTATCTGGACCATATGCATTAGTAATAACCGCTGCCAAAGATGTTTCGAGACCACTGAAACCATTTGGTGCACAGCAGAACTCATGGTCTTTTTCTTCATACGCATGTGGTGCATGGTCTGTAATAATTGCATCAATTGTGCCATCTTTCAAGCCTTCTAATAATGCTTGGCGATGATCTTCGGATCGAATTGGAGGAGCCATTTTAAACGCTGGGTTATATTCGCGTAAATATTCATCTGTGAAAGATAAATGTTGGCTTGTAACTTCACATGTTACATTAAGACCTTTTGCTTTTGCACGACGAACCATATCTACAGTATTTTTACTACTTACGTGAGCAATATGAATGTGACCACCTGTCATTTCAGATAACAAGATGTCACGAGCAACAGCCAAATCTTCAGCTACTGCAGGACGACCAATAACACCTAATTCATAGGAAACGATACCTTCATGCATATGACCATTTTTAGTCAATGTAATATCTTCTGCATGGTCGATAACCATTTTATTGAACATGGAGGAGTATTCTAAGGCACGACGCATAAACGCAGCATTTTCTACATAGTGACCATCATCAGAGAAGGCTACTACACCAGCTTCCGCCATGTCGCCCATTTCAGCAAGTTCTTTACCTTCAAGGCCTTTTGATACAGCACCAATAAATTCTACTTTTACAACACCTGTAAGCTCAGCCTGTTTTTGTAAGCCTCTTACAAGAGCAGCATTATCTACAACTGGATTTGTATTAGCCATAGTCACAACACGTGTGAAACCACCTGCTGCAGCCGCTTGTGTACCGGAGTGGAAGTCTTCTTTCGCCTCTTGGCCTGGTTCACGTAAATGTGTGTGAATATCGATAAGGCCAGGTGCTACGATAAGACCTGTTGCATCATATACTTCAGCGCCTTCAGCACTCAAGTTTTGACCGATGGCTGCAATTTTACCATCTTTTACAAGTACATCTGCTACTTCGTTTTGTTTTTTTGCCGGATTAACTACCGTACCATTTTTAATAAGCAAGCTCACTACCGTCACCTCCGATAATAGTTAAGTACAATACAGCCATACGTACAGCTACGCCATTACGTACCTGTTCTTGAATTACGGATTGATCAGAATATGCTACATCTGGTGCAATTTCAAGGCCCCGGTTCATAGGACCTGGATGCATTACCATTACATCATCTTTAGCCAATTTCAATACATCATTATTAATACCAAAGATACGAGCATACTCTCTATTTGTAGGATACAATGCAGAATGAATACGTTCTAATTGAATGCGAAGTACGTTAACTACATCTGCATCAGCCACTGCTTCACGAATATCGTGGTGAACGGTAACACCTAATTTTTCGAGCTCTGGATATACCATTGTACGAGGACCAGCCAAATGGACTTTAGCACCCATTTTTGTAAGGCCATAAATGTTAGATCTTGCTACACGGCTATGCATAATATCGCCTAAGATAACAACTTTTAAGCCTTCAATAGATTCTTTTTTCTCTAAAATGGAGTACATATCTAATAATGCTTGTGTTGGATGTTCATGAGCGCCGTCACCAGCATTGATAATAATAGGATCTACTGCTTTTGTGGCATATAGAGGAGCCCCTTCTGCACTATGACGCATTACGATAGCATCTGTGCCCATATAGGATAATGTTAGCAAAGTATCACGGAAGCTTTCACCTTTACCCATGGAAGAACCGCTAGGAGAAAGATTGATAACGTCAGCCCCTAAATATTTGCCGGCTAATTCAAAGGAACTACGGGTACGAGTACTTGGCTCCATAAAGAGGTTAATAATAGATTTCCCCTTTAAAACTGGAACCTTCTTGTCATCAGAAAGAACGATTTTCTTCATTTTTTTTGCCACACTTAAAATCAATTTGATTTCTTCAGGTGACACATTTTGCAAACCTAATAAATGTTTGCCTTTTAGGCTAACTTGTCCCATGATTTCCTCCTAACTCACGTAACAAAAAAGACCTTTTGCCCAGGGCAAAAGGTCAAATAGTTTGCACAAAGAAGCCCTTATGGGGCGCTTCAACTATATTCCTTTCTCAGCCTCTCTGGACTAAATTAAAAGGTTTTGTACTATGCAATGGTCTCTCGTACCATGGATGCATTTTCTTTATTTATTGTACTGAATCTCCTCTTGAAAGTCAATGTGAAAGCAAAAGTTCATAAGTATTTTAAAAAGAGGACAAACCCTCAAAAATGGCTTGTCCTCTCTATACTTCACCAATTGATTCCTTATAATCAATCTATAATTAGATACAAATAATTTTCATTATTATAAGCTAATATTAGTGCCCCATAGGATATAATTTTGGCGGATTTTGATCATCATTTTGTTGACCTTGCTGTGAACTATAAGAAGCTTGACCTTGTTGACCATCAGTCATTGGATTTTGCTGTGCATATTGTTGATTTTGTTGTGGTTGACGTTGGTCACGACGACGTGTATTTTGAGATGCAGTCGGTCTAGGTTTAGTCAACTCATCAATAGATACAGCATTTGGAATAGTTACACTTGGTGTATCCTCATGTACATCATCAAGTTCACTGAAGGAAGGTCCTGTTTTAGCCGCTTGTGCTGCCTTACGCTCTGCTTCGATTTGTTGACGTGCAAGTTCTGCGCGACGGCGAGCATTTTCTTGTTGTTCTTTGACACGTTGAATCGCTTCAGCTCGCTCTTTTGCTTTACGTTCAACTTCGGCTTGCGCAAGAGCTTGCTGACGTGCTTCTTCCGCCTTACGTTCCGCTTCTAAGTGAGCTTGGTAACGTTCTTCAGCAATGCGTTTTGCCTCTGCTGCTTGGCGTTCAGCCTCTGCACGTTCTGCAGCCAATCTAGCTTGCTCTGCTTTACGTGCCTCAGCAGCTATACGTGCTTCTTCGGCTTTTCGCGCTTCTTCTGCTCGTCTAGCCTCTTCTATGCGGCGTGCTTCCTCTGCTCTACGAACCTCTTCTGCACGTTTTGCTTCCGCTGCAATTCGAGCTTCCTCCGCCTTACGAAGTTCTTCTGCCCGTTTTGCTTCTGCTGCAATTCGAGCTTCCTCTGCTTTACGCAATTCTTGCTGACGTTTTGCTTCTGCCGCAACACGAGCTTCTTCAGCTTTACGGGCAGCTTCAATTCTTGCCTCTTCAGCCTTACGCGCTTCTTCTACACGTTTAGCCTCTGCTGCAACACGAGCTTCCTCTGCTTTACGGGCCGCTTCGATTCTTGCCTCCTCAGCCTTTCTCGCTTCTTCTGCACGACGTGCTTCTTCAGCTTTTCTTGCAGCTTCAATACGTTGTGCTTCTAAGGCTGCTTTTGCTTCTGCCGCTTTACGAGCATCTTCTTGACGTTTCGCTTCTAACGCAGCCTGTTCAGCTGCACGTTGTGCTTCTAATGCCGCTTTAGCCTCTGCAGCTTTACGTGCTTCTTCTGCGCGGCGTGCTTCTAATGCTTCTTGTTCTGCTTTTCGCTGTGCTTCTAAACGCGCTTTCGCTTCAGCCGCTAAGCGTTCTTCTTCAGCTTTTTTTGCCTCTAATGCAGCCTTTTCTGCTGCCCGTTGTGCTTCAAATCGAGCCTTGGCTTCTGCGGCTTGTCTAGCTTCTTCAGCTTTACGAGCAGCTTCAATACGCGCCATTTCTGCTTTACGTTCTTCTTCGGCCTTACGTGCTTCAGCTACTTTTCGATCAAGCTCAGCTTTTCTTTCAGCTTCTAATCGTTTAGCTTCTTCTGCTTGGCGCATTTCTTCAGCTTTTTTAGCTTCTAAGGCAGCTTTTTCTTTTGCAGCTTGTGCTTCTTGAGCCGCCTTCAATTCAGCAGCTTTGCGATCCGCCTCAGCTTTCTCTGCTAGCTTACGCTCCACTTCAGCATGTTTTGCTTCTGCTGCTTTACGCGCCAATTCGGCCTTTTCTGCTGCTATACGAGCTTCTTCAGCCTTCTTACGCGCCAATGCTTCTTCTGCATCTTTTGCTTTTTTGAGTTGTGCCTCTTTTTTAGCATCTGCCGCAGCTTTATCACTCAATTTTTTTGTTTCTTCATGAGCAATTGTTTCCGCCTGTTTGGCAGGAGTCATAGCCGATTTAGAATTATCTACAGTGCCCTTATTTGTATCTTTACCGTTTATAGGACCCACAGGGATTTGTGTGCCACTTTGAGTTGGGTGCCCTAAAGTGTCAGTTACATCTTTTGGTACATTGACCGCAATAGTCTGATGTTTTTGTGGATTTGCAAGAGATTCAGGAATCAATAAGAATCGAATCGGCAAATTAGATGCTCCAGCAGGCATAAAATTCAAGGTTAATAAATCCCCTGCATTATAATTGCCCATAAGACGACTGTCTAATATAGTACCGTCCCCTAAGGCAGTGATGCCATCGGCACCACCAATATGATAGGTCCGCGTATCTGTTTGACCTCGACGTGCCCCTTGTTGATGAAGTGCTTTTACCGTAAAGGAACCGGAATATGGTCCACCAAGAGGATTAAAATACAATCTAAATGGTTCATTACCTTTTGTAGGAATTTTTAAAGTATATGAAACACCATAGTTACCACGGTCACGAACAAATGCTTTATTTTGCATTTCGTCTACACCGTTAATAAACATATCTTCACGGTCATTACCGATTTCTACAAAAGCACCACCTAGTGACGTATCAAATGGTGTATTAACCTCCATATTACGCTTAGAACCTGTGTATGTACCGCGTAATTGAATTTCATCAATAGGTAAATTCTTAGCCCAATGAGATGCATCAACGGCATCCATCCCCATAGGCAACATCATAACACGAGCAAAGATTGGCGCCTCTGTTTTGATATCAACAATACCTGTAAATAATGCATCTTGATATACTGGTGTATTTTCCAAATCAGTAAAGATTAATTGGCGCCCTTGTGGCGGAATACTTAGCGAATATAAAGGTCTCGCATTGGGACTTTCATCTAAAGGATGCTCTAAGTCCTTCCGGGATAAATCACGACCAGCAGCGAAATAATCTGGTGTAGCCACAGATTTTAACTGTCTCATCACCTGAACAGTATTGGGATACGCCGATTGATTCTCCAATACGATAGCAATCTTATGGGGCTGATCCATTTCATTTACATGGTAAAAATAGATACGACCATTTCCATTAATTGTACCTGCACTAAGCGTACCACCTACAGGCCCTACATATTCAGGGCTATCTGATAGTAGCAATGTATCCGTTTGAGACACTAAACTTGGTGGCAACGGAGAAAACTGAAAATATCCAATTGATTGTAAATCTATATCACGCGCCTCTACATGGCCTGTAAGAGCAGCCATGGCGGCCATCGCTGCGGCTACACAATATTTTGATTTATAAGAAAACATATATTAATACCTCTATATTTCTTCAAGCCCCATAGGGTCATACGTAAGTGCTAATGCTTCGATTTTCTTTAAACGATGTCCAATACCTGACTTAGATAATTCGCCATCCATCAATTCTTCAAGTTCTTTCAGACTCGCTTCTGGATTGTCCCATCTCAATCTTGCTACAATCCGCAACTTTTCAGGCAACTCATCAATACCAATTTCTCTATCGATAATTCGAATAGCCTTTACCTGGCGTACTGCAGCATCTACAACCTTTTGCAAATTTGCAGTCTCACAGTTTACTTGTCGATTAATTTGATTTCGCACAGTTTTCATTATGCGCACGTTTTCAAATTCCATCAGTGCTGATTGAGCACCCATAATTTGCAAGCAATTCGTTACAGCGTCCCCTTCTTTAAGATATACTACGTACTCTTCCTTACGCTCAGTCAAACCTGCATGAATATGAAATAACCGCAATACATGTATAATTTCCTTTGCAAAATTCTCATTCCCCGTCATAAACTCGAGATGATAGTCACTTTGTGGCTTATTAACAGAGCCACCGCCTAAAAAGGCACCCCGTAAAAAAGCACGTCGTGCCTCCATAGATTTAAGCCAACTACGAGGAATTTGTTCAGTTACAGGCCATAAAGCAAGATCTTCTAATGCCTGGCGCCCTTCTATAGAGGGCTCTACAGATAAAGTATACATATTTTTTTTGCGCAAGTTTAGTCCTTGTCGCACTAATACATTGGTAGGTAATTCATATTGTTTTTTTAATATGCCTAACAAGCGACGAGCTACTGCATTATTTGCAGTAGCCAATCTAATACCAACAGCACCCTTCATCCCCAGAATGATAGATCCACCCATGCGCAATAAACAAGACGCTTCAATTTTCATGGCCACATCTGCATCACTAGAGGATTCATATTGGCATAATTCATTTTTTACATCTTCAGCAAATGACATAGGTATCCCTTCTCATTAATGATCATCTCGTTGGAGATAATACTCTAGGATATGTGGTTCAGTATCTGATTGCATAGCATGCACAATATCCATAATTACTTTACCTAACCGTTCAGGATCATGAACAGCCGGCTTTTTAGGGCTTATCAATGTAGCCCGAATCGTACGTATTCCCTTGGCTTGTAGCTTCTTAGTATCTAATGCTACAGGCTCTGAACCTACAGCACTATATTGTTCTACCATTTGAATTGGTAAAGGTCCATCGTTAGCAAGTACAGTATCTACAATGCCTTCACCACCATGTGCAATGAGAGCCTCCACATGATCACTTAAGGTATAACCTGTAGTTTCACCAGGTTGAGTCATAACATTAGCAATGTAAATTTTATTTGCCTTACTAGCGCGTACATGAGATGCAATTTTATCAGTTAACAAATTCGGAATAATACTTGTATATAAGCTACCCGGTCCAAAGATGATAACATCTGCTTCATCGATAGCACGTAACGCAGCACCTTCTGGTTTTGGCTGTGCTGGCTCACTATACATATGGCGAATGCGTTTACCAGAATTAGGAATATTACTTTCACCTTCTACGATAGTACCATCAGTCATCTCCGCTACTAATTTAATGAACTCTGTAGACGACGGAATTACACGACCTCGTACACGCAACAATTTACTAGCTGCTTCAAGCGCTTCCTCCACATCGCCATCATATACTTGAGCAAGTGCTGTGATAAAGAGGTTACCAAAACTATGTCCAGATAGCTCATTTTCCCCTTCAAAGCGATAACGGAAAAGATTTTCCATAACCCCTTCTTGTTCAGCTAACGCAATCAAGCAGTTTCGTAAATCGCCAGGAGCAATCATTTTAAAATCTTTACGCAAGCGTCCCGAGGAACCACCATCGTCAGCTACGGTTACAATAGCAGACAAATTAGAGGTGTGTATTTTTAATCCACGTAATAAATTTGATAGCCCTGTACCACCGCCGATAACAACGATCTTAGGACCTTTATCGAGGCGTATATTTTGGAAAATAATATCCGACACCTTACTATCAGGATTAGGTAATACAGCACGAATAATCGTTTTAATAACCTTACTCGTACCGATTAACATTAAAACAGCGCCAATCGATAGTACAACAACGCCTACAGCAATAAGCACATTATAATTGTAAAAGCCCGTCATATTATAAGAAAAGGCTAATACAATATCTTCAAGAACGGCAAGCCATTGATAGTTAAACATCAATGAAATACCAATGATTAAAAGACCTACACCACAACTAAAAAGGGCAAGCCAACGTTTTATATTTAGGCCCGGAATAAGCCACCGAAACCATCTTTTTCGCAACATATGAACCCCTATCTAGTTACCAAGTGTTTTAATTTCATGAGGATTATAATCTTCTTCTACATTATTTTTCATCATATCTCGATGTTCTACAGAAACGCGATAGCCTTTTTCTAATAGATGAGAATATAATGCTTCTGCCATAGCCACAGATCTATGCATACCACCTGTACAGCCTACAGCAACGATAAATTGAGACTTCCCTTCTTGTTCATAATTAGGCACAAGAAAATCAATAGTATCAAAATAACGGTTTTTAAATTCCTCTGTAACTTCAAAGGAATGAATATATTCATTTACAGCTTTCACACGACCTGTTTTATGACGGAATTCTGGAATGTAGAATGGGTTTGGTAAGAATCGAACATCCCAAACCATATCCGCATCCAATGGTAATCCATATTTAAAGCCAAAGCTTACAACTGTGATAGACATGCCATGGCCTTCATCAACTTGAGTAAATCGTGTTTTTAAATACTCTTTAAGACTCGCAGTTTTCATATTCGTTGTATCAATAATGAAGTCTGCTTTATGTCGTACAGAATTTAATATCTGACGTTCTTCTTTCAAACCTGTAGTGATCATCCCATCTGGAGCCAGTGGATGGCTACGACGAGTTTCTTTATATCGTCTAATTAACGTCTCATCTGTAGCATCCATAAAGACAATTTCATAATCCACCTTCATTTCTCTTAATGTTTCAAGAGATGATGAAAGGGCTTCAAAGAATTCACCACCGCGAATATCTACGACTAAAGCTACACGGTTTGTACGTTCTCCACCTTGTCGACAAATTTCACTTAGCTTAGGAATAAGTACAGGAGGAATATTATCAATACATAGATAGCCCATATCCTCTAATGCTTGTAGAACCTGAGTTTTGCCGGCACCAGACATGCCTGTAACAATTAATAAACGAAATGCTTCCATAGTTTTACTCCATTATAAAAGATTCTTTTCAATCCAATGAGCTACACCATCTTCATTATGATGTCCACATACTTCATTAGCCACAGATTTTACATGTTCTGTTGCATTTGAAACGGCTACCGAATATCCCGTTTCACTTAACATAGAAATATCGTTCTCTGCATTTCCAAAGGAAACTATATTTTCAAGGCTAAGATTATTATCTAGAGCTAATTGAGCTAATGCACGCCCTTTTGATACATTCGGTGCAGTGATTTCGAGGAAATCTCGTTGACTACGCACTAATGTAACACGATTACCAACTAATGGGGTCAAGGTATCAATAATTTTATCGATTCCTTCCTCTGTATCGATAGCAATGAGCTTATTAGGTTCTGAAGAAAGTGTATAAATTGTATTACCTAAAAACTCAGCTACAGCCCCTGTTTGCTGTTCATAATGATTGGATTGCCAATTTTTATGATGACACAGTAAATGATCATCTACATACGATTGTATATGCCAACTAAATTGTTGGGCAAGTTGAAAAACGCGATGTACTACATCTATAGGAACAGTTTGTTCAAATAGCTTATATCCCGTTTCTAACTCCTGGATTAAACCACCAGAGAACAATATCATAGGAACATTGCCGAGTTGTAATGCTAATCCAATTGGTTTTGCCGTTTGATACATGCGTCCAGTAGCAATTGTTATACCAATTCCCTTCTGCTGCAAGCGATGCAATACATCAATCGTATAGGCAGAAACTGTATTATCACTTCGAACTAATGTCTCATCACAATCGATGGCTACCATTTTTATATGAGAGAAAGAAGGATTCATTCTTACCTCCTTCACAAGAAAATCTAATACTCTTTATTATACCATTTATAACACTTATATAGATAGAAATATGCAGTAATCCTCTATCAAAAATATTTTACCTCTTCCAGTAATAGAGCTAATAAATCATTAAACAAAAGATAAGTATTGTTTGTATATAAATCAATCCATAAGTATCAAAATTGCATAATAAAAGGCATTCTATATCAATTTGTTATAAAAATATGTATTGACCAAAAAAAAGAGACTCCCGAAGGAGTCCCTTTTATATGGTTAACTATCAAATTAGAATTTGTAGTTAAGGTCTGCACGGTAGAAGTCGGAAAGATCAGCACCGTCTTGAGTTTTCCAGTCGAAACCGTAGTTAGCGGATAAGCCAACGTTGTTTTGCAATGCATAGTTAACGGAAGCCATCCAACCTTTAGCATCTGTAGTGTAGATGTGGTTGTAAGTAGTATCAACGATAGGAGCATTAGCTTTAGCGTTGAAGTATTGGCCTTTAACATCCCAAGAACCTTTTTTAGCGATGTTGTAGTTACCATAGCCAAGACCTGCAGTCCAAGCTTGAGATTGGTCTACATGGGAATCTTTCAACCATTCGCCACCAACCCAAACTTTGTCGAAGTTAGCATTAGCATTGAAGCCATAGATATTTTTGTAACCACTAGAAGTATCTTGGTTTACGCGATCATAGAAACCACCTACCATAGTGTGTTTACCTACTTTACCGTTAAGGTTGATGATTGTGTTAGTTACATTAGCATCTTTAGTTAATGTAGCTGTAGTAGCACCGTCTGCAAGACTTCTGTCACCAGAAACCATGTAACCATAAGCTGCTTGTAAGTTAACTTTGTCGTTACCAGCATTAAATTGAGCACCGTCGAATGTGCCATCGAATGCTAAACCGCCACCAAGAACTTGGTTAAAACGACCAGCTTTAACGGATACGCGTTCGCCGAATTTGTGGTTAACATAAGCGCGGTCAACATTCACACCTACGTTAGAACCTTTACGGGAATCGCCTAATTCGAAGTTGTCAGAAGCTACACGAACTACTGCATCAGTACGGTCGTTAACTTTTGCGTTGAATTGCAAACGTGCACGAGCGTCGAATTTGGAGTTAGCGTGTTCAGCATCACGGTAACGAAGACGAGCATCACCAGTAACTTTTACGTTACCAACGCGGTCTTCCAAGCGAGCTACACGAACGCCCAAGTTGTTCAATTCGTTGGAGA
>ERZ773031.1137-NODE-1137-length-13600-cov-4.577482_pt1 | contig 13600 bp, 9 predicted proteins | sample MGYA00511666_ERZ773031 | MGnify/ENA primary metagenome ERZ773031 (study PRJEB29015, sample SAMEA2738135) | human oral metagenome | biome: human oral; feature: human-associated habitat; material: saliva | place: China | collected 2250 ...
ATCTTAGCGGGAAATTCTGTTTTATTTGTTTAAATAAGGTTTCTATTTGCCATCGCCTCTTATAGATAGCTATAATATCTTCTGCTGACATCTGAAAATCATTGGTCAGCAGTGATATGAATCTGATTTTCCCTTTCTTGGTCTTATCCTGATATGTGATTTTTCTTGCTTTATGGTAAATATCTTTTTCCTTTGTATGCTTATGGAAGAGAATGGTTTCTACGCGTACAACTCCATAATCTGTAGTCATCTGGTAATCCGTATCAGCAATCCTTTCAAAGCTAAGATTATTTTTCATCTTAGTTACATATATAACGCCTCTTTGCGTCAGTTCAGAGAACTTTTCATAGTTTATATAGGCTCTGTCAAAAGCAATCAGCTCCTCATTGGCGTATCGTTCTGGGATAAGTGCAAATTGATCATGACTAGCTGCAGATGTGAACTTAATATCGCTTGGAACATTCTCATTAGCAAATATCTCTGTATGTACTTTTATTCCACCCTTCTTCTTACCAGTTTTGGGATTACGTCCTACTCCTTTAAAGACCAAGTTAGAAAACAGACTGATTGTCGTAGAATCTATTATCTTTAAATTCTTCAGCCATTTGGGCTGTCCACAATTTCGGCTGTCCGAGTAAAGCTCATGGCGGTATTTCTCATATAAGTTCATATAGATTGAACCGAATATCTCGGAATCTCGACGTTTGTTTGCATCTGACAAGGTACTTCGATAAGGAAAATGCTTTAAACCAAGATGATTAAAGCGATTAACATTAGCAAAGAGAGAGGCCTTTATCTCACGCAGAGAGTCTAAACGCATCATTACGGCATAAAGCATGACAACAAGATGATGCCATGCATCAAACTTCTTTATATAGTGTTCACCTCCCTGAGCTTGGCTCAGAGAGAGAATTTTATCACGATTAGAATAGTTTAACAGTTGAACATATAGTGGCTGTCCGATAAAATGTGTACTTTTGTTCATCTTATTTCATTGTTTTATTTTGACAACTACAAAGGAAATAAGAAGGGCTGAATGTGCAAAACAATCAGCCCGTTTTTTTTATTATTCTGAATTAAAAAGATATGAACGCAAAAAAAGTTTTATCGGACACCAATAATTTTGTTCTATAAAATAGCTACTTGTTTTATTTGACATAAAACGAGATAGCACCAATGTAATAGTACCAAATTAGACTTAACGCAGATAAGAGAGAAAATTGAAAACCGTTATTGCAAGGGTTGCAAGCGTAAGGAATTTGAAAGTAAAATTGGTGAATTTGGTATTAGTTAATGCAAAGAAATGAGCAATAAGTGGTGAGGTTGATGCGATAATGATACCAAGAATAGCATCGAAATGTTGCGGTTGCAGGCATAAAAACAATATGGAAAGTATGTTTATTTGAACAAAAAAGCTGTAAAGCATACGCGTACGTATACTATCGGAACGCCTTTTACGCAAATAGTGAACGGTTCCAATAATAGCACAAAGTATTATCCACACACCTGTAAGAATCTGATTTATAGAAAGCAACCAATAGTTTGCAAAACTACCAAAGGTTAGAAGCTCACCAAAATGGCGCACCACCACTTGCCAGTCGCTTTGATAAAGCACAACACTAAGTGCAACAATATTTGGTAAAAGAAGACCAAATATAGACGAAATATAGTTGCGAACACTTGTTGCCTGAAGACGTGTACGCATTAGTATCCATATAATTGGGACATAATAGAGTGTCTGCACCCACACTATACTGCTAAGACCAAGACAAAGAAAACCGTAGAATACCCAGCCTTGCGAATACTTGTCTTGATAGCAACGAAACAAACAAATGTAAGAACCTACTATACAAAGTGCTACACTGGCAGCTCTGATGGATACAAACTGGAAAGTTGCCATAGTAGTGAGCGCCATATAACAACACGACACCATACGACTGAAAATACGTATGAGGGCATTTGTGTTGTTGAGCTCCATCATTAGAAAGGTTGAAAAAAGCATACAAAGCAATGGAACAATGGCAAATGTATCGTTGATACAAACCATTGTCCATACCGAAATAGAGAAGAAGGACATTACTGCTGGTGCCCATCTGCTCTCTGAAATTCTGTTTTGTAGTAGTTTGCGCCTTATATTCATTCCTTACTAAATAGTGTACTTATAAGTCGCTACCAATATCTTTACGGAAGTATTTGCCTGTAAATTCTATCTTTTCAGCTTCAGTGAAACTCTTAAACAAAGCTTCGTCTTTAGTGGGACCATACGACGAAACTGCCAAAACACGCCCACCATTGGTTACAAGTTGCCCATCTTTGATAGTTGTTCCACTATGGAAGAGCACCGTATTCTCTGAACAATCGTAGTTGCTAATGGGGTATCCCTTTGTATAAGCTCCTGGATATCCACCACTTACCAACATAATACAAACCACAGAACGAGTGTCGGTTTCTATCTTACAACGGTCTAATGTTCCATTTGCCACCCCTTCGAACAGGTCTACAATATCTGTTTTTAAACGCAACATAACACTTTCTGTTTCAGGATCGCCCATTCTACAGTTATATTCTATCACCATTGGGTCGCCATCTACATTAATAAGACCAAAGAAAATAAAACCTTTATAGTTTATACCTTCCTGTTTCAACCCATTCACTGTTGGTTTTATAATGCGATGTTCCACTTTTTGCATCCATTCGTGGGTAGCAAAAGGCACAGGCGAAACGCTTCCCATACCGCCAGTATTAAGTCCGGTGTCGCCCTCGCCAATTCGTTTATAGTCTTTTGCCTCTGGAAGTATCTGATAGTTAGTGCCATCGGTGAGTATAAAAACAGAACACTCTATACCCGACAAATATTCTTCGATAACAACTTTTCCTGACGCATTGCCAAACATTCCACCAAGCATCTGCTTTAACTCGTGCTTTGCCTCGTTTAAATCAGACACAATCAACACTCCTTTTCCTGCTGCTAAGCCATCAGCCTTTAGCACATAAGGTGGTTTTAATGTCTCAAGAAACTTTAATCCCTCTTCTAACGTGGTGCTATCGAAGGTGGCATAGGCTGCTGTTGGTATTGAATGGCGTTGCATAAAGCCTTTGGCAAAGTCTTTACTACCTTCGAGTACCGCACCAGACTTAGATGGACCGATAACTGGTATATGCTTTGTGCGTTCGTCTTGTTTAAAATCGTCGTATATTCCACCAACTAATGGGTCTTCAGGACCTACAACAACCATATCTATAGCATTATCTGCTGCAAATGCTTTAAGTTTCTCAAACTCGTTTACACCTATTGCAACATTTTCGCCACAAGCTTTTGTGCCTGCATTTCCTGGCGCAATGAATAGCTTTTCACACTTCTTGCTCTGTGCTATCTTCCATGCCAAGGCGTGCTCACGGCCGCCACTACCTAACAATAATATCTTCATAAGCGCCTTTACTCCTTTACGTTAGAGTTTTATTCTTTTATGTTTAGTGTTTGTTTGTCTAATGTTTTTTACTTCAGATAGTCTTCGAAATATTGTGTAATTCTCTCGTGTAAATGCACACTTTGGTGTCCTCTCATATTGTGAGGTTCACCAGGATACACAAAGAAATCGGGCTGTGTTCCTGCTGCTATGCATGCCTTAATGAAAGTAAGGCAGTGTTGTGGCAACACTACAGGGTCGTTTAAGCCTGTTATTATCTGTAGTTTTCCCTTCAAATCCTTAGCTTTCGTCAAAAGTGAAGTCTTTGCATAGCCTTCTGGATTTGTTTGCGGTGTGTCCATATAGCGTTCTCCGTACATGGCTTCGTACCACTTCCAATCGATAACAGGACCACCGGCAACACCCACTTTAAAGGTTTCAGGATAGTTTGTGATAAGCGAAATTGTCATGAAACCACCAAACGACCAGCCATGCACACCTATTCGGTCGGCATCAACAAATGGTAATGTCTTCAGATACTTCACTCCCTGCATCTGGTCGCGCATCTCAACCTGTCCGAGCTGACGGAAAGTGGCTTGTTCGAATTCTTTTCCACGATTTTCGCTACCACGATTGTCTATAATAAATAGCAAATATCCTTTCTGTGCCATATAGGTTTCCCACGAGCGAGAGCCGTAATGCCAGCTTGCATCAACGTTGTGGGCGTGTGGTCCACCATATACATATATCACGGTTGGGTATTTTTTTGATGGGTCGAATCCAATGGGTTTAACCATTCGCCAATACAAATCGGTAGTGCCATCGTCGGCTTTCAACGAACCAGAACTATACTCTGGCAAGTTAAAGCCACTCCATGGGTCTTTCGCAGTAAGCCAATTCTTAATTGTGGGGTGTGTTCCTATGGTAGTAATATCAATCTTTCGTGGTACAGTAGGTTCAGTGTAGTTGTCTACAAGGTATTTTCCACCATCGCTAAGTGTTGCATTGTGGTAGCCACGACCATTATCTAACAAGGTACGAATACCATTTTCAACATTCACAGACCATGTATTGCGTTGTATTGGACTACATTCGTTAGACACATAGACTATAGATTTTGCCTTGCTATTAAAGCCTAACACGTCCATAACTACCCAGTTACCTTTTGTGATCTGCTTTATTTGCTTACCATCTTTATTGAATAAGTAGATATGATTGTAACCATCTTTTTGCGAAAGCATAATAAACTGATTGGCATTCCATGGCAAAAAGAGGATAGGATGAGTTGGTTCAACGTATTTAGCATCGGTCTCACGATACAATTCGGCAATTCTCTTGCCAGTCTCTGCATTGTATGACACCAAACGACAATCGTTCTGATCGCGATTTAGTTCGAACATATAAATGGTTTTGCTGTCTGGACTCCACTGAATGTTAGTGAAATAACGGTCGGTCGGGTCGCCAGCATCAAGGTAAATTGTTTTCTTGGTATTTATATCGTACACGCCTACGGTTACATTGTGAATCTTTTCTCCCGCCATAGGATATTTTGTGGGTTCTGGTGTTGCTATACGTGATTCGCCTTTTGCTGGCTTCCAATCTACCTCTGGTATATGAACAAGTGGATAATCGGTTACCATACTTTGGTCCATACGGTAGAATGCAAGACGATTACCTGTTGGACTCCAGAACAAACCGCCTTTAATGCCAAATTCGTTGCGGTGTACAGCTTCGCCATACACTATATTGCGTGAACCATCGTTAGTGAGTTGTGTTGTTTTTCCAGTATTATCTGTAACAAATAGTTGGTTGTTCTGCACGTAAGCTATTGCTCTCGACTCTTTATTATAAGCTTGTGCTTGAGCATCAGCAACAGTTTCGGTAGAGCTTTCTATCTTTTTAGTTTTAAAATTTATTGTTAGAAGTTCTTTTCTGGTGGGTATCTGCACCAATGGTTGATTGGCAGATGGAAAAGAAATATGGAACAACGAACGCACAGTTCTGTCGCTATTGTCTTTTGAAAGTATAGCATTAATGTCATCAAGCGTGAATAATGTTGTTTCTTTCAGTGTGTTTGGGTTTACGATGGAGCATTTATTGTTTTCTAAATGCACTATCTGGTCGCCCCACCACGTGGTATAACGGTTTTCTGCCCGTAGATTCTGAAAGTTCTTGCCACCGAAATTAAGGTCTTCGAGTGTAAATGTTTTCTGTGCCATAGCGTTGTTTGGCAATGCTAAACATAAGGTTGCTATTGCTAATCCTGTAGTTACTATTAGGTTCTTAGTCTTCATTTGTATTATATTTATCTTTTTTACGAAACTTATTTCCTTTGTTTCCTTTATCGAATCGCTTACCATCGAACTTCTTTTTTCCTTGAAATGCTCCTCTTTCATCGTCGAAGTGGTCATCTTTTCGGAAGTTCTTACGTCCGCCTCGTCTACCGTTTTCACTTTTCTTTCCACCTATAGATATATTGTGTTCAAAGCTATGGAACGTGAAAGAGCGTATATCTCCTTCTTCGTTCTCTTCGGTTTCATCGAGTCTTTTCTTAAATTCACGGTTCTTTTTAAAGCGATGCTTTTGTGCCATTTCGCGCTTTTCGTCCTCTGTTTTCACAATGCCACCTTCTGCACGGAAGTTGTCTAATTTACCATCGAACATTTGATAGCGTCGAAATTCGCATTCTAACGAGCCGTTATACACTGGTATTTTAATACTTGGCTTCAGTCCTATTTCACGAAAGCATTCTTCCCGATACGATAGAATCCAAGCCTCGTTACCTATGAATTGGTGCTTTAAGCGTTCACCTATCATTTTGTATGTACCTAACAGATTAGGTGTAGAGATGCGTTCTCCGTATGGAGGATTCATCACAATAATACTTTTCTGAGCTGGCTGAGTAAAGTTTTTAAAGTCTTTGTTCTCTATCGTTATATCCTTAGAGAAGCCTGCTGCAGCTACGTTTATCTTTGCAGTGTTCACTGCTTTCATGTCTACATCGTAGCCATAAATATGATGCTCGAACTCGCGTTCTTGTGAATCGTCATTGTATATCATATCGAAAAGTTCCTGATCGAAGTCTGGCCACTTTTCAAAAGCGAACTCTTTGCGGAATACGCCTGGCGATATATTACGTGCAATGAGAGCTGCTTCTATAGGCAGAGTACCCGAACCGCACATAGGGTCAATGAAGTCTGTTTCTCCTTTCCAGCCTGTCATCAATATCATACCAGCTGCAAGCACTTCGTTTAATGGAGCTTCTACGCTTTCTTGACGATATCCTCGGCGATGCAAAGACTCTCCACTAGAATCTAACGACAGTGTTGCTTTGTCTTCAGCAATATGGATATTCAGTCGAATATCTGGATTGCTCACCGATATGTTTGGTCTGATGCCTGTATTTTCACGGAACTGATCGACAATGGCGTCTTTCACTTTATAGGTTACAAACCTTGAGTTTTTGAACTCTTCAGAGTAGACTACTGAGTCTACTGAGAATGTTTTGCCTTTTAAGATGTACTTACTCCAGTCTATTTTCTTTACTTCATCGTACATATCATCGGCACTCTTAGCCTTAAAATGTGCTATAGGTTTTAGCACTCTTATGGCTGTATGCAGCTGGAAGTTGGCGCGATACATTGTTTCTTTGTTTCCGGTGAACGATACCATACGCCGTCCTATCTGTACGTTGTTAGCTCCCAGCTGGGTGAGCTCCTGCGCCAAGACCTCTTCTAACCCCATAAAGGTCTTGGCAATGAGTTCAAATTCTTCCATTAATTTGTTTGTTAAAACTTATATTTGCCTGCTTTACCTACTGATTGTGGATTGGCAGACAAGATGTTATTTCTTGTTTATGATATTATTATTTTTGCTTTTTCAAAATATTCTTACTGTCATTACATTGCTGTTCCTGCTATTTTATAGTGGCAGAAAGGTTGTAACGACTTTGCAAAGATAATGATTTTCAACGAAAAAACAAGCGAGTAGAGAAAAATATAGTGGTAATAACAGACTTTTTCTAAACAAATATCCCCATTATCTTATTGACAATGGGGTGATATGTGCTATTATCTAAATATATTGGTTCTTATTTTACGTTGCGAGCATCTTTCTTTTACTCGCAATGTATACAATTTCTTACACCTTATTATATATGTAACAACATTTGCAGAGAAACGTTGTTGTATGCCTGCATACCTGCTTTACACTTTTATTACATTAGCCAAGATACTTCATTAACACACGTGCGTTACCACTTAAGCGTATTTTTTCTATCGCCTTTTCGCGTATTTGGCGTACACGCTCGCGTGTAAGTTGCATTTCGGTGCCTATTTCTTCTAAGCCCTTTTCCTGACAGCCTATACCGAAACATTCTATCACTATTTTGCGTTCGCGCTCTTTTAGTGTGTTCTGTAACACCGATTTAAGATCGTCCGACATTGATTCGAAGTCTACACCGCGGTCTGTTCGAGAGTCTTCTCCCGATGCCAACATATCGCTCATAGAGTTATCGTCGTCGTCGCTAAATGGCGCATCTATACTCATGTGGTGGTTGTCGGCATTCTGACTTTGGTGAATACGTGCCTCATCAATGCCTGTTAGTTCGGCTAACTCGTGAATAGAAGGACGACGATTGTGCTTTTGAATGAACTCGTTGGTTACTTGGTTTATCTTTGAAATTGCTCCCACCTGATTTAAAGGCAGACGCACTATGCGACTTTGCTCTGCAATGGCTTGCAGTATGCTTTGTCTAATCCACCAAACTGCATACGAGATAAACTTAAATCCACGTGTTTCGTCAAACTTTTCAGCTGCCTTCACAAGTCCAATGTTACCTTCGTCTATTAGGTCGGTAAGCGAAAGTCCTTGGTGTTGGTATTGTTTGGCAACAGAAACCACAAAGCGTAGGTTCGCTTTTATAAGTTTCTCTTTTGCGCGTTCGCCTTTTCTGCCGCCTTTATGAATTTCCTGAGCAAGCTCAATTTCTTCATCAACGGTAATCATTGGTTCACGTCCAATCTCCACTAAGTACTTGTCTAGTGCCTCACTGGAACGATTGGTAATACTTTTTGATATCTTAAGTTGTCGCATTAGATAAAATATACCTAAATATTAAATATGGTGTTATGCTCCGTCTGGATAGACGGAATATTGTGCAAAATTACTAAACATTTATTGAATAACAAAACATTAACTCATAAAATATACTTTATTAACATCTCATATCCTCTTTTTTGTTCGTTACACGGTATTCATTGCAAACTGTATGCCAAAAGTCATGCTGTGTCAGTGGTATTTTGGTTAGTTGTTTTGTTATGTTTCAACGCTTCAAAGCAAATGCCCCAAAATATGGCTATATATAGCTTTCTTTCTGGGGCAATACTTTCTTATGCGACGAAAGTCGATATGCACACTCTTTATATTCTATAGAAACCTTGTCTGCTTTCTATGCGGTTTGCATTGGCTACTTAGTTTCTTAGTTCTTTCTATTCTGCCTTCTTGACAGCTTATTTTATTTTGTGTGCTAGCTCGGCTTTGTAAATATCGCTGTTAATGTTTATTTCTACTTCTTTAAAGCGTTCTTTGCCTTAGTATAGGTCTTTTTTACTGCCTTTCCTACTTTCACTTCGTCGCGTTTCACAGCAGCTCCAACTTTCTTTGCATCGCGTTTAAATGCACAACCTGCCTTGTGAGCAGCTGTTTTTACTTTCACTTCGTCGCGTTTCACAGCAGCTCCAACTTTCTTTGCATCGCGTTTGAATGCACAACCTGCCTTGTGAGCAGCTGTTTTTACTTTTGCTTCGTCGCATTTTACAGCAGCTCCAACCTTTTTAGCATCGCATTTAAATGCACACCCAGCCTTGTGAGCAGCTGTTTTTACTTTTGCTTCATCGCACTTTAAGTCTTTCTCAAAACGATTTACTGTAGTACCATTTTTAACCTTTGTGGTAGTGTTCTTCTTGCAATTGTTTGTACACTGAGCTTGTACTGCTGTTGTACCAAGTGTCATTGCTGCTACGAGCGATAAGGCAATTTTACGTATCTCCATTTCTTTCGTCTTATAAATTAAACAAAATTGTTATCCAAAAACTGGTGTTAAGTCGTTATTTTAGTTTCCCTAATCCAATTTTATGTTGTTGCAAATATACTTAAAACTTATTGACTTTACAAAGTATGCGTGGTTTCTTTATTGTTTCTTAACAGTAACTTTAGTCAAATTCAGGCATTAGAACTATGATAGAATATAATGATATTACACCTTATTATATATAGGGTTATAACTAAGTCCTCAGCATTACTTTTCAAACTATATGTTTGCAGTAGATTACACCACTGCAAAAAGATAATGGAAGAACAAAGCATAAGCAATGCAGAGAGGTATTGCTGTAAACATATCTCTCTGCAAATTAAAGTCGTAGTTTGTTGTTTCTTTATTAAGGCTTAATAGAGCCTTGCATTTGGAGTAATAATGTTGTGGAACAATTCAAATTTTGATGCGTCTACTGGTTTTGTTTCATCATCATTGTCTGCTCCTACATATACAGGTCTGATAGAAGCCCCTTGGTCTTTAGATGGAGCGGCAATATTCATTGTGAATGCTGCTCCAAAGAAAACTCCCCACAATGTAGAATATCCCGTACCTGTTGAGGTATAATACTGCCCATAAAATCCACTAAGTCTGCGAGCTATATGACGCATTTCTACATTTGCTCCACGAATAGGGCGTCGTCCAGCAATAGGAAGAAACACGCCATCGTTTGCAAGCACCAATCCCGTTACGTCCATATATTTCTCTGGAAATCGTCCTGTAGGAAATCTGTTCTTCTGATTGGCTCCTGCTATAATCTTATCGCTAAAGTATGCTCCATATATTTTATTACCTTTGTCGGTATAACAAAATGCTGGTATAACGGTATTCGCCTTCAACAAGGCATCTAATTGTGCTTTTGTAGGATATTGATAGTGGTAATGCTTCTGCCCATGCTCGGTGTAATATCTTACAATATCTCCGTGTGTAGCTTGTGTTCTATTCTGAACTTCATCTACAAATGTCCATCCTCCTCTTCCGTTATAGTATTTGCCTTCTAAATGCGTATCTGTTCCCTGCAGATAATAAACATCATTAAACCTCAATGCATCGTCTATTACACCCCACTGAAACAGGTCGATGTCGTCAGCTGTTTGTGTAAACTGTCCGTTGTGAGTATTAATATACCAATGCTGCGAACCTAAACCATCGGTCTGAATACTGTTTCCATCCCATGCATTATTAGAACTCGGCTCTTCGCCATAGTTACTAATCCACCATTGTGCAGGTGCAATTCCCCAATATTCTTTATTGTCTTTTTTATAATGAATAAAGTTTCCTGTAGCCCATTTTACATTTTTCACTTCAACGTATGGGTGAGGTATTATCTTATTCATAGTGATAGTGCTTCGATAATCGTGATCGGTAAGGAACTCTTTGCTAGCCGATTTTGTGTAAATACCATCTGGCGTACGAACCGTAATAGTAAAGTCGGTTACCTTGTCTTCTCCTAAAAACGATATCCAGGCATAGCCTTTCTGCAACTTAATAGGTGTATTATCGTTGTTAGCAACACGAATATAGAATTTCTTTTCGTCTAATGTTCCTTCAAATTTACATTGTGCAAAACTAAAGATGTCGTACGAACGCAAGCCATATAGTTCTATGCTTTTTATGTTGGTAATGTCGTTGCCATCAGCATCTTTAAATTTCATTCCCCAAATGGTGGTCATTCGTTTTAGTTCTATTCTCATTTTAGCCACTGTTCCTTTTGTTCCAACATTATCAACCTTACCTGGCGAGGCTATACAATAGTTAAAATCGAACTTCTTGTCGATAGTTTTCAACGTACCATCTTGCTGTTCCAAGTCCATTAACACACTACTTTTTATTTCATTGGACTTTTTGTGATACTCTATTTTGTTATTATCGTCGTCGCTCTCTACTGTAGTCATTGGATTAACTTGTTCCACCGATTTGCTATCTTCAACAGCATCTCCAGGATAAAAGAAAACAAGTTCATCGGTAGTTTTCATCTTGTTTTTACTTGTTATAGTACCATAGAAATTAGCCGTTTTACCACCTTCGTTCTGCGTAGAAACCATACTATAAGAAGTTTCGTTGCTAATATTGTTGTCGGAGAGATTGTAAACAAACATCTTATCGCCCTTTGCCCACGTAGAAACAACGTCTTTATTGTCGTCCATATCGAGCACTCTCGATATGGCTTTTGCAGAGTTTGGTGTTGCAGAATTGTTATCGTTGCCTACTGTTATATCTATATCGTAGGTGTAGCTTTGTGGCATGTCTTGTACATTGTTCACCTCTTCGTTGTTAGTACATGCTGTTAGAGCCAAAAGCAGCAGTGGTGTGCAGATGGCATTTAATAGTTTCTTATTCATTGTTTCTTAATTTTGTATGGTTATATCTTCATCTTCGCAGTCCCAATTATAGTTTGGTTTTGCAAAATTGTCTTCCCCTCCATGTTTAGGGTCGTTCTTTCCAGCTGTAGTACCCAGCAATTCGCTTTCTTCCATACACCTAATGCAATAGCAATTAGGGTGTTCATAAGTTTTTTTGTTCATTGTTTAATGTTAAGTTAATGTTATTCTCTTTGATTTATGTTTTTATTACGTCTATAATGTGAGATGATGCACTGCTGTTTTTTACTTTTTGCGAAAAAAAGAAACACAGGTAATGCTATAAGCTATGTGGTTTAACCAAAATCGATAGTTAGGGCATAAACATATTTCGGTTTATTATTGAGCAAATTATCTGTTGTTGCAACACAGGTGTAACGGGCTACGTAAAGTTACAACTACTGGCAAGATGCCAATAAGAAAATAAAATATGTTAGCAAACAATTCCATAGTAATAAGAATTATACATATTGTGTCTAAATACCCATTTGGTTTTAAAACGGTTTAGCTACCGTTTGTTCCGTAGGTTACTCTTTTGCAGTAGTTTCATTGTCTTCCCAATGCACCATATCATAAGGATAATACTGATTGTTCTTTAAGTCTGAATCGTCTATGTGCATTATCTTAGCAACAGCTGCAACCTCCCACGCCCAGTAGCCTCGATAACTGTTATCTTTCAGATGACTGTTATACCATGGTGCATTGCTATTGAGATTATACCACCTATCAAGATACTTGTTAAGGGCATCTTTGGCAGCCGCAGCATTTGGTGCCTGTATCACCTTATACAGTCCGTTATACAATCGGGGATAAGCAAGTGTCTCTGCATATTTCTGCTTCTCTTGCTCTTTCATTCTAGAGTTCAGCATAAACCAGAGCAACAAGTCTGGTGTCCAGCCAGATGGTTTTGCCTGCTTATCCATTTGTTTTACATAGTCAATCAGTTGCCTGAAGTTATTATCGGGAATATTTAATAGTACACCCAACGAAACATAATTCAGTATATCTGCATAAATTGGATTTCTTTTATTAAACGCCTGCAAGAAATAATGCATAGATTTTATATAAATATCGCGCAGTTCGTCTATTTTAGCATCAACAGAATACTTAGATTGAAGAATTAAGATATAACTATAGCTAAGAGAACGATACATATACAAATTTATATTTTTTGCTGTATCCATTCTTGCTTTAGTTGTTTCCATTATATCCAAATCTTCTGCCAGAACTCTCTCAAAATCCTTTCTGGTCTTCAATTTGTCTCTAATAGGTTTATCTTGCTCCTGCTTTGAACGGCTAAAGAGGAAGTTTAATATCTTCATAAGTTATTATCAATTAACTAACCTTTCTCCAGTGAATGAATCACCTTACGATTTTATGATTATACATATTTCGTTGTAAATGTAGACATTGTTATGCTACAAAGTTGCGCATCGCAACCAGTTAGATGAGAAGTCCTACGTAGTTATTGGGTTGTTCTAGTGTTTGTAATATATTGCAAAGTTATAAAATATTAGAAGAATAGCACAATTTTGTAGGCAAAAAACGAAAGAAAAACTAAAAATAGTGCATTAACAGAATTAATTGCATTACTACCGGGTTGGCAAGAAACAATAAAAGCAGAGTTTCTTCATAATATCTAAGTGGTGAAAAACAGATATCTAAAACGATATTCACAGATATCTGAAACGATGCTCACAGATATCTGAAACGATACTCACAGATATCTGAAACGAATGCCT
>ERZ773031.1139-NODE-1139-length-13595-cov-6.883826_pt1 | contig 13595 bp, 23 predicted proteins | sample MGYA00511666_ERZ773031 | MGnify/ENA primary metagenome ERZ773031 (study PRJEB29015, sample SAMEA2738135) | human oral metagenome | biome: human oral; feature: human-associated habitat; material: saliva | place: China | collected 2250 ...
CTTAATTTTGACATTTTTTTCATCTCCTTCTTAAATTTATAATTTTATTTATTTATTTCTGTAATTGCTATCAAAAAGGAAAACTTTCGTCCTCATTAGAATCATAATGATTTCTGTTACCATTTTGACTGCTACTATTGTTTTTGCTGTCAATAAATTCAAAAGTGTTTACCAAAACTCTTGTAAATTTTCTCTTTTTTCCGTTCTGTTCGTAACTGTTTACGCTTAAACGTCCTTGTATTAATATTCTGTTGCCTTTTCTAAAATATTCAGCTATATTCTCAGCCGTCTTTTCCCAAGCCACACAGTCGATAAATTCAGCTTCATCTCTTGTTTTCTGTACAGCTAATGTAAAAGTTGTGTATGCCTTTCCTCCTGAAGTGTATTTTAGTTCAGGATCTCTTGTCATTCTCCCCATAAGTATTGCTATGTTCATAGTTTATGCTCCTTTCTTTTGTTCAATATTGTCTTTAATAGATGTTGCTAGTTCTTCAAGTTTTTCATAAGTAAGTTCCTCAATATTCTTAACTGAATTTTCCAATTTGAACTTATCTATTTTCATTTTAAAATCTGTATAATGTTCATTTATATATTTTATGAATCGTGCTTTCTTTTCTTCTTTTGTCAAAGTTTTTTTAGGCTTTGCTTGTTGTTTCTGATTATTTTTTTCTTCGTGCCTATTTATTGCATCGTTATCTTTTTCGTTATCAATAGTAAATACTCCGCACATTAAATATTTTCTTGCATAGCTTATTGATACTCCTGTTGTTTGTGTCAAATCATTACCATTTTTAGGTTTTGCTACAATAACGTCAATACTTTTCGTAATTTTTTCAGCAGGATTTTCCACATCTATAATTTCAATTGTGCTTGTTAAAATTTCTCTTTCATTTTCAATCCGTATTTTTTCATCAAATAGCAGAATTAATTTGTCTTCTTTCAAAAACGGTTTCAAAGCGTTATAAATATCTTCTGCTGAACGGTAATTATATTTACCAAATTCATTTCTGTTGTCCTTTGTTGCTTTTAATTCAACCTGTATCTTATTTATTTTTTCGTAAATATTCATTATTCTTTTCCTCCTAATTATCATTTTGTTTCATTTCTTTTATCTATGCCCTGCTCCTAAGTTTCAATGCCTGTTTCCTGCTATAACCAGCCCATTTTATCTTGAATCCCGCTTCCTCAAACTTTAGAAGTTCCAGCATGTCTTTTTCAAAATTTTCTTTTTCGCCTTCTTTGATCACTTCTTCAATTTCAGAGAATTTTTTATTTGTTTTTGTGATTAATGTTTTTAAGTACATTCCAGTTGTCTTGCTAAACTTTCTTTGTTCGACTTCTCTTTTAAAGATCTTGTAATAAGCAAAGATTATAAACATTTGATGTAAAGCAGTTTCAGTCGTATTGTATCTAGTTTTTGAATATATCTTAAACTTAGATTTTATTTTCTCAAGTTCTTGCTCGTACATCTTTCTGAAATGTACAATGATAAATTCGTTCTTAAAATCTTTGATAACAGTCTGCTCAGGATTATGTAAATCTTCAAATTCAAATTCATTAATCAGTCTTGTCAAAGCTCTGAAGCTCCTTTGGACAATATCTTCAAGTTCAAAAGTACACCAAAGTGTTTGATCCTCTGTTATTTTTTCTATTTTAGTATCGCCGTTCTCAAGATTTTCGTCAGTTATTTTTGGAATCTTGAAATAATTTCTGTAACTTTTGCATAAGTTCGACAGAGACATCATAATCATTATTTTTGATTTCCTGTTTTCATCTTTAAAAATTTCCTTTGTAGTGACAGCTTTCTCTATAATTTCCTTTCTAATTTTTTTCTTTTTTGCTTTTTTTAGTACTCCCAAATTATATCCTCCTGTTCTCTTAAATTGCCCCTATTTACAAGACCCCACAAATTCCTTTACTGCTCTAGGACACCACCACAGCAATATAGCCATCAAAAATGGAAACACCACATTGCCTCCAATTATCCAATGCCCTTTAACTCTAATTGTTTCAATCTGCATTAGAACAGTTGCTACGATTAGAGTTATCCATTTCATTGTATTTGTCATCCAGTCGCTCCTTAAATATATTTTTTAATTTCATCTACTACATTGTCATAATATCCAAAACTTTCCACCTGCTTGTTGCTATATTTTGCTTTATCGTAAGCCCAAAATCCAAATTCTTCTGTCTTTAAATTATGCTTTTTAGCTATACTTCCAACTTTCATTGATGTAATCCCTAGTTTGTTTCCAATTTCTGTTGCTGTGTAGCTCTTTTTATCGACCTTTGGCAACGATAAGACTTCACTTCCGTTTAGTTTATTTGTGCTTAATACAATTAATGTTTCTTTGTATATTTCGTTTGATGTCAATTCAGCAAGTTTTAGATATATTTCGCTTTCTTTGATTCTTGTATCTTCTAGTTGTATTTTTTGATACGTCTTGTTTCTAACAGCTTTTATAAGTTTAAATCTTACAACAGCGTCATATCTTGCAGCTAATTGCAAAACTCCGTCAGATGTTAAGACAAACATAGGGTAAGTTTGCTTGTTTTGCTCATTGATATAATTAGTCTCCTGAAAAATTAGGAGACCTAAGTTAGCACCTAATTTTTTAATTTCATCTCTAATATCTGCTAAAACATTATCGTGCCTTTTCCCTGTTATTTCTGCAATTTCCAACGATATCATTGTTCTTTTTGTTTCTAATAATTGTAATTCGTCCATATTTCCTCCATTTTTAAAAATTTAATAGTGCCGTCTGCAGATTAACGGAATTAAATATTATAAGAGATCGCCGTGTGCGATAGTAAATCAATAGCTAGCAAACGGCACAATTAAATCTTTAAATAAGTAATTTTTCCTTGACTTTTCTGCAAAAATATTGTAAAATCTTACAAAAGAAAAAAAGAGCGTTCATTTTCTTTTATCTGTTCAAAGTGGTTTTGGCTAAACCATTTCGTGTATGATGTTTATAGGTTCTGACTATTTTTAAATAGTCAGTTTTTTTATTGAAAAAAATTTTAAATAATGGTATACTTGTTTTAGTTCTCTACCCAGAGAAAAACCTATATTTTTAACATCATATACGAAAGGGGGTGTAACCTCCTATGGGAAGAGACAAAAAAGGTCTATATATCCTTAGAGCTTCTTATACCAAAAACGGCGTAACATATTATGCCAAAGATTATGGTAAGAAGTGTTTTAAAATTTACGTAAGTAAATAATAAATTCTAAGGGTAGAGGACAATTTCAAAAGGGTCGTCTAGCCAACGGCTCTTTTTTGTGTCTTCCCATTTGATATTTTATTTTTATTGTCCGAAGATAAATTAATATCTTATCCAAACTCACTAGCTAACTTTCGATCAATCCTTTTATTTTTTAAATAATCTCTTTATTCTATTCTTTAATTTCTTTGCCTCTTTTTCCCTGATTTTTCTACTGTTATCATTTACTATTTTCAACGCTTCAAATTTCATTTTCATTCCTCCTACATTAAATTATTTTCATACAAAATAGCAGCCATTTTATCACGTATCATATCGCATTCTTCATCAAACTGTTCCTCTTGCTCATCTGTGTAATCAGGATTTTTCTTTTTCCAGTCTTCCCAAGCATTTGCGCCTTCAATATAGTCTAATACAAGGCTTTCAAATGGTTCAAAATTAAAGTCTTTTTCCTCATATCTGCAAACTATGAAATCGTGCAGTTCTTCTAACGAAATATATCGCAATTGATTTTCATATTTTGATTTAAATTCTTTAAATTCATTTTCTAAATGATTGCAGAAATCGTTGTATTCTTCTATCGCTTTGTCTTCTTCTTCACATAAACGATCCCAAGCCAAGTCTCTTGCTCTTTCTGCTTGTTCTGCAAATTTTAATGCTTCACTGTAGCTCATTTTTATCAACTCCTATTATTTCTCGTTTACATTTGACAACGAAATAAGTAAAAATTTTTTGTAAAATTTCATTTACATAGATATTATATATCATTTGTTGTTAAATGTCAACACTTTTTTGAAAAAATTATCAAATGACAACAAAAATATTGTATAATTATAGAAAAAAGGGATGATACTTATGTCAGATTTTAGAATAAAAGATGAACAATTAAAAGAATTAGGAGATTATTTAAAAAAAGTTAGAGAGAGTAAAGATTATTCGTATGGACAAGTAGCAGCATATACAAATTTGAATAAGAAGGAAATATTTATGCTTGAAAATGGACAAAAGAAAAAGCCTAATCCTTTTTATTTGAAGGCATTATCAGCCTTTTATAAAATAGATTTGAGTAAGTTATATAAAATAATTGGATATATGGATAACGAAGGCGAAATGTCCGATGAAATAGAAGATTATAAAATTGATGACGAGATGTTAAATTTGTTAAAATTATTAGATGTTAAAAGTCAAAAGAATATTTTAAATGAAATGGTAGAAAAAATTGAATATATAAAATTAAAAAATGGCGACTACAAGGAAGCGGAAGCATTGATACAAAAAACAAAAGAAAAAATAGATGAATTATAAAGAAAGAGGTGGCTTAAAATAACAGGAGATATAAGTTTAAGAATAGAAAATATTGATTTAGAATTAGAAAAATCTAATAGATTATATACATTTAATAATAAAGAGTATAAGTTTATCGAAGAGATAGCATTAGAACATTATAGGGAAAAAGGATATAACGGGATATTTACTCAGAATTTTTATTGGGCTCACATTTTTTCTTTTTTATTTTGGCAGGAAATATGGGATATTATTGATTTGAAATATCAATCTGATAAATTTCCAAAATATATAAAAAAATCATTTGAATTAGAAAAAATACGGATAAAACAAGATATGCCATTTGATTTATTTACAGATGTTTTCTTAAAAAATAGAGAAGAAATAATAGCTTACAAAATGCAACAAATTTTAGAAAATGATGCTGAAAAAATTCTAGAAGAAAATTATAATTTAGCAAAAAAACAAAGTTTCAAAAATAATAATAGAATTTTCAGAATGTTGGAGCGAGATATAGACAGATTTAAAATAGAAGATTTAAAACTTATATTTAAGTATTACAATATCGAAGATATAGTAAGAGTGCTTTTATTTTATATGAATAATATTGCTCAAAATCGTTCTGGGTTTCCTGATTTGATGATTTTTAATGAAAACGAATTGAAATTTATTGAAGTAAAAGGACCAAATGATACAATAAAAGAACATCAAATTGAGAAGATTATGTTATTGAATCAAAATAATATAAAATCAGAAATTTTAACTATAAATCATACTGAACGAAAATTGAATAATCTTACTAAAAAAATAAAAGAAAATTCAGAAAGTATTATTATAAAATATCCTGAATCATTACCGACTTTTTTGGAAAAATCAGAAAAACATAATTTAAATAGCTATTTGGAATATGGAGAAAACAACGGAATTAATATTTTTGCTTTTATAATTATAATTACTTTTATAATTGCATTTTTTCCATTTTATATATTATATTTAATATTCAAAAAAAAGAGATAGTAAATTTTTTAAGAGCTTTTAAAAAAGGCTCTTTTTTTTGTTAAAATAAATTTTTTATATTCGTTGACATTTAACAACAGATATGATATAGTTTTAACGAGGTGATAATATGGCTAGAAAATATAAAAAATCAAATGAACACCCTGAATTTGCTAGATTTAAATATTTGATAGAAAAGAATAAATTGACAATAGATGAATTTTCTAAAAAAATTGGGTGTTCAAGAAATGCAATTTATAATTTTTTTAAATGGGATAGGAAAAAACAAATCCAGCAAATTTTTAGAAAATTAAATTTTTTTGATTAATTCGTTGTTAAAAGCAAACGATTTAATTACTTGATTTTTTTAAAATAATAATCAAGTTAATCAATTCAGCGATTTCTTTTAATTTTTTATCATTATTTTCCATAATAATTACTCCTTTCGTTTAAAGATGTAATTATTTTAATAATGATTAAATTACAATTCAAAAGAAAGGAGGTGTGAGATGAAAATAAAAAAACTATGGATAAAGATTATATCAATAGTGGCTGAATTTTGGATTAATATACTGCTGTTTCATATACCTGTAAGATTTAAGAGGTTTTTCTTTGTAAATATTTACAAAATAGTGATAGCGAGTATATTAATCATTTTAGGAATTATATTGTATTTTATTTTAAAATTCTTAATATAAATTTATAAATCTAAGAAGTAAAGGAGGTTTAGCGGATTGAGAAGAAAATAAGAGTTAAGAAGGGAGAGAAATGAAAGATATAATAGCATTGATAATTTCTATGATAATTTACCATTTTTTTCAGGAAAAAATTAAAAAGATAGTGATGTATTCACTACCTTTTGCAATATTATATTTATTGATTAAATCAATTTTGTACGTTACTTTTTAGAAAGTTTTCTAAAAATAAAAGAAATAAAAGCAGGAGTTCCAATAGCAAAAGTAAGTTCAGCAAATTTCTTTGGAGTTTTATATTCCAAAACTATAACACCAAAAGATTTTAAAACTTCAACAATCCATTTGAGAACTTCTAATAAAACAGGCTCTAAAGCAGGAACAAATGTCGCATATGGTGCAAGCCAAAGAAAAATATAACTTGCAAATCCTAAATAAACAGAAATATTTTCAGGAATTTCCAAGTTTTGAAATATCCTGATATATTCATTTAATCGAGGTTTCAAAAAAATAACTGGAAAATTTTCGATAACAACTTCAAATTCCTCTTCTTGAGTAGAATTGTAAGCGTCAATAGCGGAATTTATAACATTATTCCAGTAATTATGATTTTTTAGATAAACTTCAGATAAAATTTTAAGATTTGAACTTATGGATTCAAATTGTCTGTGAATATCAGGAAAATTAATTTGTTTTGCCAAGATGTCTAGATTAGTCAAATTAGCAAAACTCATTTGTTGATTGATTAAATTAACACTTTGGAATGCTGAATTATTAATAGCTTCTTGTAATTTTTGAACATTATTCATTGCTAATTGGATTCTTTGAATATTAGGATTATTCATCAATCTTTGAGCAGCTTCCATAGAAGCAAACAAATTTTTAGGAATAAGCATAACAACACCTCCTTTCGATTTTAATATGTTTGGCGATAATATTATAACTCGAAAAGGGGTAAAAATGAAATAAGGGAGGTTTGGAATGGCATTAATAATTTTAGAAATATTAATAATATTTTTACTTATGCGTTTTATTGCAAAACTAACAAAAAAGAATAAAGAATTGAAGGAAAATATATTTAGTCTAAAAGTTCAAGCAGCATTAGAAGATTTTTGTTTAGATAAAAACAAAAAGAAAAAGGTAAAAACTTTTAGATATAAAAATTATCAAATTAAAAAGTAAAGGAGTTAAAACAATGAAACAAGGCACAAATTCGAGACCAACGAGTCCGAAACCCAAAAAGCCTGGAACTAAAATATTTCAATACAGTCCAAAAGAAAACTTGGAAAAAATAAATAAAGTTGCTTTAAAGGTTTTGGAAGTTGTTGAAAATGAAGGTGTAACTGAAGATGAATTTGACATAATCGTCAAATCAATTAGAAATGAATTTAAGAGGTTAAATGGAAATAGGAACAGAAATTTTGAGTTTGAAATAAAATTTAAAAAGGCTTCGTTTGAACAATTTAAAGAGGCAATTGAAAAAATATACAATTCAAAAGGTGTTTTATAATAAAAAAGCACTTCAAACGAAGTGCATACAAATATTTTCATAATTTGATTATATCAAATTTAATTAGTTAAGTAAAGAGGTGTAAAAATGAGATTTATAACAACCCTTAATAATCAGAAATGTATGGAATGGAAAATAAACGCAACACAAGGCATTTTATTTTCTTTACTATACGATGCAGAGGAATGGGCAGAAAAGGAAATTGTGAACGGTGAAGAATATTATTATATTCCAAAAGAAAGTGTAATTGAACATTTGCCAATGTATTTTGACAAAATTGATACGGTGTATAGGATTATAAAAGTTTTGCACGAAAAAGGATTAGTTGAATATGTCAAAAAGAAAAAAAGAGATTATGTTAGATTAACAAAAAAAGGGCTGGAATGGGGTCTAATTAATGAACGAAACGAGGGGAAAAGATGAAATATACAATAAACGGATATTCTCAGGAAAAATTATTGAAAAATAATTTAGATTTATCTGACAGTATAATTTTAAGAGTTCTGGCAGATATTTATTCAAGCAATGGGAAAAAGATTGAGTATAAAATTATAAACAACGACAAGTATATGTGGATTTCTTACGGATACTTGTTTGAGCAAATACCAATTATAGGATCTGAAAGAACACTTGTAAGAAAAATAGACAGCTTGATTGAAAAAGGAATGTTAAAAAAGGAACTTGTAACATCTAAAAAAGGAATCAAGGGAAGATTTTTATATATTTCTTTTGGAGAGAAATATTTTGAATTGACAGAATATTCAAATAACACAAAAGAGGAAATAAAAGCTAAAGAAACAGAAGAAAGAAAAGATGAAACCGAAAACACCAAATGTCAAATTGACACCGACCAAATGACAAAATGTCATGAACCAAATGACAAATTGACATCACACCAAATGACAAAATGTCATAACAAAGATTCATCTATAGATAATACATCTATAAATAATAATATATTAAATAATATATATAGTTCGGTGATAGATTATTTGAACAAAAAAACAGAACGTACAGGAAAAGAAAAATATAGTTCAACATCAACTAAAACACAAAAACTCATAAAAGCAAGGCTAAGAGAAAAATATGAGCTGGAAGACTTTAAAATCGTTATAGACAAGAAGTGCAAAGAATGGCTAGGCACAGATATGGAGAAATATTTGCGTCCAGAAACACTTTTTGGAAACAAGTTTGAGAGTTATTTAAAACAAAAAACAGGAGGAAATAAAAATGGAAACACAGGGAATAAGAGAAGCTATACAGGAAATGCTGAGAAAAAAGGGTTTGACAAGCACAATGATTATAAGCCAGACTACTCAAAGGGATTCGATGACTGGAATTAGTGCTCCAAGTGTATCAGCTAGTATTTTTAAAGAGCAAGAAATTGAAAAATATATGGGCTTATCAAAATTAACGGAACAGGATTGGCATAAAAGATTTGAGAATGCAGAAGTCAAATCAACCAAGGAAATGGAATTTAAAAAGTCATTTGAGAAGTATTGCAAAAACTTTGAAATAATCAAACAAAAAGGGCTTGGGATATTAATGAGCGGTAATCCTGGAACTGGCAAAACTTATTATACAACCTGCATAATGAACGCTTTGAATCAAAAATATCTTGTTTACAAGACAACTTTATCCGATTTGTTAGAAGAAATCAGAAAAAGTTATAAAAGTTTTGAAAATGAGAATGACAATTTTTTATTCAGCAGATTATCCAAAGCGGAATTGATAATTTTTGATGACCTAGGAAATGAATTTTTAAGTGACTGGGGAAAAGAAAAAATGTTTATGATCCTGAATTTCATTTATGAGAATAATAAACCGTTAATAATAAACACAAATTTAGATGCTAAGCAATTATCAAGCTTTTTCAACATAAACGGCAGTGATAAATTATTAGACAGAATCCGCAGTAAATGTAAAACATATATTTTTAGCTGGGAAAGCCGAAGAAAAGATTTATACAAAAAAGACTTTGAGGAATTATATTAGGAGGAATAATGGATAAAATAAATCAATTGGAAGGTAAAGTAATATGTTTTAAAGGTCTTCCAGAAGATTTTTTTGAACAGACAGAAAAACTAAAAAAAATATTTGAAGAAAAAATTGTGCTCGTTGCATCAAATATTTTGGGTTCATTTCCTGATTCAATAAAAGTAAAGGAACTAAGTAAATATGACCTTATAAAAATGTCAGGAGAAAATGAGGTCGTAAAAGTTGTAACAAAATTTATCAATAATTTTGAAAATTATAAATTTACATATAACCTGGAAAGTGTAGATGCAATAAAATCATGCATCATTAACGGATATGGAATGGCATTTCTGCCTTATTCTACAATAAAAAAAGAACTTTACCATAAGGAAGTAAAAATCGTAGATGTTGAGCAAGTTTCAATAACTCAGAATATAAGCATGATAAAAAGAAATTCCCATACAGGTGGAGTGAAAAGGGTAATTTCCTATATGGAAAAATATATAAAGAAAATTATTTGCTAATGGTGATTTCCCACACACCATCTATAACTTCTTCTGAAGAGCATTTAAATTTATTTAAATTACAGTAATATTCAATATTTTCTACGGCAAGGTTGTGGTCTGTAACAAGAAGAATTTCCTCTCCTTCCATAATGAGGGAGTGTTTCTGCTTTAATTTAATTACAGGAATAGGACAGCTGTATCCAAGGCAATCTATTTTAATCATAACTTTTCCTTTCTAAAAATAAATTAAAAGACTATTTCTAAATTTATACGTGTATTATACTATATAAATTTGAAATAGTCTATTTTATTTACTTAATTATATATAAGCTTCAAAATATTCTAAGTTAAAAGTTAGGGTTAAAATTAAAATACTAAGCTTTACATGAAGCTCCTTTTTTCTTTACACCTGCTCCATAATCATTTTTAGAATCAGGTTTCTGCATATTATTTGGTGCTCCTTTTTGTACAGGGAATTTAGAATCCATTTGCCATGCATTCCATCCACCGTCATATATGTAAGTATCTTTCCATCCTGCCACTATAGTCATGAACCAAGGTACAGTTGCACGCCATCCAGTTCCACAGTAGAATGCAAGTTTGTCTCCCTTGTTAATATTCTGAGTTTTCCATAATGCGAATATTTCATTTGGGTTACGTAAAGTTCCATCAGGATCATAGTAATCAGCCACATTTGATGAATCAGTTCCGGCAAATCCCCAGATTGCACCTTGAGGTTCCCCTTTACCAGGAATGTAGTCATATCCGCTTACTTTTCCTGTATATTCATCCCATGAACGGTTACTTATAAGTTTTAATCCATTTTTCTGCATTTCCATTGCTTCCTCAGGAGTTGATATAGTAATGCTGGTATCAGCAGGTATAGTACCACCAAAATTAGTTTCAGGTGTAGGTGTATTTACCTTAGTTTCTGTATGGAATCCGGCATCCATCCATGTAGCCAGGTTACCGTCAAGAACTCTTACATCTGTTACTCCTGCCCATTTTAATGCCCAGAATACACGATATGCGGCAAGCTGGTTTTCAGCAGAGTAAAGAATGATAGTTTTATCTTTAGTAATACCATTTTTCAACAGATTAGCTTCAATAACTTTTGGATCGCTTAGGTTCCATACCGGTCCATTTTCAATCCAGTCAGTATCAAAGTGGTAAGCACCATTTATGTGCTGAGCATAACCTTTACTTTTTTCTAATGGTCCCCATGAAACTTCAAATATCATAAATTTATCATTTGTATAAGTTTCAGGCTTTTCACCTTTCATAACAGAATTTACCCATTGAGGTGAAACGCTGTACTGGAAGTTTGGAAAAGATTCCATTGGATTTTTTTCATCATTTGCATAATTTACAAAATCTTTATAAGTTCTTACTTTATATCCTCTTGCGGCAAATTCTCCGGCAACACTGTTTAAACTTTCGTTATCTGTGTCGTATATAACAAGAGTTTTCTCTTTTGTAATTCCTTTACCAGCTGCATAAGTTTCAAATTTAGCATCTTCGATATAGTTTAACCATGCTGCAGTAAACTGGATTGCATTTTTAATATGCCCTCCACGTTTAGCATCTTTATCCTTAAACCCGTTATAAAGACTGTCTCTTCTAGTGTCTATAATAACATAGTTAGAATTGTCAATATTTTTTAATAATTCTTCAGTCTTGATTTCTTTGATTGCATTTTTTCCGCATGATAGGATTAATCCTAAAATAGCAATAATCATTGCTGAAAAAAGTTTATTTCTAAAATTCATTTAAGTTCTCTCCCTCTGTAAGAATAATTATATCAAAATTATTCCTTTATAATATAGTTTAAAAGTATTTTACTTCCTATGAAGGCACCTGCAAAGGCAGATAACCCGTAAAACCACCCTGTCAATGATAATGCTGACAGTGCAGAAAAGAAAGCGGCAATATTACATCCTGAAGCAAGTCTTGCTCCTGCTCCCATTAAAAATCCACCAAGGACAGCACCGAAAAGCTGTCTTTTTCCTTTTATTTTTTTGATTTTAAATTCTGAAGCAAGTAAAGTTGCCAATGTGGCACCAAGAATGATTCCTATATTACATATGGAACCACTATTTGATAAAATAGGTATCATGATTGCCTTTTTTAATCCGGAACTCTTTATAAAATAAGGCCATGCAACAGGATTAAGTCCTGCTGCCTGGAATATTTTAGCTCCCCATACGGTAATAGGTCCTGAAACACTCCATGCCTTTTTAAAGACTGCCAGATAAATAGTTGCCGTAATACCAAGCAATACAGCTCCTGTATTATACGACCAAGGTTTTTTCATTATTTTTTTATATGTTTCGTTCTGGCTTAAATTGTTAAAAAATTCCATTACTGTTCTCCTTTTACAGTATATTTTCACATAAGTTGATTTATTCCCAAAGAATTAACTTATTTATATCTCTGTTGAGATATTCCTAAAATATTATTTACTTTTTTCAACTATGATGTTCCATTCTCCATCATCAATTTCTTCAACTCTGCAGGCATATCCTGTCTGATCTGCCCATTCAGGAATATTTTTTATAGCACATGAATGGTCTACATTTATTATAACTATATCTCCTACTTCCATAGTTTCCATTTTCTTTTGAGCTTTTATTAAAGGGACTGGACAAGCTTCTCCTATACAATCTAATTTGTATTCTTTCATTAGTTTTCCTCCTATAAATTTATTTAAGAATTTTCTTCAAAAAATATGTTTAACTAAATTTTTTCTTTTGCCATTTGATAGCAAGAACGTATACTATTGCGATTAATGCAAATTGGAATATTAATGCACCTGCCCATCCAAGATGATCAGGAAGATAAATTTTAACATTTGCTTTACCAAGTGGTGCTAAGAATCCCATTGCCCAAGCTCCAGCAACAGATCCTAACATGAAGCATAATAAAGCAACCCATTGTAATTGGAATCCTTCCCCAACTCTCATTAAAGTTCCTGAAGCACATCCACCAGCTGTAACCATACCTATACCGAACATGACACCTCCGATAACAGTCAGTATTGATAAAGGCGCTACAGAATCAGTTGCAAGAGGTTTTCCACCAGTTGAGATAGAGTAAAGGCTTAAAGCTGAGAATCCGATAGTTCCAACTGCAACAGCTAAAAATGCTGCTCTTGTAAGAGAAGTACCTCCTGTAGTAACAGGGTCTCTGAATGCGGCAGTAAAACAGAATCTTGAACGTTGCAGAATCATTCCAAAAGCAACACCGAATATCAAGTATTTCACTAATTTTGCATCATTTAAATAGAAACCGAGTCCAACTAATAGAGCGATTAAAACTAACGCATGTGGGATTTGAGATTTAAAAGGTTTTTTACGAACACTGTTCTCTTTTACAGCTTTCGCCATTTCTTTGTCTAAATTT
>ERZ773031.1140-NODE-1140-length-13591-cov-8.486628_pt1 | contig 13591 bp, 15 predicted proteins | sample MGYA00511666_ERZ773031 | MGnify/ENA primary metagenome ERZ773031 (study PRJEB29015, sample SAMEA2738135) | human oral metagenome | biome: human oral; feature: human-associated habitat; material: saliva | place: China | collected 2250 ...
GGCGGCGGCGATGCCGGCACGCGTGCGCTCCCGAATGAGGGCTCGCTCGTACTCCGCGAACGCGCCTGCTATCTGGTAAAACAGCGTCCCCAGCGACGTTGAGGTGTCGATCCCCTCCGTGAGGCTGCGGAAATGAACACCTCGGGCTGCGAGGTCGTCGAGTGTGCTCATGAGATCTGCGAGGGATCGTCCGAGACGGTCGATGCGAACGACCGTGAGGGTGTCTCCCCTCCCTAGTCCGCGGTTGCATGCGTGCCATTCGGGGCGCTGCATGGTCCCACCGCTGGCGTGCTCCACGAAAATAGGGTCGCACCCAGCGGCTCTGAGTGCGTCGATCTGTGCGGCGGGGTCTTGCTCGTCGGTGCTGACGCGGGCATATCCGGTGATGCTCATGCGAAAATCCTACGCGCCGCGTTTTGGCGCACTAGAGGTTTTGGCAGGGGTTTTTGGCGCGGCGTGTCGCGGCGATCGCCGCGCCTGGTGGTGGGGTGCCAGAAACGGTCGGTTCTGGCACCTCTAAGCCGGGACGCAAATGTGCATGGCGGCCTTCACTATTTGGGCTATGTGGTGGTGAGGGTGTTGATGCTGTCGATGAGGTTGCGTGCGGCGGTAGCGATGACGTTGCCGGTGGCTCCGTCGGGGCTGGTGCGGTGGGGTGCGCGCATTGTGATGATGATGACTTGACTCTCCGCTTCTTGCACTGTCGCGATGAGCGCTCGGCGCATCTCCGTGAGGGCGTGTTCATCTCCTGCGAGATATCGGCTGATGTCGGGTGCGAACTGGGCGGCGATTAGCTCTCCGTGGCGTTCTTTGTGGGTGCGCACGTCGGCGTCTGTCCATTCGGGGTGGTGGAGGCTTTCCCCGGTTGCATACAGGTAGGCGGCTTGGTCAATGATGGCGTTGATGATGCGCAGGTTGTCGATGCGTGTGGGAGTGTTAGCGTCGAGGCGTAGGGGGAGGGTGGCATTCCTAATGGCTTGGGTTTGGCCGTTGTTATCGAGGATGGCCCATGTGGTACGCAGTTGAATACTGCTGTCGACGATGTCAGGTGCGGTGAGTGCGCGGGTGATTCCGATGGGGAGTGGGGCGCCGGTGTTGATGAGGCAGGACCATGGGGTGATGGTGCGCCTGGATCGTGGGATGGTTTGGTCGGGGGCGTTTTTGGTGCGCCCGTGGGTGCGGTATAGGAGGCCGTGGGCCTCGCATGTGTCCCACGTGGTGCCGCGAAGGCGATCACCGTTGGACAGGAGCGCGCCGGTGATGGTTTGGTCGGGGGTGATGGCCAGGGTGATGCGGCGTGCGGGGTAGATGAGAGCGCGCCCTGGTCCGATGTCGCTTGTGTCTTGGGTGCGCCGCTCGCGTGCGGGTTCGTCGTCCCAGATGGGGGTGTCGTCGAGGCCGGCGCAGGTGGGGGCTTCTGGCATGTTGAGGGCGATGGTGCGTGCCAGGGTGGAGGCATTGGCGATGGTGGTGGGCACGGCGGCAAGATAGGCCGGCCCGATGGGCATGGATTTGCCTCCGCGGTCACCCGCGATACCCGAGCGGATTCCGCTGTCGTCCCATAGCAGGCGTGTGAGCGCCAGGCGGATGGCCTGTGCGGGGATCACGGGAATGCTGTCCCGGTTGGGGCAGAACATGCTCGCATTTCCGAGGTGGAGGCGGCTCATGTCGATGCGGGCGCGGGGGCTTGCTGGGGTGTCTGAGGTTTGGAGGAAGCGGTTAAGGTCGAAGGCGTGGGCGCGGGGGTGTAGGTAGGGGGTGATGGCCTCGATGTCGATGCCGTCGCGAAAGAGTCGCCTCCAGCGCGCGGGCGCGGTGGCGTGGTAGACGATGGCGATGAGGAGGCGCTCGATGGCACGCGCGGTGGGCGCATCGTCGGTGATGATGCGGATGCGGTTGCTGTGCGTGAGAGTATCGAGGATGCCGAGTTCGGTGCGGGTGTTGTCGATGTATTCGACGGGGATCCAGGGGTCGTTCAGCGCGTTGAACATAAGAGGCTATCTCCGTTCTTTGGGGGTGAGTCGCTTGTAGACGGTTTGGCGCGTGACGCCGGCTGTTGCCGCTAGGTTGGTGATGGGCCGGTTGTTGGCGCGTTCGGCGACGAGTGCGCCGGTTGTTGCGTCGCATGCGTGCACGTAGGCGGCGTAGGCGCGCTGTTCGGCGGCTCCGACGTCTTCGAGGGTGGTTTCACCCAGGATGACCTGGAGGGCGGCACTCAGCGCTCGTTCGCGCCCGTCTGCATCGTCGGGGTCGTCGGGGTCGTAGAGGTCGGTGATGGTGGTGGCGCAGGTGATGAATTGGGTGAGCTGTGCGTCGCTCATGTCGAGGGTGGCCGGTCCGAGCCACGCCTGCCATTCGTAGGCGTGTTCTATCAGGTTCATGGGGATGCTCATGTGCCGATCCTTTCGCGTGTGACAGGTAGTGTCCCCGCCCCCTGGGGTGGCCGGGGGGCGGGGCTGGTGGTTAGTGGTTGGTTGTGTCGAGGTGGAGGGTGGCCAGGCTGTTTCCTGCCAGTACTGCGTCGGCGGCGCGTAGGTAGGCGGCGTGGGCGCGAACGGCGCGGTTGGCTTCCTCGATGAGGGCTCGGTCCTCGTCGGTGAGGTCTTCCTGGTTTTCTGCGACGTAGTCGCCTGCAATGAGGGCTACTGCTGCGTCGATGACGGCGATTTCACCGAGAGGATCGGCGCTTTCCTGCCATTCGGCGTCGAGCTGGCGAAGCTGCTCACAGAGTTCTTTGACAGTGACGTCGCCGGAGGCGACCGCGTAGGCGGCGCTGATGGAGTTGTCGGCGATGATGCCGATGCGGTCTTCGGGGGCGTAGTCGTCGAGGTGGTAGATGTCGTCGAGGTGGGACCAGGCGGCTGCGACGGAGGCGGCGGCCTCGTCGTCGAGGTGCGCATTACCGGCTTCGTAGTCTCGGACGGCATCGGCGGTGTAGTACATGGGGGCGTTCCTTTCGGCTGTCCGGCGGGCGACTGTGCCTGTCGGGGTGTTGCAGGGAGGCGGTTCCTCCCTTGCTCATACCTCTAGTGTACACCCATTTACACATAGTGTCTAGTGCTAGACATTATGTGTATGTTGCTTGTATCACATTGTCGGGGTATGGCGGAGTGTCGAGCATTCCGGCTGGGAATCAATTGGACCCATCGGGTCGGTTCTGACATTGCCTGCCGGTTCATGTTGGTGGTGACTTTGAGGCGTTCTGACCCGCACTGCTTGTGCCGACGCCGTCGGGGCGGCGTTGATAATGAGGCGGCGCGGCCGGGAGCCAACACCCCCGGCCGCGCCGCGCTGTTATCCAGGTGTTTCGATGGTACGCCCCGAGGGGTGCGGGTTAGATGCACTCGACGTATGGGGCCTGCCCGTCGCTGCGCACAAGCATGGCTGCCTGTGCGACTGCCATTTGGTACATGCCCAGGTAGGGCAGTCGCTTGGCGTGCGGGCACCGCTCCACATACTCGTCCTGCGTGCGGTACATCGGGTAGGTGACCTTAGCGACGCTGACAAGCTTTTCTTCATCCTCAGCGACACTGACGAGCTCATCAACGAGGTCTAAGAACCTCTCTTCGTACTCGTCAAACAGGATGTGGATTGTCAGCGGGTCGTGCGGCGTGCGTGCACCGTTTTCCCATCGGGATATAGTGATCTGCGAGGTGTCGAGCGTGTCGGCAAGCTCGGCCTGGGACATTCCCAGGCCCTTGCGTCGGATCATGATGTTAATGCCCTCGAAATCGGTTGTGTCGGGCATGGTGCGTCCTTTCTTGGGTGTGCCCGGGCCTCGATGTGAGACCCGGGCGGGTTGTTTACGCCTTGGCGGTGGGCACCGCTTCCTTTTGCCAGGTCGGTTCGGTGTTCCCGAACATGTCCTGCCCGTTGAGCCTGCGCAGGAATTCTTGGCGAATTGTGAACTCGTCTGCGCGTCGCAGGTCGGGAATCTTGGACATCTCGCGCCAGATGGTCAGGTGCCCGCCCTCTTCGAGGGTGGCTAGGTGTTCCTTGATTGATTCGGCGCTGTAGTAGTCGGTCGCGTTGAAAAACTTGGAGGTGTGGTGCCATTCATCAGGCCAAATGACATCGGCCTTGATGAGGAACTTAATGAACGTCACCGTCTCGTCAATGCCGTTTTCGCGTAGCCATGCGGCGGTGATCTTGGACTTGGTGACCTTGCCCTCGGCTTCCTCGGCCCAAACAGCGTTGTTGGACTTGCCTGCAAACCAGTTGTAACCAGCCATGATGAAATGCTCCTTTCGAGCGGTCCAGGCGTGCCCTTAACGGCTTCCTGATAGGTATAATTATATACCTTCAGTAGGTCCTTGTCAACTTTTCTAAGTGATTACAACATATTGACGTCTTAGAATAGCGTTGCGCTCGCCGTCGCTTAGCAAGGGGTATGGCCCCTACCCTTGTGGGCGGGGCCATGCTGAATGCTAAATCAGGTCGCGTAACTGCTCCTCCAAGATGGCGTTGAGCTCGCTCTGCGCCTCGTTCTCCATCTCCTCTTCGGTGAGCTGATCCTGGATGAAGCCATGCTGACGGAGCCAATTCATTTTTTCTTCCTCTGTCCACTTTGGGCGCTCGCACTTACATTCGAGCGCTTCGATAAGGTCGCACGCTTTGGAAATGATCGTGTAGCGAAGGGTCTTGAATTTGCAGACGCACCAGCCGTTTTTGCGGGGAGTGCGGCACTTTGCGACAAGTCTAATTCGCATGTAATCCGTCTTGTTTCGCATTGACATATCCTTCCGAGGATTTCAGGCGTGCCCTTAATGGCTTCCTGATAGGTGTAATTATATACCATTTGGGGGTTGGTGTCTACTTCTCGGCGCAAAACACGAAGATGCGAGACCTTTTAGATGCCGCCGTGCTTAGTGAAACTCCCTCGCATAACGTCACCTCCCTTTATCATGGCTTTCTTTGCCGCGGATACACGCCCCAGCGCAGGGCATGATGATGGTCCCAACGCCGTTACTTAACTCAGCCCTGTTCTTACGACTGCTTCATTTTCGTTGGCAACTGTGTGCAGGCGCGCGTAGCGCGACTGTGCACAGGCGGCAGTAATTCGACGCTCGTGGGGCCGCGTGCGTGCGCTCCGTATTTGCTGTCTATGCTGCATATGGCTAGCGGTAGTGGCGGTTTCCGTCTCCGCAGAGTCCAAGTGCGTAGCCGACGATGGACAGCAGGGCTAGAAGCGAGGCTGCCCAGAGGATGGCTCGGATAATGAGTCCGAGGAGGCGTAGAACTCGGGACAACCACGCTGCCCACATCTCCCACATGTCGGCGCATGCGCCCTCGGGTGCGGGGCGCCGATCGCTTTCCCAGTCTCGCGCCGTCGATATGCTGACGTTTAAGTGAGGACCCATTGTAGTAGGCACGCACAGGCGATGACGCCTAGTACCGCCACTGCGAGCGCTCCTATGAGAGCAGGTAGGTTCTTGGCAGCCCATAGTTGTCGCCTAAACTCGTAGAACGCATAGGAAGTTGCAACACATATGACTATCCATATAAAACAGACAACTCCAAATACAGCACCTGTAATGTGACGCCCAGGAGCTAGATAGGCCAGGCATACACAGTTGAGCAATAGGAAAATACAGCCGCAAAAATGGAACACTCTGTCTGCAAGAGGCTTCCGCATTGCGAACGAATATGCCATCGACACAATTGCAATCAGGGAAAGTGCGAAGATTAGACTATCCATATTGACACACCCCCAGTTATCTAGAAGAGCCGAATCGGGCCGTAGATAAGGCCCTCAGCCACGTCCATTTTAAACAGGAAGCGGGCAATGGCTATCAGAACTCCAAAAATTATGAGCAGATTTGCTGTGATAGCTACTACCAGGTCACTCATGATCATTTCTCACTTTCGTCTCATTGTGGGGCTGCGTGCTGGAGACATTTTTCGCGGGATATTCGGACTGTCAGTCCTACCCTTTCCTAATAGGGCCTATTATAGTAAAAATGACGCCTGAAAGCAAGCTTTATAGAGCTCTTTTGCGCCGAAATTGTAATGATTATCTAACTTTATGAATGCTAGTAGCTGCTGCATCATAAGGTGAATCGGATGCGCACCCAGCTATATTCAATGCTCCATTACAACTCATAATTGTTGGAAGCCATGAGCGCTTCGATGGGCTCGTAGATGCGGACTGATCTTTGCGTGCTTTCCGTGCCGCTTCGTGGGCTTTGCTGACGCGTTCGCTGTCCTTGCATCGTGCAAGTGAACAAATAAGACGCTGGGAGGTAGCACTGGCCTGATGTGCTCATGTCGTTTCGGTTTGGTTGGGGTGGGGTCGCGCCCCCGATGGAGGGGGCACGACTGCGCCACGTCGCACCGCTCATTCGCCCGGTCCGCAGGAGCTTCCTCGCGTCCTTATTTTCCTTGTGCGCGCACGCCGGTACGGTACTAGTGCCAGGCGCTGCACCCGGTGGTGCCATGAATCGAAGGGACGCACATGGATCCTCTACAGAAGTTGCTCAAGAAAGACGAAGACCGGGAGGTAGTGGTTCGCGCACTCGGCGATGCTCATCATGCCCTCGACGAGGCTATAGCGGTCTATCGCACCGCATTCAAGGTTGCCACCTCAATCGGCTGGCCAAAAGCCGACCTCACCAAGGCTGGCTTTCCCGACCCGGCCCGTCTACCCAAAGCATCTCTCCGAAGCTCCGACGCCGAAGCCTGATACTCTTTCGTGCAGCAAAGCGCCCGGCCCTGATTGTGGGGCCGGGCGCTTGACGGCGTGGTGTTAACTGGTTTTGCGAGCGGGGTGCCAGGTCATTCCTTGCCAGTATGGGGTGTCCAACCGTATTTCCTCGACGACGCCGCCGGCGTCGGGTGCGTGCAGCATGATGGGATGCCCGTCGTTATCAGTGCCTGCGTAGAAGCCGATGTGGTGGATGTGATCGGTTCCTTGGTAGCTGAAGCCGATTAGGTCTCCGGGTGTGAGGTCGGAGCGTGTGATGGAGGTGACTTGCGTGCTGTTGATGAGTTCGTGGGCGCTGCGGGCGTTCGAGAATGGTTGGCCGAGTTCTTGGAAGGTGAGGACGATGAGGCCTGAGCAGTCCAGGCCTGCAGTCGTCGTGCCGCCCCAGACGTAGGGAGTGCCCAAGTGGGAACGTGCCTGAGAGAGTGTGCTGCCGTCGCCATTGCCGAGAGCTGGTGCGGGTCCGACTGTCTGGAATTGCGCGATCGCAGCGCGAATGGATGTGACGTAGCCTTGTGTTTCCTCGTAGGGTGGGATTCCCCCATATTGTTGGACGGCACCGGGTCCCGCGTTGTAGGCGGCCAGGGTCAGGTCAAGCAGATCCCCGCTCACGATGCCATCGGCCTTCCAAGCCTTGATCTGCTCAGCAAGGTCACACATGTAGTGTCCCTGGCTAATGATTGAGTCCGCGCCGTTGGTGATGTCAGCTCGCCCGTCCCCGTCGCCGTCTTTGCCGTGCGTTGCCCATGTTGCGGGCATGAACTGGCTGATGCCCGTCGCTCCTGCCGGGCTGGTGATCGTGGGATCCCAGGTGTGTGCGGATTCGTGATCCGCTTGAGCCGCGATCACCGAGGGAGTTAGGACGTCGCACAACTGTCCTGCTTGCCATACGTACTGCTGGTACTGGTCGGGCACGCTTGTTACCTTTCCCGACGACTTTGATTCATTGGATGAGTCATCGCCAGCAATGACGACAATGAACATGACAAGCGCCATTGGGGGCACCAGAACCGCCGCTCCCAGCGCGCTTAGAGCTTTCTTCACCATTGGCCCCCATCAATCCTGATCGTACGGTCTATCACGCCCTATTCGTAGGCGTGTTGGCGCACAGCACCAGTGTGATGCCGGACATGCGTATTAGAGCGTTGGGCCGCTCACACGTCCCTGGGTGGGGGGCAATGGCCGACCCGTTGTTGGGGGTTGTGAAGAGCTTGGGTGCGTGGTCGGGAACGCTGTGTGTACGATCATGAAGGCTTTGTGCGCCTCCGCTACCTGCGCGGCTAGATCATCGTCTGGGGCGGCGTGCTGCGGTGTGACCGTTTTGGCCTCGGTGCGTGTAGGCTGTCGGACACCTGTGTGCGACAGGGCGTGGGTGGTGCGTTGTCGATTGGTTTCCTGACGTCGACGCTCTAGCGCGTCACGCCGATTCGCTTGCATTGTCCACCAGCCGTAAGACGGGGAATCTGCATGCGCAACGAGCAGGTCGGGAGATTCTGTGATCTCTAATGCATATTCCCATTGTCCCAGCAAGGCACGTGAGAACGCCGATGCTGCCACGTCGGCTGTCCACATGAGTGGGTCTGATGCCTGCGATGTGTGCACAAGGCGCGCCTGACGGTGCAATGCGGCGCACTGATGGCCTTGTCGAAGTCGTGCAAACAGAGTCAGATCTGCCTTCATAACGCGCTCATCCTCGACGCGTTTGCCACGCCTATCGATCTTGTTGACCGCGTCGGTAACCACGAGCGTTGTGCGCTTGATGTCCTCAAACAGCTTAAGCGCGGCTTCCATTGCCCGGTGCCGTGCCTGAACTTTCGCTCCACTCGTGTTCTTGCCCTGCTTAATGAGGTCTTCGCGAGCCTGATCGATGCTGGCAATCCCGACGCGTACCGTGCAGTATTCGCCGATCAGCGCGGCCATGTCGACAAAGGCCACGCGTCCTTCTGGGGTCTCCATCGCCTGTGTCGTGTGCCAGTAATTGCCTGATTCGTTGAAGATGGTGCGTGACACCTCCCGCATTGCCTCGCGTAGTTCACGAGCGCGTGCCCTGACCTCGGCTGCGTCGTCGCCGTTGACCTGCGCAGCGGTCATCACGTAGTACTGCGCTTCATAGGGCGTGGCGTCAGAAGACACCTTGAACGTCACGGTGCGGATCGACTCATCCATGAAAATTGCGCGCGGCTCGGCACTCAACGCATCCTGGAACGCGTCCCGGCTCATGGCTTGCCTGAACTCCTTCATGAAGGGAACATTAACAGCTAGACACCCACGCTCCGATCATGTATAATCGGTGACGTAGACAGGGTTGGACCGCATCGCGTTTCCTCGAGAATGCGACGAGCGCCTCCTGATCGGCGGGAGCCCAAGAATGAATAGCCTTCGTGGCGGCTCACCAATGGTCGGTCTACAGCACACACCCCGCTTCGGCGGGGTTTCGTGTATCACCCTGCTTCCGTGGACATCTCCAGTGGCATACGTGGATTGATTGCCAGCATGACTGGCATTGCTGGCGTTGCTGGCGTTGCTGGTATGACCGGCGTGGGTGGTGATTCCAGCATATGCGGGTGTGGCAACCCCGAACAGTACGCGTGTCCGGGGTTGCCACAGGGGGTCAGTTGGTCGAAGACCTGCCCCGGGTGAGGGAATCGAGGGCCGGGAAAGGCTGGCCATTCTTCTTTTCTGCGCGAGCGAGTTTTTCTGCGAGGGCGTGCGATACCCACTCCTCGAAGGAGGCTGGAGCCTTGCTTCCACGTTGGAGGCGCTCAGCCATGAACGCTGCCCGGCATCTGCCCAGGAGATCCGCATCTACTCGGGCGGTCACCTTGCGTACACCTGCTGCTGGTGCGGGTAGGGGTTGTTTGGGACGTGGGGCCTGGGAGGTCGCGTTCTGTTTTGCTTTGGGGGTGGCGATCTCGGCGGCCTCGGTGGCTGTGACAGGCTTCATGAGGGCGTCTGTTGCGCTGGGGAAGCCGACGACAATGGGGGCAGGGCGGCGGTTCATTGGTCGGTTCCTCCCATGGTGGACAAGATGGCGTCCAGGTGCGTGTCGTAGAGGTTGACAAGTGCTGTGGGTGCGCCGGGGTACTCGTCGAGCCCGCATCGTGCTTCAGCGGCGTCCGAGATGACGACTCGCCGGGGGACTGGCGGCGCCAGGAGAGGTAAGTTCTGAGTGGCGCACGCAGCTTCGACAACGCCCAGCCAGTGTGCTCCGGCGATGGTGCCCGCCTCGTGAAGGTTCACGAGGACCCCCGCGACCGTCAGCGCGGGATTGAGGTATCGGCGGGCTGCGTTGATCGTTTCCAGGAGTGAGGCCAGGCCCGTTGTTGACATGAGTTTGGATTGGGTGACGATAACGACGCCATCAGCGACTGCGAGAGCGTTGGAGGTGAGTAGGTCCAGGGAAGGGGCGCAGTCGATGAGACATACATCGAAATCCTCTGTAACGAGGCCGAGTTGCTCGCCAAGGCGCGCTTCTCGGCCTGGGCCTGCGATGACTAGCTCATTGCGTACGCCCGCGAGAGCGTCACCGCCTGCTGGGACCAAGTGGACTCGATCCCAGACAGTGGAGACCACGACGTCAGGGACCGTCAGGTCTGAGTGCTGGGACAAGGCGTGTGCGAGGCCCGCCTGGCCGTCCTCCAATGGTTGAGCTGACAGTGCGACGGATATGTTGGATTGGGGATCGAGGTCCACCACGAGGGTCCGTAAGCCCCGTCGCTGGAGGGCGCGTGCCAGGTGGAACGTGGTTGTGGTCTTCCCGACCCCGCCTTTTTGGTTCGTGATTGCCAAAGTAATCATGAGTGGGTTTCCTTTCGTGCAACGGATTGATTGTGTTGGATTTTCAGGACTGTTGCTGCCAGCAATGCCAGCAATGCCAGCAATGCCGGTTGCGCTGGCGTTACCAGCCGTGCTGGCATACGGGGTGAGTCATAGTTTCTTCGGTGACGCAGGGAGGGCAGCGGCGTCGCGAGCGGCGATGAGTGCAGATTCGGGGGGTTCCGCGTAGCGCTGCGTCGTTTCAACGCTCGCGTGCCCCAGAAGACGTTGGGTGATGAGGAGGTCTCGTTCCGCTTGATAGACGCGCGTCGCATATCGATGCCGCAGGGCGTGGAGCGTCCAGTGTCCGGGCAACGCGGCAGCGGCGAGTTTTGAGACATGCATGGGGGAGAGGTGTCCATTGTCTTGGCCGGGGAATGCCCATCCGCCGCCCATACGGCACGCTGTAGTCACTGCTTGTGCTGTTTCTGGGTGCAGCGGGACGATGCGTTCACGCCCGCCTTTACCCAGCACAATGAGGGAGGTGCCAGAGCGGTCGGAGACGAGGTCTTGTGCGTGAACGCGAGCGACTTCGCCAGCGCGTAGTCCGGCGGTTGCTGCGAGCATCAAGATCAGTTCGACACGCTTATCGCCGTTGACCTGGGCGCGGCGGATCGCGGTGGCCAGTACATCCTCCCCGATTGGGCGGGGGACCCCGGGACGCCGGCGCACTGTTGGCAGGTCCAAGGCAGGGTTCGCGGTTAGGTCGTAGCGGGGTGTATACCACCGGTAGAACAGGCGGATCGAGCAGTAGTAGGAGTAGCGGGTCTCACTGGTCCAGGACTGCGCCGCCAGCCAATCCATGAGGCTCACTTCCTGGACTTCGTCTGGACCAACCGTCAGGCCGCGTGCAACGAGGCGCATATGCCGCACCCGAAGCAACACCGTTCGATTGCTCCTACCACCGGCGATGAGGAAGGCCTCCCAGCGGTCCAGCGGTCCAGCGGTTCAACCCAGCCCGCAGGTACGGGCAACGTCAGCGCGTGAATTTCCATATGGACACACCACCGCAGAGGAGCAATCCGCGCTGGGTGACTCACTCCGCTCAGACAACTGGCATTGCCAGGTGTGCCGGTAGTGCCAGCATAACCGGCGTTGCTGGCAATGCTGGCAAAAAAAGATGCAACAACAGAAATCGTTGCAATACCAACGATCAAGTATGGGGTGACCCGAGGTTGCAGGTTCGAGTCCTGTCGGAGGCGCCAGTTTGTGATGCGGGTGCTCGCCACGAATCGTCGTTGTTGGTCGTTATGTGGCCGCCCGAACCGGGGAAGCGTGGCATAATGGGGGGAGTCGAACAGTTGCAGCTGTTCGACTCCCCGGTTTCCGGGATGGTCTTAGCTACCCATCAGGGTGCTCAGCAGGAATGCAATCGCCCAGATCAGCTGCGGCAGTGTCGTGATCACTGCTACAGTGATCTGGGCTTTCTGCTTCCTGTCAAGGCCTCGCCGCCGTCGAGGCTGACGATGGTCTTTAGCCATTGCCCAGTCACCTCCTCTCAACGGAACCGCTCCCCGGCAGGAATACAGGTGTCCCGGGGTGGCGCCGTGGAGGCAGCCCTATCGTCCCACTGGGCACAGTCATTTCCGGTAGAGGCGTGAGGTCGCGCGATAGAGACATATGCGTGCAAAGGGCATCGTGCAAACAACGATGGTGACTGCTACTGGACTACGCCAACCGACGCTGTCCGAGAGCATGAGGGGCGCATCGTGTTACAGAGGCAGAGTGTCGCCGTTGTGACGGGTGTGCCTGGCGGGGCTGACTTGCGCATGCGGATAGGTTACGACGATGCGGATAGGTTACGACGATGTGGATAGGTTAATAAGCTATCCGGATGCTCATAACCTATCCGCGAATGTGCTGGACGAAGCGTTCGGCGGGGCGCAGGCGAGAACTCAGGGCTGGAACCCGCGCAGATCTGCGCGTGGGGAATGAAACGCGACCCGCGAGGTACGGATAGGGGGCGAGACTGCGGCGCCGAGCGCAGCTTGACGTATGGACACCAGAAAGCGGACAGGCCATGCGGCGATGTGAAATCTCGTGGAGCATCGCCGAAACGAAGTGCCCTATGATCCTCATCTCAGGCACCGATCTGAGACGGGCGCTGTCACAAACTCCCGTTACGTGGACCGCCCCTGCGTGACCTGCGCGAAGGTGGAGATACTGGGGTCATGAACGCACGAACGAACATCACCCGTCGCATGTGCGGGTCTATTCGTGCCCGAATGTGCAGCTGACGCAGACGACCGCCACTCACTAGGCCAGGATCCGCCGCCAGCATCAGACACCGCGCATGAGCGCCCAGGCGGGGAGAAAGCCGCAACACCGAGAGTCTCACTGTGCCCTTCTCTGACGCCGACTACGCCCATCCTTGTACCCACGACCACGAGCCCACGCTCCTATCCTTCGAGGTCATGCCCCCGCGCAAGCCCTCCCTGGAAGCCCCCTTCTGGGATACGGTCGATCGCCTCCTCCAGGTTCGCCCGGACTTCATGTCCGTGACCTATGGGGCGGGCGGCAAGGACCGTCACAATGCCCGCTCAACGGTCCAGCGCCTCGTGCGTGACACCCCGATTCAGCCGATCGCCCACCTGACCTGCGTGGGCAACTCGACGGCCGAGGTCGTCTCGACCGTGCACGACTACCTGGAGTCGGGCGTGCGCACCTTCCTGGCACTGCGCGGAGACCCGCCGGTGGGACAGGAGGACTGGGAGCCCGGACCCGGCGGCGTCGGAAGCGCCACCGAACTGATCCACCTGATCCGCACCGTCGAAAAGCGCCGCTGCGATGCTCACCCGGGCGAGGCCCTGCGCTCGGCCTTCAAACCCCTGACGATTGCGGTCGCCGCGTTCCCCGCCGGCAACCCCGCCGCGGGCACGACGCCTCAGCAGGAAGTCGAACGCCTCCTCGTCAAGCAGGCCGCTGGCGCGTCCTTCGCGATCACGCAGCTCTTCTGGGACGCCGAAGTCTACGCCTCCTTTGTCGAGCGTGCCCGCCGCGTCGGCGTCACCATCCCGATCGTGCCCGGCCTGCTGCCGGCCACCGACCCGGCGCGCCTGCGCCGCGTCCAGG
>ERZ773031.1155-NODE-1155-length-13486-cov-7.101779_pt1 | contig 13486 bp, 9 predicted proteins | sample MGYA00511666_ERZ773031 | MGnify/ENA primary metagenome ERZ773031 (study PRJEB29015, sample SAMEA2738135) | human oral metagenome | biome: human oral; feature: human-associated habitat; material: saliva | place: China | collected 2250 ...
TTCAAGATGTAATTTTAGGAACATATAATGGAGAAAAAGTAGTAGCTTGTAAAATATTTAGTGACAATGATAATGTTTTAAATGACTTTGCAAGTATTAAAAATAGTTATTCATATAAACCTGGATCTAATGGTTATGGAATTGAATTAAATGAAGTTTTAGAAACTTTAAGGGATTATTGTCACAATGATAGAGATTTAGCGATTATTGATTTACTAGCTTCGACAGGAATGAGAGTTGGAGAATTGGTTCGTTTAAATAGAGAGGATATTGATTTTGAAAATAGGGAATGTGTTGTTTTTGGAAAAGGTGAAAAGGAACGTAAAGTTTATTTTGATGCACGAGCAAAAATACACATAATTAGATATTTAGAAAGCAGAACAGACGATAACAATGCTTTGTTTGTTTCTTTGCTAAAGCCTCATAAACGATTGAAAATTAGTGGTGTCGAAATCAGATTGAGAGAACTAGGGAGAAAATTAAAATTGCCGAGAGTTCATCCGCACAAATTTCGTCGTACACTTGCAACAAAAGCCATCGACAAAGGTATGCCAATAGAACAAGTTCAACACCTGTTAGGACATACTAAAATAGATACAACTTTACAATATGCTATTGTAAATCAAAATAACGTGAAAATTTCTCATAGGAGATATTTGGGGTAGATTTGTTAACCACGTCACAATTTTTAGAAGAGATGGGAAATCCAATTAAAAATGATAAAGGTTGGAAAATTGAAAAGTGGGAAAATGTACTAAAAATAGTTAATGGAAAGAATCAAAAAAAGGTTGAGAATAAAACTGGAAAATATGATATTTTTGGTAGTGGTGGCAAAATAGGAAAGGCAGATGATTGGTTAGTTAAAGAAAATTCCGTATTGATTGGTAGAAAAGGAAGTATTAATAAACCATTGATTGTAAAAGAAAAAATATGGAATGTTGATACAGTTTTTGGATTAGAGCCGGATACTGATATTATAAATTATCATTATTTATATTATTTTTGTTGTTTTTATAATTTTGAACAATTAAATAGAGCAGTTACTATACCGAGTCTAACTAAAAGAGATTTATTAAAGATTGATATTCCAATTCCCCCATTAAAACTCCAAAACAAATTCGCCACCAAAATAGAAGCAATCCAAAAATTAAAATTTTAGAAAACTAAAATCATTAGAAAAAACTGAAAATTCAAAATTATACAAAAACTTTTAGCTCTGAAATGAAAAATCACATTTAATATTGCAATTTATAAAATAAAAAGATATAATTAAATTATTAAAAAATAAATAAAAGAGGTGAAAAAATGTCAAATTTTGATTACCTAAAAAAAGATAGTGATTATGATGTGTTTACAGAAGCGTGTATTGAAGCTGAAAATTTGATGGATGTTTCGTATTCAGCTGTGGCGACTTATTCGAGAAGAGCGTTAGAATTAGCTGTAAAATGGATGTTTGTAAATGATAGAGAATTACAAACACCATTACAATATACACTTGTAACATTGATAACGGATAGGAATTTTACTAGTATAATTCCAAATGATATGCCAAAAAAACTTTCATATATCCAAAAATTAGGAAACAAATCAGTACATTCTGATAAAAAAATTAGCAGAAAAGAAGCAATTTTAAGTTTAAGAAATTTATTTAATTTTACAAATTGGATAGATTATGCATATTCTAAGAATTATACAGATATCGAGTTTGATGAAAATATTTTAGGAGAAGTTGGGTCAAAAAGTAAGATTCAATCGGAATTAGAGAAATTAAAAGAGGAATTGGAAAAGAAAAATAAAGAGCTAGAAATAGCTATGAAAGCAAACAACAATGAAAATGGATTCTCTAATAAACGTAGAGAAAATCAAAAAACAAGAATATACAAAATTGACGAAAAATCAGAAGCTGAAACTAGAAAATTATATATTAATTTGATGTTAGAAGAAGAAGGCTGGGAAATTGGTAAAGATTGTTTGGAAGAAGTTAGAGTCGATAGGATGCCTAATAACAAAACTGGAGTTGGGTATGCAGATTATGTTTTGTATGATGATGGTGGTAAGCCACTTGCAGTAATTGAAGCGAAAAAAACTTCAGTGGATCCAGAAGTTGGTAAAATTCAAGCGAAACTTTATGCAGATTGCTTAGAGAAAAAATACGGAGTGCGACCATTAATTTTTTATACAAATGCTTTAGAATATTATTTTTGGGATGATTTGAATTATCCTGAAAGAAAAGTTTCTGGTATTTATGCTAAAAAAGATTTAGAAAAATTGATTAAAAGAAGAGGATTGAAGACAGAGTTATCAAATACATTGATCAGAGATGAAATCACAAATAGAGCATACCAAAAAGAGGCAATAACAGCAGTTTTAGACACTTTTAAGCAGGGAAATAGAAAGGCGTTATTAGTTATGGCTACTGGGAGTGGTAAAACGAGAACAGCAGCTTCAATAGTTGATATTTTGACAAAATGTAATTGGGCAAAAAACATTTTATTTTTAGCGGATAGAACTGCCTTAGTAAGACAAGCCAAAGAAAGTTTTAAAGATTATTTGCCTAGTTTGTCATTGTGTAATTTAATGGAGAATAAGGAAGAAGCAACGAATAGAATGGTTTTTTCTACTTATCCAACTATGATGAATGCAATTGATACAAAAAAGGATAAGGAAGGTAAGAAAATTTTTTCAAATGGGCATTTTGATTTGATTATTTTAGATGAAAGTCATAGAAGTATTTATAAAAAATATCGAGCGATTTTTGAGTATTTTGATGCACCGTTATTGGGATTAACAGCTACACCGAAAGATGATATTGATAAAAATACATATAAAATATTTGAATTAGAAGATAACAATCCAACTTATGCGTATGATTTGGAAAGAGCAATTCAAGAGGGCTATTTAGTTCCGTTTGATAAGCCATTGGAATTGGATCTAAAATTGATAAAAAATGGTGTGAAATACAGTGAACTGAGTGAGGAAGAAAAGGAAGAGTTCGAGGATACTTTTGACGATGATATCGAAGAAATTAGCAGTACTGAAATTAATAGAAGTGTATTTAACAATGAAACGGTTGATAAAGTTATTGACACTTTAATGGAAAAAGGATTGAAAATAGAAGGTGGAGATAAATTAGGGAAGACTATAATTTTTGCAGTTAATAAAAAACATGCTGAATTTATTGTTGAAAGATTTAATGCTCGTTATCCGAAGTATAAAGGCGAGTTTATGTCGGCTATTTATCATAATATAAAGGATACAGAGACGTTGATTGATAAATTTAAGGATAAGGATAAACTTCCGCAAGTAGCAGTTTCAGTGGATATGCTCGATACTGGAATTGATGTTCCTGAATTATTAAATTTAGTATTTTTCAAAAGTGTAAAATCAAAAGCTAAATTTTGGCAAATGATTGGAAGAGGAACAAGAACATGTAAAAATTTGTTTGGTCCAGGATTAGATAAAGAAAGATTTTTGATTATTGATTGTTATGAAAATTTTGAGTTTTTTGAAGTGAATACTGATGGAGAAGAGACTAAAATTGGTAAATCACTTTCTGAAAAAATATTTTATAATAAAATTAAGATTATAAAGGCGTTGGAGCATTTAGATTATCAAGAAAATAAAGAATACCAAAAATATAGAAAAGAATTGATTGAAGATGTAGTTAATTCGATTAATGAAATACCGTTAGATAGATTTGATATTAGATTAAAAAGAGCGATAATTGAAAAATATAATGAAGCAAAATATTTTGACACTATAGATTCAATTAAAAAAAGTGAATTAAAAAAAGAAATTGCTCCGTTAATTACTTATGAAGAAAATGATGAAATGGCAAAGAGATTCGATGCTACAATTTATGCTATAGAATCGGCGTATCTAGAAAATAAGAAATTTACGAAAAATCAAAATATTGTAATGGAAACAGGAGAGAATTTGGCAAAAAAAGGAAACATTGCGCAGATTCAAGAACAAAAAAGATTAATAGCAAATGTAAGAAATAAGAAATATTGGCAAAAGGCGGGATTATTTGATTTCGAGGAAATTCGGGAAAAATTAAGAGGTTTGATAAAATTACTTGATAAGTCGGTTATAGGAGTATACTATTACACAGATTTTGATGATGAAATTGTTGAATTAAGCCAAAGAGATGTATCGAAAGAGTTTGTAGCGTATAATAATTTAGAAAATTATCAAAAAAGGGTGAATTCTTATTTGGAAGAAATAAAAGATAAAGATGTAATTCAAAAAATGAGAAGTAATAAACCTTTAACAATGGCTGATATTAAATATTTGGAAAAAATTCTTTTTGAAGAAATTGGTACTAAAACAGAATATGAAAGCAATTATGGTTCAGTTCCATTATTGAAAATGGTTTCTAAAATAGTTGGAATGAATAGAGATGTTGTTGAAAAGGAATTTTCAAAATTTTTGAGTAATCAAGAACTGGATTCAAATCAAATTGATTTTGTTAGAAAAATTATAGATTATATTGTAAAAAATGGAAGTATGGAGAAACAAAAATTAAAAGATTTTCCAGTAGTTAAAAAATCTGGAGATATGGCAGAATTATTTAAGGATAAAATAGATGTTTTAAGAGATATTGTTCAAACTATAGACAAAGTGAATAATAGACTTGAAATATTTTGTTAAATCAAATATCTAAAAATAAATAATTTTTGAAAGGAAATGAAGATGAAAGTATTACTAACAGGGGCTACTGGTTTTTTAGGCGAATACATGATTCAAGAACTTCTGGAAAATAATTATGAAGTTGTGGCTTTTGGGAGAAACGAGAAAAAAGGGAAATATTTGTCTGAAAATTATAAGAATGTTAAATTTGTGAAAGGAAATCTTGAGAATAGAGAAGATTTAGAAAAAATAACAGATCAAATTGATTTTGTTATTCATGCTGGAGGACTTTCGACAGTTTGGGGAAGATGGGAAGATTTTTATAATGCAAATGTTTTGGGAACTCAAAATATATTGGACTTTTGTGAGAAGCAAAATGTGAAAAGGCTTGTGTTTGTATCTTCGCCAAGTGTTTATGCGAAAAAAGGTGATAGTTTACAAGTGAAAGAAGAAGAAGCTCCAACTGAAAATAACCTTAATTTTTATATAAAAAGTAAACTAATGGCTGAGAAATCAATAAAAGAAAGTTCTTATAAATTATGGGTAATAATTCGACCGAGAGGGCTTTTCGGAGTAGGGGATACGAGTATAGTTCCAAGACTTTTGAAATTGAATGGTAAAATAGGTATTCCGTTGTTTGCAGGTGGAAATCAAATGATAGATGTGACTTGTGTTGAGAATGTGGCGTTATCATTGAGATTGGCTATGGAAAATGAAAATGCGTTAGGAAAAATTTACAATATAACAAATGATGAACCTATGAAGTTTAAGGAAATTTTAGATTTATTTTTTGCCGAAATGGGAATAAAAGGTAAATATGTGAATTTCAATTATCCTTTTACAAAAGGCATTGTAACAATCCTAGAAAAAGTTTATTCATTTTTTAAAATTAGAAAAGAGCCACCATTAACATTGTATACGCTGTATTTATTGAGATATTCTCAGACTTTATCAGTTGAAAAAGCAAAAAAAGAATTGGGTTACAAGCCAAAAATGACAGTAAGAGAAGGTGTAAAAAAATATGTCGAACATAATAGAAAGAGTTGATTATTTTTCATGTGGCTATTGTAAAAATAAATTAGGAGTAATGTTTAAAAATTCGAAAAATGAAAAAAAACTTTCTGGAATAATAAATTTTCCTGCTGGAGTTTTTTTGATAAAACATAGAGAAATTGGATATATTTTATATGACACAGGTTATGGAATTGATATTTTGAAAAATAATTTTAAATATTTTCTTTATAGAGCACCCAATCCGATTATTTTGAAGAAGGAAGATTTAATTTCTGAGCAACTTTTAAAAAGAGGAATTAATCAAAATGAAATTCGATATGTGATTTTATCGCATTTGCATCCAGATCATATTGGAGATGTGAAAAAATTTCAAAATGCAAAAATTATAATAACAGAAGATTGTTATGAAAATTATAAAAATAGTAGGTTAAAGGATCTTATTTTTAAGGAATTTCTTCCAAAATATTTTGAAGAAAGGGTAGAAATAATAAAAGAATACAAGAAATTAAAAGATTTTCCAGTAAAAGTTAAAGACTTATTTGGAGATGGAAGTTTGTATTTAGCTTCGATAAATGGGCATTCTCGAGGGCAAGGTTGTCTTTTTGTGAAGGAGAAAAATTTATTTATAGCAGCTGATGTTTGCTGGGGAGTAGATTTGATGAAGTATACAGAAAGAATGAGAACGCTTCCTAAATTAGTGCAAGATAATTTCAAGGATTATGAAAGAGGAATTGATATTTTGGAGAACATTCAAAAAGAAAAAATAGATGTGATTGTTAGTCATGATCCTGAAGAAAGGATAAAGAAAATTTTGTATGAAGAAAATAATTAGAATATTATCGGAATTTGTGAGTGCTAGATGGTTGAGAAAATGGAATTCGAGAGAAAAATTAGAAAAATATCAAGATAAAAAGTTAGAAAAACAAATCAAATATTTTGAAAAGAAATCACCATATTTTATGAAACATAAAGTTGATTTGAATGATTTTTTTATGAATAAGCAATTTATGATGGAAAATTTTGATGAGTTGAATACAGTTGGAGTGCGAAAAGATGAGGCGTTTAAGATTGCTATTGATGGAGAAGAAACTCGTAATTTTTCTGAAAAGTATAAAAATATTTCAGTAGGATTGTCTTCTGGAACATCAGGACATCGTGGAATGTTTGTGACAACAGACGATGAGCAAAGTGTGTGGGCTGGATTCATACTTGCTAAAATGCTTCCTAAAAACAAACTTTTTGGTAATAAAATTGCATTTTTTCTAAGAGCAGACAATAATTTATACAAAAGTATTAATTCATTTTTTATAAAATTAAAATATTTTGATTTATTTCAAGATTTTGAAACTTATGTTGATGAGCTGAATAATTACAATCCAACAATTTTAGTGGCTCCAGCTTCAATGCTTTTAGTTTTATGTAAGAAAAAGTTAGATGGAATCTTGAAAATCAATCCGATTCAAATAATTTCAGTTGCAGAAATTTTAGAGAAGAAAGATGAGGAATTTATAAAAGAAGTATTCGGTGTAAAAATGGTGTATCAAATATATCAAGCGACAGAAGGATTGTTGGGGTACACTTGTCATTGTGGATCGATTCACTTGAATGAAGAATGTATAAAATTTGAAAAGTATTATATAGATGAAAAGAGATTTTATCCGATTATTAGTGATTTTAGGAGAAAAAGTCAACCATTTATAAAATATAAATTGAATGATATTTTGATTGAAAATAAGAATAGATGTGAATGTGGTTCAGTTTTTACTAGAATAGATAAAATTGAAGGCCGTTCAGATGATATTTTCTTTTTTAAAGATAAGTTTGGTAAATTAAAAAAAGTTTTTCCAGATTTTATTAGAAGATGTATACTTTTTAGTGAAGAAATAAGGGAATATCAAGTTTTTCAAGTAGATTTTGATAAATTAGAAGTCGCAGTTTTAGAGATTAAGGATTTTCAAAAAAAAGAGATAACAAAAGAATTTGATAAATTATTTGAAAAACTTGGAATAGAAGGTGTGAAAATTGATTTTATTGAATATGCACCTGAAAAGAATGTTAAATTGCGAAGAATTTTTCAAAAAATAAAAAAGGAGTTGTAAATTACTATGAGAAAGTTAGAGATTAAGGGGTATGGGTATGTTTTACCGAAAGAAACGGTTGAATTTAAAGGAGGAATTAGATATAAAATTTCTGGAGATGAGACACAATTAGGAATTGGTGTTAAAGCAGCCAAGAAAGCAATGGAGAATGCGAAAATTACTATAAATGATATTGACTGTATTGTAAGTGCCTCTGCAGTTGCCGTGCAGCCTATTCCATGTACGGCAGCATTAATTCACGAAAAGATTGCAAAAGGTACTGATATTCCAGCATTAGACATAAATACAACTTGTACGAGTTTTATTACAGCATTAGATACGATTTCATTTTTGGTTGATGCCAAAAGATACAAAAGAGTGCTAATTGTTTCAGTCGATGTGCCATCAATTGCTACAAATCCTAATCAAAAGGAAAGTTACGAACTATTTAGTGATGCAGCAGCAGCAGTAGTAGTAGAATATAGTGAAAATGGTTCTGGAGTAATTGACGGAATGCAAAAAACTTGGTCAGAAGGAGTTCATTTCACAGAAATAAGAGGTGGACTGTCTAATTATCATCCAAAAAATTATTCAGAAAAAACAAAAGAAGAATTTATGTTTGATATGAATGGTAAAAGCGTATTGAAATTATCAAAAAATAAGGCTTTAAAAATGGTAGACGATTTTTTGAAAAAGAATGAAATGAAAATTACAGATATTGATATGGTTATTCCACATCAAGCCAGTCACGCACTAGAACTTATGATGAAAAAGTTAGGTGTAAAAAAGGGTAAATACATTGATATTTTCAAAGATTATGGGAATATGGTATCAGCTTCTGTTCCATTCACTTTATGTTGGGCCTTTGAAAACGGTAAAATAAAAAAAGGTGACATTGTTATGTTAAGTGGAACAGCAGCAGGATTAACTACAAATTTATTATTGATGAAAATATAATTAAAATAATAATTTTTATGGCAAAATATACGATAATTTGATATAGTAAAAAAACAGAAAATAAAAACAAAATTAGGAGGTAAAATGTTTAAAATAGGATCACATGTGGGAATGAGTGGTAAAAAAATGTTTTTGGGATCAGTAGAAGAAGCCATAAGTTACGGATCTAACACATTTATGATTTACACTGGTGCACCACAAAATACTAGAAGAAAGCCAATTGAAGAATTAAATATTGAAGCAGGATTAGAATTAATGAAAAAAAATAATATTGATATTGATGATATTGTTGTTCATGCACCGTATATTATTAATTTAGGAAATGCGATAAAACCTGAAACATTTGAAATTGCAGTACAATTTTTAAGAACAGAAATCGAAAGAACAGATGCAATTGGAGCAAAAAGAATAGTGTTACATCCAGGAGCACACGTTGGAGAGGGAGCAGAAGTTGGAATAAATAAAATTATTGAAGGATTGAATGAAGTTTTAACAAAAGATCAAAAAACAACAGTCGCACTTGAAACAATGGCTGGAAAAGGTACAGAATGTGGTAGAAGTTTTGAAGAAATTGCTAAAATAATTGATGGTGTAAAATTAAAAGATAAGTTATCAGTTTGCTTTGATACGTGCCACGTTCACGATGCAGGATATGATATTGTAAATGATTTTGAAGGCGTAATCAATGATTTTGATAAAATTGTAGGAATAGACAGAATTTCTGTAATTCACTTAAATGATAGCAAAAATCCTATTGGTGCACATAAAGATAGACACGAAAATATAGGATTTGGTCACATTGGTTTTGATGCGTTAAATAAAATTGCACATTTTGAGAAGTTCAGTCATTTGCCAAAAATTTTAGAAACACCATATGTTGCTTTAAGTGAAGAAAAAGGTGCTAAAAAATTGCCGCCGTATAAGTTTGAGATTGAAATGTTAAGAAATGGAATATTTGATGAAAATCTTTTAGAAAAGATTAAAAATCAAAAATAAAAAGTTGACATTAGAATATGAAAATGATATAATAACACTTGTCATACTAGCCGGGGAGATAGCGGTGCCCTGTATCTACAACCCGCTTTAGTAGAGGTGATGTCAGACTTGAGGGAGATTTTGGTGTCAACGCCTTATTTAAAGAATGTTGAGAAAATAGTCCTATATTGTAGAGAGTTGGTGAACCGTGTCAGGTTGGGAACAAAGCAGCACTAAGTCAATTTCTCTAGGTTTATAGGGTAGCTGTTTTTGAGTTCTTTCTATAAGAAACGGATGGTAAAATTCTTTCGAGAGTCTGATGTATGGCAAAATGTATTACACTAAATATATCAGGGTAGGAACTACCCAAAGAGCTTGGTAAATATATTTGACTAACAAAAGCAGATACTTCCCAAGAAGTTTCCGTTTCTAAAAGTGGGAGTAGTTCACGATAAAAGTATTTGATGATAAATATATAAATTCAATAGCAATTAAGAAACCTTTTATAAAAGATTCCTAAAAAGAGCTTTAGTAAAGAAACTTGAATTGCTATTTTTTAAATTATACGGAAAAAGTTTTATGTAGAAATATTTTTAGGGGGCGATTTTATAAAAAATGAAAATTATTAATTGGAATGATACGAAAAAAGAAAGAAAAGATTTGCTGTTTTTAAAAGGAATAGATAATTATTTTAATTTTAATGAAGACGATGAAGAATTATTTTTTTTATACAAAAGTGAAAAAATAATTGGTTATGCAGTTTTAATAAAAGAAAATGAAGTTTCAATGGAATTAAAGAGAATATTTGTCGCACCTAAATTAAGAAATAATGCTTGTGGAACAATTCTTTTAAAATTCATAATAAATTGGTTAATAAATAATGATTATGATTCTTTAGTTGTAAAAAATCATAAAAAAATGAATAATTTTTTAGAAAAACAAAGATTTGTAAAAACAGAAAATGGATATGAATTAAATAATTTGAGAGAAAATCGAAAAGAATACGAAAATATGATGTTTGTCTCTAAATTTGCGATAGTAGTTAATGTAGTTTTAGCTCTCTTAAAAATTATTTCAGGAAATATTTTTCAAAGTGTATCTTTATTATCAGATGGATTAAATTCATTATCAGATTTGATTACAAATATTTTAGTTATTGTTGGACTTAAGGTTGGAAATAATCCAGAAGATTCGGAACATCCATTTGGACATGGTAAGATAGAATCGGTATTTAGCGTTATAATTGGTACGTTTATCATAATTTCAGCATTTGAAGTTATACAAGAAAATTTTTTGAAGTTGTTTGAAAAAAATTCTGGAGTTTTATTGAATAAATGGCCAATAATAATTACGATTATGACAATAATAATTAAAATTTTTCAATTAATTTTTATGAAACAAAAAACTGGTAAAGAAAAAAGCGCATTAATTGAAACGCTTCTAGTTGATTATAAAATGGATATTGTGATATCTAGTTCAGTTTTAGTAGGATTGTTGCTTTCGTTAATAAGTCCGTTGTTTGACATTATTGTTGGTTTGATAATTGCAATATACATAATTATTAATGGGTATCAATTGATTAGTGAGAATGCTTTGATTTTATTGGATTCTCAAGATAAAAAATTGTTGGAAGAAATTCGAGAAGATATTTTGAAATTTCCTGAAATTGAAAATGCACATGATTTTAGAATGACTACCTCAGGAAAAGAAGTTTATATTTTTGTTGATGTTAGAATGAATAGGAATAAAACAATAGAGGAAGCACATGAAATTGTTAATGAAATAACAAAAACATTAAAATATAAATATAAAAATGTCAAAAGAATATTGATTCATGTAGAACCAATGTACTCGTATGAAGATTAAAAAGATATTGAAATTTATAAAAATAAAAAAAGAAAAAAGATATAAAATAATCATTGAAAAAAAATCAAAAAAATGGTATTATCTTTATGAGAGATAAATAGTTATTGATTTTAGAAGGAGAAATAAGTTATGAAAAAGATTGCAATCCTAACAAGTGGTGGAGATTCGCAAGGGATGAATACAGCGGTAAGAGCTGTTGCTAAAACTGCGATGAGTAAAGGAATGGAAGTTTTTGGAATTAGAAGAGGATATAAAGGAATGTTAGAAGATCAAATATTCCAAATGTCAGCATTAGATGTAAGTGGAATCGCTGATCACGGTGGAACTATCTTATTATCTGCTAGATTATCATCTTTTAAAGATCCTGAAGTAAGAGCTAAGGCAGCTGAAAACTTAAAAAAAAGAGGAATAGAAGGCTTAGTAGTAATAGGTGGAGATGGTTCATTCCATGGAGCACATTATTTGTATGAAGAACATGGAATAAAGACAATCGGAATACCTGGAACAATCGATAATGACATTGCAGGAACTGATTATACAATTGGTTACGATACAGCATTAAATATAATCTTGGATGCAATATCAAAATTAAAAGACACAGCAACGTCACACGAAAGAACTTATTTAATAGAAGTAATGGGAAGAAACTGTGGGGATTTAGCTTTATATGCAGCAATTGCAGGTGGAGCAAGTGGAGTTATGATACCAGAAGTAAAAGCTTCTACTGATGATATTGCAAAAGTTATTAGAGAAAGAAGAGCAGAAGGTAAATTATACGACATTATAGTTGTAGCAGAAGGTGCTGGAAATATCTTGGATATTGAAAAAGAATTAGCACAAAAAATAGATACAGATATAAGAGTTACTATTTTAGGTCATATTCAAAGAGGTGGAGCTCCAACAGCTAATGATAGAATTTTAGCAACAAAATTAGGAGTAAAAGCAGTAGAATTATTAATTGATGGAGAAGCAGGATTAATGGTAGGTATGGAAAGTGGAAAAGTAACTACTCATAAATTATCTTATGCTTGGGAAAACTATAGTAAATCTTCAGAAGAAGATTACAGAATTGCAACAATGTTATCATTATAATTAAAATGATGGCAAAATAAAAAAGTTTTTTAATGTAGTTAAAGTTTTGTGGGTTAATTTCAGTATTAATCTCACTAAAGTTTAATATTTATATATATCAGATTTAGGAGGAATAACAAGAATGAAGATCAAAATGACAAAAGTTGTTTGTACAATAGGACCAAAATCAGAAAGCGAAGAAATGTTAACTAAATTAGTTGAAAGTGGAATGAACGTAATGAGATTAAACTTCTCACACGGAGACTATGAAGAACATGGAGCAAGAATCAAAACAATTAGAGAAGTTGTTAAAAAAACAGGTAAAGAAATTGCAATCTTATTGGATACTAAAGGACCTGAAATCAGAACAGGGAAATTAGAAAATGGAGAAGATGTATTATTAGAAACAGGAAACAAAGTAACAATTACTACTGATTATAGCTTTGTTGGAAATGCTAAAAAATTCGCAGTTTCATATCCTGGAATTGTAAATGACTTAAAAGTAGGAAGTACTGTTTTATTAGATGATGGTTTAATTGGATTAAAAGTTGAAAGCATCAATGTAGAAGCAGGAGAAGTTGAATGTGTTATTACAAATACAGGAGAATTAGGACAAACTAAAGGAGTTAACTTACCAGATGTTTCAGTTGGATTACCTGCATTAGCTGAAAAAGATATTAACGACTTGAAATTTGGTTGTGAACAAGGAGTAGACTTTGTTGCAGCTTCATTCATAAGAAAAGCAGCAGACGTTGCTGAAGTAAGAAAAGTTTTAGATGAAAATGGTGGACATAACATCAAAATTATTCCTAAAATTGAAAGCCAAGAAGGTGTTGATAACTTCGATGAAATCTTGGAATTAAGTGATGGAATCATGGTAGCAAGAGGAGACT
>ERZ773031.1158-NODE-1158-length-13474-cov-6.804456_pt1 | contig 13474 bp, 16 predicted proteins | sample MGYA00511666_ERZ773031 | MGnify/ENA primary metagenome ERZ773031 (study PRJEB29015, sample SAMEA2738135) | human oral metagenome | biome: human oral; feature: human-associated habitat; material: saliva | place: China | collected 2250 ...
TGACAACCGCACAGAGTAAGCTACCCAAAACCAATGATAGTTTATAATTTTCAATTTGATATAAAAATGTTTCTTCTAACACAAATAATATCAACAATGATACTACAAGGTTTTCTAAGTCAACAGGATTAAAACGATGAAGAAAGGTAGAAAATAATGAATACAATATATTACTACCAAGCAATGCCAATAGGATACGCTTGATGCGTGGTAATATTTTCTCCTTAATAGAAAGTGGATAAAGTGAAATATTCTTTAAATCTAACTGCATTTGATAAAATAAACCAGCTACATAGCCCGTTCCGTATGGAAATAAATCCACTAAGATACTATAACTACGCTCTGCACCAAGCAAGTAATACAAGCACGGAACAACAATTGCAAAACCTATCAATCCAATTAAAGTGTACGCCTGATAAAATGATAATTTCTTCATATCGATCCCTCTTTTCGAATTTCATGCATACATGCAAGCATAAGAATGACACTAATTACAAAGCAAATTAAATTACCATACACAATTACTGATCTACTCAATTCAAACTGATTTCGAATCCATACAAACAATACTGTAAAAATGACGAAGCCAATATATCTAATATACATATTATTTGATTTTACTACCGTCATATTTTTGAAATTACGTAAGCAGTAATATAAACAAGCTATTGGTGCGACAACAAATAATAAGAACAGTTTTGTAATCAACGTGTCAAACCATATCGTACAAGCTAAATATATAAGGAATTGTATTAACATAACTCTCACATACGCAACAAAGTAATCACTCTTTCGAACTGGCAAAATTTGAAGTATTGGGTTCCAATTTTCATCAATCAAAACACTAATTATTTGTACTTGGAATATGAAGAAGAATATTGTTCCAATGTATTCTCTAACAATACTACTAGGTATCCGCATGAGAAAAAGATAGAAAAATATTATTACACAATTCACTATCACATTATAGAAGTTAAATAACCGATGTCGATACAATGTATATATACCTTGCATAAAGACCTCCTTCTACCAATCTTTATTAGTCAAGATGCGAATGGATGAAATATAAGCTAGTGTATAAAGAACACCTACATATCCCAAAAACTGAACAAATGGATTAATTTCTGTTTTTATATAAACAAGAACATTAACAACAACCACAGCTAACAGAATATACAAATGGTTAAAATATTCTCTATGCCATACATCAATCGGCAAAATGGTTGGAATTACCAAAGCCTCAATCAACACAATAATATATAGCACAACCAACATTGTTCCTGTTTCTCGAAATGGAAAATAAGAAATTAAAAGTCCAAGTAGAATGATAATATTGAGTATTACAATTTCTATAAATAGAGTATTCACCCTTGTTTTTGCATTGATTGGAAATAAATGAATCACACCTTTCATTGGCTGTTCACGTCTAGCAAAAACGTTAATAAGTTGAATTGCAAAGAAAATAATATAAAAGTTATCATGTGAAAATTGAGCATTTATCATATATAACACATAAGCGATTGAACATATTAAGTACACAATTGGAATTATATATTGTTTCTTTTTTATAAATGTCTCAAACTCTAGTAATAATAGTGCTTTCATATTCTTAGAAATCCCTTTCTAAAATAGATTATTCTACTTTGTTAAAAATTATTTTTGGTTTTTAATATTCGAATCGAAGAAAAATATGTCAATACAATCAATAAACTCGCAAAGAATAGAAAGCAAATTCCTTTTTCTAATGTTGTTTGAGTAATAATACCCCAATAGAAACACACAAGAATTACTACCATTGCAATATGTTCAAAATAACTTTGTTTCAATTTTTGCTTTGGTAATATAGCAGGTGTTACGATACTTTCAAGTACGAGAATTATTCCAATTGGGACTAGACTTGGAGCAATTATTCTCCCTAAGATGACACAATATATAACCCAACCTAGAACCAGCACAAGATTATAAATCCCTGTTTCAAAAAACAGAATATTTACACGTGATTGTGGCTTCACAGGTAGTAAACGCATAATATCTGCATTTACTAAGTTTCCATCAACAAAGTCTTGCGCAAAAAACGAAAAATAGAGATAACTAGGAAATGTTTGAATATATACGGTATCTGTCCGAGCTCTGAGAGCGCCAATAATGCATATCACTAAATATAAGATAGGCGTTAAATATTTCTTTCTCTTAATAAATCTTTCATATTCAGCTATTAATAATGCTTTCATATTCTTAACACCCCTTTACACATTGATGATTTCACTTCGTTAAATTTCTTTTACTTTGAGAATACGAATGGAGGAAAAGTATGTCATTACAATTAAGGCAGCAGTAAAGAACAGAAAACCGATATTCTTATCCAATGTTGTTTGAGTTATGATAACTCCAGAAAAGCACGCAAGAAGTACTAATATTAAGATATGTTCTAAATAAGGTTGGGTCATCTTTTTCTTTGGTAATATGTCAGGTATGAGCAAGCTTTCAAAAATTAATAAAAATCCAGTCTCTATCAAATCTGGAAAAATTAATCTTCCAAGAACTACACAATAGATGAGCCAACCTAGAATAATAATAAGATTATATATTCCTGCTTCTAAGAATAAAATCCTTACAAGAGATTGTTCTTTAACAGGTAATAATCGTATGCTTTCAGAATTAATCCAATTCCACTTCTCGAAATTATGTATTAAAAATATTATCACCATAAAAGTGGGAAATTTGTCCTGAGGATTCAAACTTTTACTCGCAAAAACTCCACTAACACCACATAATAATAGATATAAAATACATGATATGTATCTCTTATTTTTAATAAGTCCTTCATATTCAACTATTAATAGTGCTTTCATATACTTCGAAATTCCTTTCTGATATTGGATGATTATGTCGTCTAAATAATACCTTTCACAATACCTACAAAGATTTCTTCTAACGTCGCTGGATATAGACCTTCTAGATTTGGAGCATGCTTACGATCGATTAAAAGTTTTACCTGATATGGTGTTTCTTTCTTTGCGACAATTGCGCCTTCTGGAATATTCGTTATTTCTTCTGGTGCTACATTCAATATTCCATAGCTAGATAGAATATTATCTTTTTCATCATTAATTATTAGTTCACCTGCATGCATGAATCCAATGTAATCGCACATCTTCTCAAGATCTGTAACGATATGGGAAGAGATAAGAATTGTACGGTCTTCTTGACGTGTATATTCAATGAGAAGTTCTACGACTTCTGCACGAATTGCTGGGTCTAATGCGTTCATTGGTTCATCTAATACTAATAGTTTTGCATTATGACTTAACGCAATCGCAATTGCGATACGCATCTTGTTACCTAATGATAGCGTCTCATATTTTGCTTCTTCATCAATTTCAAACTGTTTTAATAGTTTTACAAATTGTTCATGCTCCCAATGTTTATAGATTTTACTAAAGATTTCTTCAATCTTATCTACTGTCAGGATATTAGGAATACCCATATCATTAATTACAAAACCTAGCTGATTTTTGAGTTCAACTTCATTGATGAAATTATTACTTCCTAGTACTACAACATCCCCATAGCTTGGTTGTACAAGTCCTAGGATACAGTTGATAAGTGTTGTTTTACCTGCACCATTTTCACCAATCAAGCCATAGATTGTTCCTTCAGGAATCTGCAAAGACACATGATTCAAACGAAAGTTATCATACTTTTTTGTAATATCATTTACTTCAATTGCATTCATAACGATTTCCCCCAATTATTCATTTTCATCCCAAATGACTTTCATCATTTTGGTTATTTCCTCTTGTGTTAGATTACAAGAAGTGGATAGTTTTTTAATTTCTGCTAGATGTTCTTCAATGATGCGAAGATTTTGTTCTTGAATGAGTTGGACATTCTTTCCTGCCACAAAACTTCCTTTGCCTGGAATAGTATAGATATAACCTTCTCGCTCTAGTTCTTCATATGAACGTTTTGTGGTAATGACACTGATACGTAGATCTTTCGCAAGTGTGCGAATTGATGGTAAACTTTCATCTTCAGCTAATGTGCCATTAATAATTTGATCTCGTAATTGATTATAAATTTGGTCGTAAATCGGTTGTCCACTCCTGTTGTCAATAATTAGTTTCATAATTATCAACCTCCAACCTATCTGTATATATACAATATACACAGTTAGCATATTTTCGTCAATAGGTGCGAAAAGAAAAAACCCAACCAATTTTGGCTGAGTTAGTTCGTTGTTTGATATACCCATTTATGAATACGTGGCTGGAGTTTCTTTGTAAAGTATCCTAGTAACGGTCCAAATGTAAATGCTAGGATGATTGTTCCTTCTCGTATTGGGAATAATGCATGGAAGAAAAACCAACAAAGCAATAACAATATGATAAAGACTACATCCGCTAACTGTCTTACCTTACCAAACTCCATTTGGAATTTCTTTGCGAAAAGTACACATGTGCTTTCAACCGCTAATCCTATCATTCCACTCGCAGTCATCATTGCATCTCCAAAAGTACAGATGACAATAAATACCATCAATAAAACTAAGCGCACAATATAGAAATCTGAATTCATCCCTGAAAATACTGTGTAATAGAAATAGTTGATTGTGATTCCCATTAAGAATGATACTGGTATCTGTAACAGAAATAGCAAACGATATTTCTTTCGTAACATTAGTATTTGTATAGCAATACAGATGCAGTTACCAATTAATCCAACTGTCCCTACTTCGATAGCGGTGATTGAACTGATACTAAGTGCTAAAGCATCATAAGCACCTGTTCCTAATGCGACCTTCATAATACCAGCAGCACCAATCGCTACAAGAATCAACCCTACAACTTCAATCAGAAGATGTTTTGCAAACTGTTGTTTTGTTATTTCCATAGGATTCTTGTTTCATAGAACTGTTGTTCAAAACCAACATCTTGAATGATTTCGTTTTTATCTATTTTTTCTGTAACACGAGTGACGATGAAATAAGAACGATGGTCATCTTTATGGTAGATAATACCACTTACAACTCCCTTGAATGTATCTAAAGGCTCTTTTGGGCCAATGACATACGCATCTTGGAACTCTCCGCTCTTTTGGAATAGTTCTTCAACATAGCCTGTATTTACTGGATATGTTAAATCAGCGATATGTGGATGGAAGCTTCCGTATGTGTGATCGATAATAACTGTTACAGTTTTACCCAACCATTCTCTACCCACAAGATATTCCATCGGCGTGTAGTTCATTCCACCGGCTTCTGTAGATGTTCCAGCATCCTCAAATCCATAGTGATGATAGAAGTCTGCTGCTGAATCCACAACGTTAGCAGTAATTTTTGAAAGACGATTCTTATCTGCCTCTTCTTTCAAATAATTTAGCAGTGCTGTTGCATATCCCTTCTTACGCGAGTCCTGTTTTGTTAGTAACAGAATGATATGCATCTTATCAAGATCATAGGCTAAGATGCTTTCTAATCCTTCTTTGTATAAGCCATAAACTGTGAATTGTTTAAGGCGTTCTGCCATAAATTCACTAATACTCTTAGCAGCCTCTTTACTCCATGAAGTATCTGTCTCAGAAAGAATTACTTCTTTCGCAAGGCGAATCGCTTCATCGAGTTCTGCTGCAGTCAATGTTCTAATATCCATTAGAAACTGATGTTACGGTCATACATCGCAACCGCCTCTTTGATAACATTCTTACGCAGTTCATCGTTGATGAATACAACTTCAACTGGTAAATCCTTTGCATGTGGCACAGCCGCATCATGAATCTTTGTTAAGATATCCTGTTCTGGCTTTTCAGCTTCCACAACTAAGAAGAATGCCATAGCTGGACCATATAGTTTTGCCTTTAACCAAACTCTGCTAATCGCATCATTTGTTTCACAATAGTCATATACAGCATTTACCAAACGTGTTGGATAAACATTTGGTTCAGAATATGTCACATTCATCGGTGCTGTTGGCTGTACAGGCTTTGGTCTTTCTCTACCTGCAAGGATTGCAATTAATGGCTTAGGAATAACGATATTATCTGTTCCTGGGTTGATGATAACACCTTGAATCTTTGTGTTTGGATCGGATAATAATGCATCGTATTCTTGAATTGTTCTTACGATATTCTTTGGTGTATCATCCTTCTCACCAGCCACCTTAAATTTTGTAGATTCTTCAACATCCGTAAATGCAGGGAAGAAAGCTTTCCCATCATTTGTATTAATGAGGAAGAACTTAATCTGTGATGGATTTACAGTTGGTAAAACACCATTATGATCTGGCTTTAGTTCTACATCAAAATTACAAGGTGCTAGTAATCTTGCTTTCTTTAATGCGTTTGATAACGCCTCTTGTCTTTCAGGGGTACTTCCTTGTTTTAAATCATTGATTGCTTTCTTTACTTCTGGATTCGTAACAGGGGCAATCGTTCCCTGCTGGATTTTTGCTTTCTTATCTGACATGATGTACTCCTTTACATTCTAAGTAATTATACCCTTTTTTTCGCTATCATTCACTAGATTACATCATATTCAAAGAAAGAATGATGCGCAGTGAGATTTGACAAACAGAAAATCAAATATTTAAATATTATACATATCCATTACAGTAAATTAGAAGTGATAGAGGTATTGAACTATGATCTTTCATGAATTTGGTGATAAATGTTTACCACATATCGTATTGATACATGGAGGCGGTAATTCATGGTGGAATTATCTTCGACAAGCACAGGTGTTATCTGAAAAATATCACGTTATTTTACCAACGCTTGATGGTCATGGCGAAGAATACCAAAAAGAATATATTTCAACTGAAGCTTCCGCACAAAAGATTCTAGAGTACATAAAAAGTAATTGTGGCGGAAAGGTATTTGCACTAGGTGGTGTATCTTTGGGTGGTCAAATCGTTATCGAATTATTATCACTAGATCGTAATATTGCCCAAAAAGCGATTATCGATGGAAGTATCTGTATTCCTCAACCTAAATTAGCTAAAATTTGTGTAGAAGTTATAAAAGTATTTGGCAAACTCATGCTTAACAAATCCATATGCAAGATGCAGTTAAGCTTGATGAAAAAAATATATCCTAACATGGCATTTCCAGAAGTACTTGATAACTATTATATAGAAGATATGCCAAGGCTTCCTATTAAAACACTGGTGACTATCTACCAAACATATATGGGAGAATATTTTTTGAAACCATCCATTTCCGAAAGCAATGCTGAGGTTTTATATATTTATGGTGAAAAAGAAATGCGCTGTGTGAAGGAATCCGCAAAACGCTTTAAACAAATGCATCCAAACTGCACTCTATATGAAGCAAAAGGCTGTAATCATGGATATCTATCCATCTATTTACCTTTAGAGTGGATAAGACTAGTAAATCCATTTTTGGAAAACTATCATTCATCTCAAGATGAAATCAAACTATAACGTATTATAATAGAGAAGATTTTAAGGAGTCATATATGAAAAAAATAACTTGGAATTCACCTGTCATCTTATCGTTTGCCCTAATTAGCTTAATCGCCTTAGGACTGAACACTATAACAAACGGCACTACAAACTATCTTATATTCTCTGTATATGGAGGATCATTACTCAATCCACTTTTCTATCTGCGTTTATTCACACACGTGTTAGGACATGCTGACCTATCGCACTACATGAATAACATGTTGTTATTCTTATTGGTAGGCCCAATGCTAGAAGAAAAGTACGGCAGCAATCGTTTACTTATAGTCATCTTGGTAGTCGCTCTTGTAACGGGTATTGCACATATCATTATCGCCCCAAACACAATGTTATTGGGTGCTAGTGGTGTTGTATTTGCTTTCATTCTATTATCTGCTGTAACAGGTTCTAAAGAAGGTATCCCACTTACATTCATTATCGTTGCAGTACTATACATCGGAACACAGATTTACGAAGGTGTATTCAATGTTGATAACGTATCACAGTTAACTCATATTATTGGTGGCATTATTGGTGGTGTCTTTGGTATGACACTACGTAAGAGTCGCTAATTTAATTCTAAAATTGCTAGAATTCTACGGAATCTAGCTTTTTAATTTGTATATATTCTATGAAATTGCACATGAAATTCGATTATCATTCACACTCTCTTCACATTTGTGCTCTAAGATAATAGACATAGTAACAAGGAGGATTGAAATATGTCAGATAACTTAAATGAAACAAACAACGAAATCAATGAATCAAATCAATCTGAAACAGTTGAAAATAAAACAGAAGCTGTTGAAGAACAACATACAGAAGATGTAACGGAAACTGTTCAAGAAGCAACTAAAGAAAACGCAAAAGAATCTAGCGAACAAGCAAAAGTAGAAACAGTTAACCAAACTGTTATAACAACACCAACCAAAAAGCAAAATATTATCGGCTCAAAAGTCATTGCGACTGTCGGTAAAGGTGCACTCGCAGTACTGTGTGGATTTGGTGGTGCTTGGCTCTATTCAGCACAAGGTGGAAGCACTGGTAAAACAGTGGTTTATCAAACAACAGAATCCGGTAGCAGTAAAACAACTTCCGTTTCTAACGAAAAGGATGGTTCTGGTTTAACAGTTGCAGAAGCTGCCGCAAAAGCAGCCCCTTCTACAGTAGAAATTCAAACAGAAATCACACAACAATCGTATGGCATGTTCGGTGGAACATACACAACAAACGCTGCTGGTTCTGGTGTCATCATCAGTAAAGATGGTTATATCGTTACAAACAACCACGTAATTGACGGTGCCCAAAAGATTACAGTCAAGACTAGTGATGGAACAGAGTATGACGCAAAACTTGTTGGTACAGATGCAAAGAGTGATATTGCAGTATTAAAGGTTGACGCAAATGACTTAACACCTGCTACACTTGGTGATTCATCCAAGATTTCTGTAGGTGATACAGCAATCGCAATTGGTAACCCATTAGGTACACTTGGTGGAACTGTTACAGATGGTATCATCTCCGCAACATCTCGTGAACTTGTTGTTAACAACGAATCTATGAAGCTTATCCAAACAAATGCCACAATCAACTCTGGTAACTCAGGTGGTGGATTATTTGATGGTAACGGTAACTTAATTGGTATCGTACAGTCTAAAGACTCTGGTACATCTTCATCTGGTGCAACAATCGAAGGTATAGGCTTTGCAATTCCAGTAAATGACGCAATGGAGGTTGCAGAACAGTTAATTAAGAATGGTAAAGTTACAGACCGTGCAACATTAGGCGTTTACTTACAGACTCTTACAACTCAACAAGGTAACTACACTCCTGGCGTATATGTCACAAATGTTATCGATGGTAGTGGTGCACAAGCTGCTGGCTTAAAAGCTTATGATAAGATTGTGGGTGCAGATGGAAAGGAAGTTTCAAGCTATCCAGATTTATCTGCAATTCTAAAGACAAAGAAACCTGGTGATACAGTTGATCTTACAATCGATAGAGATGGTAACCAGATTCAAGTGACAGTTACTCTTACAGGTACATTAGATACAGCACAATCCCAAAATAATAACCAACAAACTCTCCCTAACCGTGGCGAGCAAAACAATAATAAATAGGAAATAAAAATACAGAGTATCCTACATACCCTGTATTTTTTATTAAGCATAATAAATACATGTCATTAACTATGTATAAGTAACCATAAAAATTGCAACATCACAAAAAATCAATCACTCGAAATATTAGTTACAAAATGCCTATCCGCCAAAGAATGCATCTATATTCATAACCATCCAATATACTTATTATTAATCAAAATTCTCTATATTTCTTCCAATTGCATACAAAATATAAATACTATAGATAATGAGATTTCTTTTTATTAGTTGTTTATGTTAGCCATAAAATTCTGGCACAGATCTCTTCCGCCAGGAAAAGAGCACATAGAGGGACTTTCAATAAAATTGAAAATATCAACTTCAATTCAGAATTCAGCATGCTACATTTAATTTGTTTGACAATTTATTTTTATCAAGGTATGATTAGAACACTTAAAAGCTGCGGATACTTGCGAAGCCCGTTTGCGTGATTATCCACTCTATTGGGAGTGGATTTTCTTTTTAGGAGAATATAATTTATGAAATCATTTTTAAGTATTGATGATCAAATCCAAAGATTACAACAAAGAAATGTAATTATTTCAAATACAGAATTAGCTAAACAATATTTAACTTTGAATAATTATTACAATGTTATAAACTCATGTGCTCGTGACTTTCTTAGAAAAGATACAATTTCAGATGAGTATCTTGATGGAACAACATTCGAAGAAATTATTGCAATACATAAATTCGAGAATGAACTGAAGCATGATATATTAGAATACTTATTATTAATTGAAAAGCATCTGAAGTCTACCATAGCTCATGCTTTCTGCAGTAAACATTCCGATTTATATGCATGCCTTAGCAAAGATAGTTATAATTTTAACCAAAGCAATATGTTAAACATTGCGAAAACAATTGAAATTTTAGCAAAAAACATCACTGAACAAATAAACCAGAAAATACCAAATCCAATAAAACACTATGCTAAAGACCATCAAGATGTCCCGATGTATGTGCTAATTAACGAATTAACATTTGGAAATGTCGTTTATTTATTCAAAATCATGCAACATGCTGAACGAGCAGAAATTATTAATATATTTAATTCAATTATGTGTGAAAATTTAAATGATTCTTCTTCAAAAATATTTCCAAATGATTTTGATAAAATGCTAGATAACTTGCTAAATCTACGCAATACAACTGCTCATAACTCAAGTTTGTTTACATTTAAGTGCCGTGGAAATATTTCGTATATTAAAAGCTTGCATGAAAGATTTAACATTGCAGCAGATGTACCAAAGCAAGATTTATATAATATCATCATCACTTTTGCATGTTTTTTACCAAAAAATGATTTCAGAAAATTGTACAATTCTATTTTAAAAAGATGCAAGAGATTAAATCAAAAGTTGCATACTATTAGCCCTAATCAAATTTATATAAAATTAGGTTTCCCAATCGGTTTTTATGGATATCCTAAAATAGTACAAAACTAATGAAAACTAGTATCAAGACATTCATTTGTAAAGTGAGTTCATCATATACGCTTCTAAGATTCCTATCCCTATACATGATGATATCTCTTAATCCATGCTTACTTTGGCTTAATTGCATTTCTTTAGACTGAAGTAGTGATGAAGATTGAAAAACAGTTATATACAATAGAAAATTATTTTTTTCCGTAAGAATTTCCGTAAAAATAAATTTGAATATTAAAAAACCCGCTATTAAGCGAGTTTTTTAATTTCTCTATGGCGCAGGAACAGGGATTTGAACCCTGGCACCGTGTTACCGATCTACAAGCTTTCCAAGCCTGCCCCTTCAACCGCTTGGGTATTCCTGCAAAGTTTTCATAGGACATGAATTATAATACCAATTATTATTCAAAAAATAAAGTATTAATGTAGAAATAATTTAACTTTCCACGTAAAATAAACATACTGGAGGTTATACAAAATGAGCGATTTGACAAAGAAAGCATTAGGCGCTTCTCTAAAGAAGATTTTATTACAGAAGCCTCTCGAAAAGATTACGATTACTGACCTTACAAATGATTGCGGTGTTAACCGCCAAACATTTTATTATCACTTCCATGATATATATGATTTAATTGATTGGATTTATCTTGCGGAGGGCGAAGAAGCCATCGGAACTCAACGTAGTTATGATAGTTGGCAAGATGGACTTTTATCTGCCTTCAAGATTATTGAGAAAGAAAAACACTTTATCTTAAATACAATTCACTCTCGTTCACAATCCCACATCATGCGTATGCTAGAAGATGCGGCGGAGTACTTACTATTAAATGTAATTCGTGAACTTGCGAAAAATTATAAGGTTTCTAATGAAACAATTCATTTTATGGCATCCTTCTATCGATTCAGTTTTGCCGGTGTAATATTTGACTGGATTGAAAAAGGTATGCATGAAAATCCACAAAAGATTGTTGATCAAGTTGCGATTCTAATGCATGGCACATTCTCTTCTGCGCTAGAACGTTTTGAAAAAACCAAAATGTAAAAAAGACCTTATGGTCTTTTTTTAAAATATTGATGATAAATCTCTAAAGCAGTTGCAGGTTCTAAGCCTGCTCCTTTTTTTGACACAACCGATCCCGCTATATCATTTGCGAACCCTAGGATATCCTTCATATCCGCATGCATGCATAATCCTGCAATCACAGCACCCGCATGCGAATCTCCTGCACCAATTGTATCTGCTACAGTTACTTTCTTTGATGGTACATGCACAAAATTTGAGCCATCATAACTCGTAGACCCATTTTCACCCAACGTAACAATCACAATATTCCCTGTTCGCATATACAGTTCCTGTAATCCTTCGTTGATATCGTCCTTTCCACTCAAACCAAACAGTTCTATTTCATTGACATGTAGGATTGGTTTGAGTGCATAGATGCGTTCCATGATTTCTTTAGAGATATGTGCATATCTTGGACCTGGTGCAAATACGACCTGTCCATCACATGCGGCTAGGCAATCTACGATACGTGAGCCATCCTTGTCTTCAATCTCTATTCCACAAGCATAGATATATCCATAGGAAGAAAGATCTAATGAATCTGTCCATTCCTTTTGGAATGTATACTCTGCACCATGGTAAGAAAGAAATGTTCTTTCCCCACTATCTTCAACCAAGCAATAACAACAACCATTTTCTTGTTCAGTACGAATTGTGGTAGTAATACTTGCTTTTTGTAATTCTGATTCTACAAACTTTCCATATACACCTGTACCTACTGGTGAAAGAAATGTATATGGCAGAGAAAGCTGATGTAATATCGATACGACATTAAATGCACAACCACCAATCTGTAATGTTTGATTATAGATGTTCGCATCCTGTGCAGATGCAGGTATCGCTGGTAAGTTAATGATAACATCACAAACTGTTGAACCAATGATTAAACAGGGTTTCATATTTCTATCCTCTATGCTTTCTTATAATGAATAATACCACCAATATTCTTGGCGTTTGTATAACCCAATTCTCTTAATCGCATGACTGCCAAACCAGATCTTCTACCACTATGACAATATATAAATAGTGGTGTATCTTTTGTGTAATGCATGTCTTCAATCTGTTCTAAATTGGAAAGCGGAATATTTACACTATTTGGAATATGTTCTTCTTCATATTCATCTTCTTCGCGGACATCCAACAATACTGCACTAGGAATAGTCTTCATGTTTTTTAGTTCTTCATTGATGTCCGTTGGACGAAAAATATCAAATAATCCCATTTACTATTTCACCTCCATGAATTCTTCTGGTGTTATCATGAGTTGCTCTAAATGATATGTGCCATGACTATACGTGAACTTGGCAATCCCACCATTTGGCATGATGTGTTTTCCTTCTGCCTTCTTTTGTTCAGTTA
>ERZ773031.1160-NODE-1160-length-13461-cov-4.645905_pt1 | contig 13461 bp, 10 predicted proteins | sample MGYA00511666_ERZ773031 | MGnify/ENA primary metagenome ERZ773031 (study PRJEB29015, sample SAMEA2738135) | human oral metagenome | biome: human oral; feature: human-associated habitat; material: saliva | place: China | collected 2250 ...
CCGGGCTGGCGGTAGGGGGCCAGGGCTTCGTAAACCATGACCGGGCCCAGGTCGGAGCCACCAATACCGATGTTTACCACGGTGGAGATGGGCTTGCCGGTCACGCCGCGCCAAACGCCAGAACGGACCTCTTCAGCGAAGGCGTAAACCTTGGCCAGGGTGGCGTGTACGTCGGCTACCACGTTCTGACCATCAACCTCTAGGGTGTCACCCTCGGCGCGACGCAGGGCGGTGTGTAGCACGGCGCGGTCTTCAGTGATGTTGATGTGCTCGCCGTTGAACATGGCTTCGCGGCGCTCGGCCAGGTCCACCTGCTCAGCTAGCTCTAGCAGAGCCGCGAGAACGTCGTCGTTAATAAGGTTCTTAGACAGGTCCACGTGCAGGTCAGCCAGCTGGTAGCTGTAACGCTCAGCGCGGGCCGGGTCCTGGGCGAACCACTCACGTAGGTTAGGAGCTAGCTCCTGGTGTAGCTGCTCTAGCTTGCCCCATGCCGGGGTCTGGGTTGCATCAACAGGTTTACGCATGGTTCTCACTCTACCTGCCTAAGACACCACTAAAAAGGTACCGCCGCCCTTAAATATAAGGACGACGGTCAGGTGTTGGTTTAGCTTTGGAGCTGTGGGTAGCAGTTACTTAGTGCGACGACGGCCAGGTAGATCGCCTGGGCACGTGATCAGTTGCCACCCTAGTGAGCTGCCGCTTAGTTGGTGGGGGCCGGGGTGATCGTGGCTCCGGGCAGCAACAGCTTTTGCAGCGACCCCTGCTCTTGCAGCTGGGCTAGGTTGGCGTTAACCCCGTTGATAAAGATGGTGGGGGTACCGGCCAGCTTCTGGTTGGTGAAGCTGGTGGTGCCTAGCTTGGTCCAGTTTTCGTAGGCATTGGTCTGGGCTGAGTTGGTGGCGTCAGTGATGGTGTCTGCCTTTAGGCCCACGGCGTTAGCGGCGCTGACGATGGCGTCAATGCCGGGGTACTGCTGGGCGCCGCTCTTAATGGCGCTTTCTAGCTGCGCAAAGATCGCGGTGTGCATGGCCCAAGCCTTGGCGGGTTCACGGTCTAGCACCGTACCCATAAAGGAGTCGGCTAGGTCAGACCAGGCGGCGCCCAGGATCTTGCAGGGGCGTAGCACTACCGTGGCCTTGCCGGTGTCAATGATGCTCTTGAGCTCGGCGGCGTGCACGGATTCAAATTCGGCGCAGTGTGAGCAGGCGTAGTCAAAGACAATTTCGATTACATTCTTAGTGCCGGTGTTCATAGTGCCTGGCACCGGGCCCTTACCGAAGGGTAGTGAGCCGTCAACTAGTACGAGTTTGGGCACGCCTTTACGGTTGGCCAGCTTGCTCTTTAGAGTGGTTTCGTCGAGCTTGGTGTAGTCGACGGCGCTTGTGGACTTGCCATTAGCGCCACCACCTTCTTTGTTCTGTGAGCGTTCGTAGAACACTAGGCCTGCTGCCCCACCTACGATCGTCACGCAGCCAGCTCCCAAAATGGAGCGGCGGGCGATTTTGCCACGACGCTCTTTGCGTTCTTGTTCTGCGCGCAGCTGCTTGGCGCGCTCACGTGCGGCGCGAGCACTACTGGAAGACACCACTGGGGAACTCCTCATGTATCTGGAGCCGACGCTAACGCGCCACCTCACGGTAGTTTAAAAATTAACTTCTTGGACTAGCTTACGCGCCCAAAGCTACTAATTTCCTGTGAAGATAGCAGCCCTGCGATACCACTTCAGTGATTACAGACACATAACAACTGCAATTCTGAACAAACTCTACCCAGCAGCTATTACATATGACACACTTGGTCATGGTTGGGGGATGAACCTCAACCACAAGAAATACGAGATTTGTGTCAGTGCGGACACGCATGGACACCTTTCACAACGGATCGTCCGGCACGTACCTGCCGGTGAAGGGAATGCAAGTCATGGCATCAGTAACTTTTGACCATGCAACCAGGATCTACCCTGGCAACGACCGCCCCTCTGTTGACGCCCTAAACTTGGAGATCGCTGACGGCGAATTCCTGGTACTTGTGGGTCCGTCTGGCTGCGGTAAGTCTACTTCTTTGCGCATGCTCGCAGGTCTGGAGGATGTGAACGCTGGTCGCATCCTAATCGGCGACCGCGACGTCACCGACGTCCAGCCCAAGGACCGCGACATCGCTATGGTGTTCCAGAACTACGCGCTCTACCCCCACATGTCGGTACACGACAACATGGGCTTTGCGCTTAAGATCGCGGGCACCCCGAAGGAAGAGATTGACCGCCGCGTTAAAGAGGCCGCCAAGATCCTGGGTCTAACCGAATACTTGGAGCGCAAGCCCAAGGCTCTATCCGGTGGTCAGCGTCAGCGTGTAGCCATGGGCCGCGCCATTGTGCGTAAGCCCAAGGTATTCCTCATGGATGAACCGCTGTCGAACCTGGACGCGAAGCTACGCGTACAGACCCGTACCCAGATCGCCTCGCTGCAGCGTGAGCTGGGTGTCACCACGGTCTACGTAACCCACGACCAGACTGAAGCTCTAACCATGGGTGACCGTATCGCCGTACTTAAGGATGGCCTGCTCCAGCAGGTGGGCTCTCCGCGCGAAATGTACGACAAGCCTGCCAACGAGTTCGTGGCCGGATTCATTGGCTCTCCCGCCATGAACCTGGGTACTTTCGACCTCGACGGCGACGTCGCCAAGCTGGGTAGCGCCAAGATTCGTCTGCCGCGTGTCACCCTTAAGGCTCTAGCTGCCGAAGACGCCAAGACCCTGACCATCGGCTTCCGTCCCGAAGCCCTCGACGTGGTCAAGGAAGGCGACGCAGACTCTATCCCGGTACGCATCTCCTTCGTGGAGGAGCTGGGCAGTGACGCTTACGTCTACGGCGAGCTGGTGGGGGCTGACAAGTCCGCCCACAAGCTCGGCAGTGGCGAGGACTCCAGCCAGATGATTGTCCGCGTACCTCCGCGCACCGCCCCCGCCAACGGCGAGGTCATCTACGTGCGCATCCGCCCCGGCCAGGAGCACCTGTTCTCCTCTGCCACGGGTAAGCGTCTGCCGGCCTGAGTGCCTAGCGGATTTGGCAACTACACTGCGCTACCATTAGCGCGGCGGCAGACGCCAAATACCTAACACACCTAAGCGGGGTGGCTGCCACTCGGTAGCTACCCCGCTTTATTCATCTGTGGAAGGGTGATTATGGCCCAGGCCATTAACATCAAATCTATGAGCGTGGATCCCGCGCTCCTCGACCTACCTTGGAATATCCCGCTAGAGCAGTGGCCACCAGAGGTTCTGGCCGCTCTTCCACGCGGTATTTCCCGCCACATCGTGCGTTTTGTAAACCTTAACTCCAATGTAATTGCAGTTAAGGAAATCAGTTCTTTTGTAGCAGACCGCGAATACGAAATGCTGCGTGACCTGCTGCGTTTAGGGGCGCCCTGTGTACGTCCAATCGCAGTTATTACCGGCCGCACTGATGCCAATGGCGAAGAGCTCAACTCAGTACTGATCACCGAGCACCTGTCTTACTCGCTGCCTTACCGCGCCCTATTTAGCCAGTACATGCGCCCTGAAACCGCCACGCGCCTAATTGACGCGCTGGCAGTGCTGCTAGTGCGCTTGCACTTGCTGGGGTTCTTCTGGGGAGACGTGTCTCTATCCAACACGCTCTTTAGGCGCGACGCCGGGGCTTTCGCAGCCTACCTGGTTGACGCCGAAACCGGCGAGCTTCACCCTGAGGGCCTCACCTCTGGTAAGCGCATGTATGACATTGAGCTGGCCCGCACCAACATCATTGGTGAACTAATGGACTTGCAAGCTGGCGGTCTACTTGAGGAAGACGTTGACACTATCGGCGTCGGTGACCGTATCGTCTCACGCTACTTGGAACTGTGGGATGTGCTCACCGGTGAAGAGTCTTTCTCCATGTCTGAGCGCTGGCGTGTAGCTAACCGTATTGAGCGTCTAAACTCTCTGGGGTTCGACGTCGGCGAGCTATCAATGACCACGGACCTGGACGGCACCCACCTGTCTATCCAGCCCAAGGTGGTTGACGCCGGACACTACCACCGCCAGATCATGCGCCTAACCGGCCTGGATGTGCAAGAGGGCCAGGGCCGACGTATGCTCAACGATCTGGAGGCCTACCGCAGCTTGTGGAACCGTAAGGATGAGCCGCTAGAAATCGCTGCCCACGCCTGGTTGGCAGACGTATTTGAACCCACCATTGCGGCTGTGCCCGCCGAGATGCGCCGCAAGCTGGAACCGGCGGAAATTTTCCACGAGGTGCTTGAGCACCGCTGGTACATGTCTGAGGAAGCTGGCTACGACGTCTCTATGCAGGACGCCGTGGCTGACTATGTGGCCAATGTGCTGGCTAACCGCCCTGACGAACACGCCGTGATCAGCGGTAATGAGCAACTGCGTCCCAATGTCCTAGACGACATAGACTACGCCACCGGCACCAGCGAGGACGACGACGCCGAATTCGCCGCCCGCGACCAGGAAGCGGTTGAGGAGTACAGCGTCAATCCGATGGGCTTTACCGCCAATTTGAAGTTCAAGGGCGAGTAGTGCCAGGCGGCGCCCAACCCGGGCGCTGCCACCATGGACGCTGTTCACACTTGACACTGTCCATACTGGACACCGGACGCTGTCCACACCGGGCATAACCAAATTGCCTGACACAACCAATACAACTAGGCCGGCTAGTGGAAAACCACTAGCCGGCCTAAAACACGCTCAGTATTAGCGCCACTCACCGCGCTGGCGGCGCACAGCAGGATGCAACCATCAGCACAACACTGTCTACGTGCAGCAGCTATCAGCGTGTATTACTGCGCAGCGGCGGCGCGACGGGCCTCACGCTCTGCCTCAACTGCGCGCCGGCGTAGCTCGCGCGCGCGGGTCCACGAGGCTAGGGCAAACTCTGCTGCGCTGTCTACCACCAGGCCCGCACCCATAACTAGCAAAGTGCCGCTCAGGCCCCCGCCATTACGTAGACGGCGAGTTAGGGCGGTGCCCACTAGTGCCCCACCGGCACCCGCCTCTAGCAGGTTAGCGGCCCTAAACAGCCAGGGCTGGTCGGTGACGGTACGGGTGTAGCCCTGCCAGAAGCTGGGGCCAGATACAGCAGAGTCGTCTAGCATCATGGAGACGCTACGGCCTACCGCGTTGCTCAGGCCGCGCGGTTCGTGCACTACTACATCCTCTATGGCACTGGTGGCGATTTCGCCGCGCAACCAGGGACCAAGCCACTGCGGCAAGCCCAGGGCCTCTAGCACCGGGCCGGCACCGTCGACACCATTGCCACTGTCTTCAGCCAGGGCCTTATCCAAAGCCTCAACGTCAGCATTCGGGGTGACCACACTGAGCTCAGCGGCGTGGGTGGGGGCAGCCAGAGCGGCGGCTAGCTCCTCCTTGCGAGCCTTGGCGATGCGCCCCTTGGGCCACACCACCCATTCACGACGGCGCAGCACAGTGACTACCTCAGAGTCATCGTCTAGGTCTCCACTGGTGACTGCTGCCAGGCTCAGCTCACCCTTGTAGGAGCGCAGCACCAGGCTCGGCAGCTGCTCTTCATCCCAACCTAGGTCACCGATTTCGAGCCCGTCACCGGCGTAAAGCACCAGGCGACGGTCAATTTCGGGCAGGTTCACTACCGCCAGGGTGCGCTCTAGCAGGGTGGACTGTAGCGGCACCGTATAGGAGCTCATCGGGGTGAGCACCGCTACGCGCAGGGCGGCGTAGTCAGGTTCGTAGTCCTCATCGGAGCCGGCTGAGGCGTCGTAACGGGCCGGGCCAATTAGTACATCGGCTTCTAGCTCTGTAGCTAGCTTGTAGACCAGGTCAGATAGGTCTAGGCCGGGGGCTAGCTCGCCATTTTTGACGGTAGCCACCTGGTTTTGGTCGCTAACTAGTACGCTGATCGAGCGGTGCTGGGGCAGCACCGGCTCACCGAGTAGTGCCAGCACGCCTAAGTTGGCTAGCACCTTATCGATGGTCTGATCGTCTGCCTTAACCGAGCTTATAAAGCCGCTTCGACGGATGAAGTTAGGGGCGTTATCAGCCATGATGCCTCCCAGATTGTCGACATTTAGGTTCTTATTGTCTCAAGTTTGCTTTAAAAAGCTAGAGATTTTAGGCCATTTGGATAACTGCGCCGCTGCGTGGGGGCAGCACTAGATGTCCGGTCACCTGGTTCGCCCCGACTAGGTCGTAGCCCACCACGCCGGCTATTTCGGCGCTGGTGGCAGCGAAGTTGAGCAGGAACAGGCAGTTGCCACGCTGGTGGGCGCTGACCCCGGCCGGTAGTGGGTGGGCAAATACTGGGCGTAGTCGCGCGTAGGCGCCAGCCAGTTTGAGTAGGTGTGCGCGCGCTGCGGGGGTTAGGTCGCAGCTGATGTACCAGGCGGCCCCGGCGCCTTGGGGGCGGCGGGTGATGGCGCCCTGTCCGGCTAGGCGGCCGTTGGCGTAGGAGGCCAGGATTTCGACGTCGTCGTTGATGGCCAGGTTTTCACTCCAGCCGTAAGCCACCAGCGGGGCGTTTTCACTGCGGGCTAGTAGCCGCGCCAGGGGACCGTGGGCGTCGAGGGTGAATTGCAGGTTGCGGTTTAGGCCTTTGGCGACGGCTTGAGCTAGGGGCTGAGAGGCGTCGGGGGCACCTTCCCAGTTCCAGGCGGAGACGGGGGCGTCTAGCACCGGGATTTGGTCTAGTACCCGCACGCCGGTTAGCTCAGCCAGGCTCATAGTGGTGGCGGGAGGTTCTGCCTGGTCTCCCCGGGCAGAGCAGCCTAGGCACTCGTCGTTGACACTGGGGTAGTCTGCGCTGGGGCCCTGGCTTAGATAGCCGCCGACGACGCCGTGCCCACTTTGGTCCACGACACCGGTGCGGGCGGTAATTACTACCTGGGCGCCGCGACTGGCGGCTTGGTTTAGTCTCTGAGCTAGCTGAGGGTAGGTCATGAATATTTCTGGGACCACGATCAGGCTGTAGTCATCCAGCTCAGCATCCACCTTGACAATGTCTATCGCATAGCCGGCCTCGAAACAGGTGGCATGCCAAGCCTGGGCGGCGCGTAGCGCACTACCGGCAGGGGCGCTTAACGGCGAGATTTGGATGCCGTGAGTGGCCTCATCAGGGCCAATGGCAGCATTTTGGGCCCACATAGAGGGCCAGTCCAGCATGATGGCCACCTGGGCCTGGCTACGCTGGCCTACCACTGGGGCCAGGCGCTTGAGCACCTGACCTAGTTCCACAGTTTGGTGCCACTGCATCGACTCGGTGCCGCTGTGGGACACCATGGCGCCGTGGAAAGTTTCCGCCCCCGCAACTGACTGACGCCACTGGAACTGCATGACGCCGTCGGCCCCATGGGCAACGTGCGCCAAGGACCAAAGCAAGTACTCCCCCGGGGCCTTTACCGCGTTGCGTGCACGCCACTGCACCGCACCGGGCGCCTGCTCCATAAGCAACCAGGGGCGCCCGCCACCCAGGCCACGCATCAGATCCCCGGTGAAAGCCAGCTGGTGGGCGGCACGTGGATCAGCCGGGTCTGGGTAGGAGTCGTTAGCTACCAGGTCAATGTCTTTAGCCCAGTCGAAATAGTCCAGGGCCTCAAAGGCATCCATAAAGTTGGTAGTTACCGGCACGGCCCGACCTGCTTTAGCTAGCCCGGCGCGGATCAGGGCGGCTTCAGATAGGTAACCGGATTTTAGGTTGTCACTGCTAAAACGGCGCCAATCAAGCATCTGGTTGGGGTTAGCGAAACTGGGGGTGATACGCGGAGGGATCACCTGCTCCCAGTCGGTATAGAACTGGGACCAAAAATTGGTGCCCCAAGCCCGGTTTAAGGCGTCCAAGCAGCAGTAACGCTTTTTAAGCCAGTCGCGCCAAGCCTTGGCGCAGCGCTGGCAGAAACATTCACGAATGTGGCAGCCATACTCGTTTGAAACATGCCAAGCCACCACTGCCGGGTGGGCGGCAAAACGCTCCACTAGGCGCGCTGTGAGCGCATTAGCGGCTACCCTGAACCGGTATGAGCTGGGGCAATACTGTTGACGCGAACCCCAAGAGTAGACGGATCCATCAGCGCGCACCGGCAAAGTATCGGGGTAGTGGCGCCCCAGCCAGGCCGGCGGGGAGGCGGTGGCGGTAGCCAGGTCTACGCTGATACCTGCCTGCCACAGGCGGTCGATGAGCTGCTCTAGCCAGTCCAGGCGGTAGTTGCCCTCGCTGGGTTCTAGTCGCGTCCAGGAAAAGATTCCCAGGCTCACCAAGTTCACCTGGGCTTGGCGCATTAGTTCCAGGTCACGCGCAAAGGTGGCGTCGTCGAACTGCTCTGGGTTGTAATCCGCGCCGTAAGCCAGCGCGCCACCTAGATCCAACTTAGAGGCGTCCATTGCCTTAGCTCCTTATAGCAATTGGCAGGTCGGGCGCCATGCCCGACCCGCGTCAACCAATAGCTATTATCAGGGATTAGTTGCCCTGAGTGGTACGGCGCACCCGATCTACCTCATATAGGGCGATACCGGTGGCCACGGCCGCGTTGAGACTTTCGACGGCGGCACGGATGTTAATCGAGGCGATTTCGTCGCAGGTCTCACGCACTAGGCGCGACAGGCCCTTGCCTTCAGCCCCAGTTACCAGCACTAGCGGCTGGTCAGCCAGGTTTAGGTTATCGACGCTAACGCTGGCGTTACCGTCTAGACCCACCACAAAGCAGCCGCGCGCTTTGAAGGCTTCTAGCGTGCGCACCAGGTTGGTTTCTTTAGCTACCGGCACGCGCGCAGCGGCGCCAGCACTCACCTTCCACACGGTGGCGTTAACGTCTGCGCTGCGACGCTGCGGGATGATGACGCCGTCGGCCCCAAATGCACCCGCGCTACGCAGCACCGCCCCCAGGTTGTGGGGATCGGTGACCTGGTCTAGGGCGATAAATAGGGGTTTGCGGCCGGTGGCGCTGACACGGTCTAGTAGCTCTAGGGCGTCAGCGTAGTCGTAGGCGGCGATTTCCTGGGTGAGGGCTTCTAATTCCAGCTTGGTGACCTCAAATACGGGTGCGCCCTCCAGGGTGGCGCGGCGTACCACAGCCCCTAGACGGTCGTCGTTTTCAGCTGAAACCGCCATAAATACGCGCGTGACGGGCACGCGGGCGCGGGCCGCTTCGGCGCAGGCGTTGCGGCCACAGATAATTTCGTGGTCTGCGGGCACGTCAAAGCGGTTGCGGATCTTTTCCAGCTGACGTTCACGGGTAGGTTGGGCGGCAGCAGCCTTGGCCTCAGCGCGCAGCTTAGCTTTGTGTTTGGGGTGGTAGGGGCGGTCTTCTGCCTTGGGGGTGGGGCCGCGCCCTTCTAGGGCCTTGCGGCGGTGCCCACCAGTGCCAACCTGGGGGCCTTTTTTACTACCAGGACGACGGCGAGCGCCGTGGGGACGGTCATTTCCAGGCATGGGATTCCTTATCTATCAGCCCAGGTGCCAGCGGGCACCGGTAGGTGAGTCTTCAACCACTACCCCGGCACTAGCCAAGGCGTCACGGATAGCGTCAGCGCGGCCCCAGTCTTTTTCTTTGCGGGCACTAGCGCGTTGCTCTAGTAGGTTTTCCACCAGGTTACCCAGGGCAGCTAGGGCCGCATTGTCTGCGTTTTCCTCGCTTACGCCAGCGCGGGCCCAAACCGGTGAAAGTGGATCTAGCCCCAAAATATCAAGCATTACCCGTAGCTGGTTGGCGGCTTCAGCTACCTGCGTAGCTTCACCCTGTCCGGCTTCAGCTTCAGTTAGGGCCACGTTTAGGCGCTTAAGAGCGGCGTGGATTTGAGTCATGGCCCCAGCTAGGTTGAGGTCATCATCCATGGCGGCGCGGAACTCGCTGGTGACCGCTACCTGCGCTAAATCAACTTCAGCTAGCTCAGGAGCCAGTTTCACGGCGCGTTCCAGGGCCCCACTGAAGCGGTCCCACAGGGCTTGGGCGTCTTCTAGGGTGTCGGGGCTGAACTCCACCGTGGAGCGGTGGTGGGTGGTGCCAATAACCAGGCGCAGAGCCTGCGGCGAGTACTGTTTGAGCAGCTCAGAGACAACCAGGGAGTTACCTAGAGACTTGCTCATCTTTTCGCCCTTAATGGTCACCCAGGCGTTGTGTACCCAGATGCGCACAAAGGGCCAGCCGGCGCCGTGGGATTGGGCCTGCTCATTCTCGTGGTGGGGGAAGCGCAGGTCAATGCCGCCGCCGTGGATGTCGAAAGTGTCACCCAGGTAGCGTCGGCTCATGGCCGAGCATTCCAGGTGCCAGCCGGGGCGGCCGCGTCCCCAAGGAGTGTCCCAGGAGGCGTCGGCAGGTTCGCTGGGTTTAGCGGCTTTCCACAGGGCAAAGTCGCGCGGGTCGCGTTTGTCAGCCTCGACGGCGTCGTCAATCTGGGATTCATCCTCAGTTGAACGCAGCTGGTCTAGGCTTTGGTTAGTTAGCGAGCCGTAGTCGGGCAGGGAACGCACTGAGAAGTAGACGTTGCCGGGGCTACCTACATAGGCGTGACCGGCGTCGATCAGGCGCTGCACCAGGTCAATCGTGTCCGGTACGTGTCCGGTGGCGTGGGGCTCGTAGGTGGGGTCTTTAACCCCTAGGGCCTGGTAGGCGGCAGAAAATTCACGCTCATAGCGGTAGGCCCAAGCCCACCAGGGGGCGCCGGCCTGGGCGGATTTAGCCAGGATTTTGTCGTCAATGTCGGTTACGTTGCGTACTAGCACTACTTCCTGGCCGCAGTACTCTAGCCAGCGGGTTAGTACGTCAAAAGCAATGGCTGAGCGCATATGCCCAATATGCCCTGCACGGTGGCACCACACAGGTAGATCGTGACCTTACCGGGGGTAACCGTAGGGGCTAGCGACACGAGGGCGTGGCTGGCCGAATCATACAGTTTCAGGGAGGGTTCACTCTTGAGGGTACTCACCCTATAAGGCTACCCGAAACCCTAAAGTAATAGTTTTAGGCGGGCGTATTGGGGTAAACCAGGGCGCTGGCAATTGCCATTAGGCCCTCAGCGCGCCCTAGGAAACCTAGGTGGTCGGTGGTGGTGGCGCTCATTTGTACGTCAGCCCCAGCTGCTTGGCTCAGCGCCGCATTGGCCTGGGCAATTCGGCCTGCTACGCGCGGACGCTGGCCAACTAGCTGCACACTCACATTGCCTATCTCGTAGCCGGCAGCGCGTACACGCCGGGCAGCTTCGCCTAGCAAGGTGGCGCCAGATGCGCCTTTAAACTCAGGGCGGTCCACCCCGAAATTACTGCCTAAATCACCTAGCCCGGCGGCTGCGAACAGGGCGTCAGCACAGGCGTGGGCGACGACGTCGCCGTCAGAATGCCCAGCTAAGCCGGTCACCCCCGGCCATTCCAGACAGGCCAGGTGCATGGGCACCCCCGAGCCTTCAGGCGCAAAAGCATGCACATCCATGCCGATACCGGTGCGAGGTAGCAAAAATTGCGCCATGGCTACTCCTTAAAGATTAGCTAGACCTTGGTTTACGCACACTTGCGCTAGGGCCAGATCAATGGGGGTGGTGATTTTAAAACTGAGGGTATCTCCGGGCACAACCACCACCGGGTAGCCGGCCTGTTCAGCTAGGCCTGCGTCATCTGAGGCGGCGCTAGATTCACTGCTGCCGCCTGGGCACCGAGCTGGTGGGAGCGCAAAATGGTTTCGCGTTCAAAGCCTTGCGGGGTTTGCACGGCCCGCAGCCGACGGCGGTCTACGGTTTCGCGTACCGGCTCAACTTGGGTGGGGGCACAGAGCGGCGCATTTGCGGGCGCTGCCGTGGCACCTGCGGCTGGCATAGCCGCGATCTCACCCTGAGGGCGGGCGGGGCCTACCGCTTTGATCGTGTCAGTGACCGGCAGGGCTGGAATCACTGCCGGGTTACCTGCACGTACGGCGTCGATCACGCGGGCAATAGCGGCGGGGGGGGTTAAGCAACGGGCGGCGTCGTGAATTAAAACCACATCTGCCTGCGGCGCTAACTCAACCGCAGCAGCCAAACCGTTAGCCACGCTGGCCTGGCGCGAAACATCCGAGCCGGCCACAACCACTAAATTGTCAAAATCAGCCAGCTCAGCTTTAAAAACCTCTAGATAATCAGCCGGGGCGGTAACCACCACCGCATCAACCTGCATACAGGCGAATAATCCGGCTGCTGCGCGACGCACCAAGCTCTGGCCAGCTAGCTCCACCAAAGCCTTGGGACCCTGGCAACCCAGGCGGGTGCCCGAGCCTGCCGCAGTTAAAACCGCAACGCAAGCACTCATTGGGATATAAACGCGCTTATCACTCAGCTAGGACTTCATCCAGAGTCTGCTCGGCGGCGGCTTCTTCAACCTTCTGCGCCAATGCCAGCTCTGAAACCAAAATCTGACGCGCCTTGGCAAGCATACGCTTTTCGCCGGCGCTCAAGCCTCGATCAGTATCGCGACGCGAGAGGTCACGTACCACTTCAGCAACCTTAAGCACGTCCCCGGAAGCAATTTTTTCCTGATTTGCCTTATAGCGACGCGACCAGTTGGTTGGCTCTTCTACCTGCCCAGTGCGTAGCACCTCGAAAACATTTTCCAGACCGGCCTGGTCAACTACGTCTCTAACGCCAATTTCTTCAACGTTTTCGGCAGGGACCATAATGGTTAGATCTCCCTGCGCCACCTCAAGCGTGAGGTACACCCGCGTTTCCCCACGAACCTTGCGATCCTGAATTTTAATAATTCGGGCCGCACCATGGTGGGGGTAGACCACTGTCTCGCCAACTTTAAAGGTCATAAACACACTCCGGGCTAATACAACTGGTTTATATTCTACCAGCCGGCACATTAATTTTACGCTCGCCCGTGCAACATGTAGTCCACTCCACGCCTAAACTTATATGCATAACATAACCAATCGCCATAGGGCAGTGTGTCTAGTTGCTAACGCATCAGCTGGCGCTGGTTACCAAAACCAAAATAAGACGACTGTGGGGCGAGCGCTTTTCACACTCGCCCCACAGATATGTAGCTATCTGCAGCTATTACTAGCTATTAGCAACCAAAAAGTTAACTAGTTATAAAACTAGCTCACTTGCCCTGGTTAGCAACAGCGGCGATCTTGGCCTCAGCCTCGGGGTCTAGGTAGCGACCACCCTTCTTGATGGGCTTGAGGGTCTCTTCGTCGAGCTCATAAACCAGCGGAATACCGGTGGGGATGTTGACGCCGGCGATGTCCTCGTCGGAGATCTCATCCAGGTGCTTGACGATGGCGCGCAGCGAGTTGCCGTGCGCGGCGATCATGACGGTCTTGCCGGTCTTGATCGCGGGAACGATGGTCTCATCCCAGTAGGGCAGCAGACGCGCGATGACGTCCTTGAGGCACTCGCTCATGGGGACGGGCTCGCCGGCGTAACGCGGGTCGGCGTCCTGCGAGAACTCCGAGCCGGCCTCGATGGCGGGCGGAGCCACGTCGAAGGAAC
>ERZ773031.1163-NODE-1163-length-13423-cov-4.053860_pt1 | contig 13423 bp, 13 predicted proteins | sample MGYA00511666_ERZ773031 | MGnify/ENA primary metagenome ERZ773031 (study PRJEB29015, sample SAMEA2738135) | human oral metagenome | biome: human oral; feature: human-associated habitat; material: saliva | place: China | collected 2250 ...
TAAAAGCGGCTTTCTGGTGGTGCTACATGCACTCACCAGAGCCGCTTTCTGCAAAAGAACTGTTAAAGGTAATGCCAACGGATGAAAGTATTGCGGAGATATACAAACGGCTCTCGCCGCAGAAAAAGATAGAAAGTTCAATCCCGACATGGGGTGATGCAATAGTATGGAGCGAGCTTCATAAGACATCTCCCTACCCCGAACTCTGGAGCTAGCACCAACTCTTTTTGTCCGCTTAGCCGACAAATACATTAGCATAACAATAATCCCCGTATTGCTACTCCATATTTGATAGCATACGGGGATTTCCTTTACAAAGCATCAAACAACTTGTGAACAAACAAGTCACAACAAGAATGCACATTACCTTCTGATTGCATTTTTTGCCCAATTGAAAAATGACTGTCCTAATTCGAATAGAAAAGGTTGTATATTCTTTAGCTCGACTGCTTTTAGCAATTTAATATACTGGACAACGATTTCTCTATCATTTGTTGATAGTTCTTCCATAAAGGCAAGCTCTCTAATCTTCATATACAAAGACTGATATTCCCGTTCCATATTCTGCGTTTTCTCTGCATCACTATCCTTGATGTCGATTGCAAAATAATCAGTCCCATCATATACAGAAAAAGGCATTTCTTCGGCTGTTTTATATTCCACTACTTCTTTCTTTGCAGAATCAATAAGAATCCTAGCAGTTGGAACAGTATATTTCAATCCATCACGGGAAATTGAAAAAAGCAAAAAACAATCAACTATTGTGCCATCTCTATAATCCACTACAGGATGAGAAATGGAGATGCCATCAGGAACATACTCTTCAATTCCTTCTGACAGCAGAACCTTATGTATTTGATCGTATGACATTTCTGCGCCCATAACTCCTCCTATCGGATAATCGATGTAACATTCATAGACCTACCTGACAGTGCGTTTCCAATCTGGAAAGTAGTATAGAATTTTGAATTATCTACGCCCCCCGTACCGGAATCACACACATAAAATCCTAACACATTTCCATAGCGATCTTTTTTTACGCTTGTGACTGTTATGGCATGGAGATCTCTGTGATCGGACCACCCATTATAGAGCATACCTGCATATACTGAGATTATTACGCCTCGTCCATCGGATACAGCATCAGCAATATTATCTACTGAGGCTTCCCTAAGTTCACTATTTATCCCAAAGTGTTGAAGGATTTGCTGCCGCGTTTTGGCGGATGTACCCCCATTATCTTCCGGGAAAGAATTTGTAGTGCATAACTTACCTCTGCCAAACCCAGCGGAAGTCGTTGATGCATAGCCGACCACTTCGCTTTCTGTGGCTGGATATCCCGCAAGACGAAGAACATTGACACATGAAACCAACCCACATGTTCCAAGAAAACCATTTACTTTCCCTTGATTTGAGTCGAGTTTCCCACCCGTCTCAACAGGAGTATTAAACACCATGCTGCCATCAGATCCAATTGCCCAAGTCTGGTTTGTAGAGCTTAGTCCAAATGTGTGATTAGAACTTCCCTCACCATGTCCATAAGATGATTGTCCTGTCGACGGAGTATTGTCACTTCCAGACTGCCCAACTACGAAACCAGTTCCTCCAGCTGAAGTACCACCAGATGTTATTGAGGAGGATTTTCTAACCAATTCAGCATATTGAGTAAGCACATGTGAACTTTTTTGAAGAACACTGATGTATTCCTGCCGTGATGACTCAATTGCCCTCTTATATGATGAAGAAGCAGCTACAAAGTCATCATTTATCCTTTCAATTGCTGCACAAACACCTGATATTTCATCATACTCAGCCTGACAGGTGGCTACAGCTTGATAGTAATAATAGGGAACATCTCCATCTTCGCTGTCTCTAGCGTCTTCTTCAGCCCTAGCTAATCTCTCTTGAGCAGACACCAACTTTTCATATGCTTGGGTCTGACGCTCCTTCCAAACCTCAAGAACATCCAATATCTGCTGATTCGTATTCCGAATCAAATCTTCGTTATCGGTGATAACAGAATCAATCTGTGATGTAGTGCTCTTAAGACCATCATCCAACGCAAATAGCTTTGATGCATTTGCAATTATCTGTCCAGCCATATTCTATCACGCCATCAAGTAATGCTCTTCTCAGACTCTTGCAACAAATGCGCATATTCAATCAGCTTTTCCATAACAACTTTCAAATCCGGAACTGCTTCATTTACCTTGGCTTGAGAGCTTGAAACATAGCCTTGAATTACTGCATAGCCCTCATCTTGGAAAGTGTTTCCCAACGTCTTAAGCTGAGTGGATAAATCGTTGTTCAGCGAAGAAATCTTTTTAATACACTCACTGATGCCTTTCGTTAATTCTATTATTGATCTTGACGAAGCTTCAATCTGTTCGCTCATTCTAATCACCTCACATCAAAGTACGAGCCTGTTTCAACGGTTTAGCTGCTTTCTTGAGCATCTCTGCTGTTCCCTCAACTGCGGGCAAACCGGCCAGTAAATCTTCTGCCAGCTGCTCTATCCGCTGCAAAGCTTTTTTGGATACTCTGTCTTTCATTCCAGATTCTGCACTCGAAAGGCTACTCTTTAGGTTGTTGCAAGCAGTCTTCATCTCAGCACAGTAGGTTTCAACCTCCGAGGCGAACTTCTCCATCTCATCGGGATCTCTGATTGTCATACCTTCACTCATGTTAATTCCTCCTTCATCCTAGCAAATATGGTCTGAAAATATGGGTTGCAGAACCGCCATCATAATACACAGCCGAAATATTATCTAAATCGGCGATGTAATGAATCCGCTCCATGTAATTACTCCAATCGTCACGACTCATTGCGAAAGCAATCTTATGTTCAAAGCATTCAAGTTTTACAAATCGAGACTGCCTGAGCATCTTTACCGAAGAGTAAGTGACAAGGCTGTGGATGCCAAATCTCGACCCCTTTGAAATCAACTCGGAGATATCGTCTCTAGCATCATAAGCAACACTTTCAGAAGATTCTTCTTTGCCAATTTCCAAATCAGTTTTGCTGATTCCTGGCTCATCAAAATCTGCAAGTAGAGAATCAATTTCGTCCATCAAATCATTGACTGCGTTGTGATTTACGGTTGATTTTCCAGCCTGAACATTCGGCTTATCAGGGAGCATGCTCAAATCGGCACCGATAGATTCAATGCCCAGCCACACCATGAGCGTTTTGGGGTGATTGCCATTTCTGGCTCTTTCAAGAAGTCCGTTAGTGTACGCACACACTTTTTCTAAGTCCGTTATGATGTGAATGTGTTCATCGGAGAGCGATTCCAACTCGGTCTTAAACTGAGTGTAAAGCTCATCCCTTTTATCAGCAATAACAACAATTTCAGATTCCGAAATCCGAGAAAAGCAGCTGATTGTATAAATAATTACGCTTGCCCTCATCTCGGTATCGGCTCCTATAACCATAACATTCGAGTCTAGCCGATCCTGTAGCGAAAAGCAAAAACAGGGGTTCAGATTTGCTGGAGTACCAACGTATATCGGAATATTTGATGGCGTTGGCTCTCCGTTAACTTTCTCAAACTTTTCAATCGCAGATTCATCACAGTGCTTGCGTCCTTTTCCGTCAACAACCAATACATCAGGTTTTAAATATGCACTATCAAGAATGCTCTTGGCTAATTCTATGCTTTTGGCTCTCTCATCCCTTGTAACATAAACAGTACGGTATCTATCAATGATAATCTGTGTTTCACCCGCAGCATCTTTGATTCCACGTTTAAAAATCACATCACCCTTGTCCATGCGATTGATTTTGTTCTTCAATGCATCATCATAGAAGCTGTTATCAATCGAGAGTGTTTCCCGAATCTCAGACATATCATTGGCCATTGCAATTCTAGTCCGAATCTGTTTCTTTCCTTTTTCTGTTAACCCCCTAAGGCCATCGCCTATTGCCTGATCGCTAAACACACAGGAAAGGCCAAATTTACGGTATTCGGAAAGCATATTCTCCAGTATAAGAACGTACTCCGGCTCATTTTGAATCGCCTGTGTCATCTGGTGGAACTCATCTATAATCAGAATGATTCGCGGAAGTGATCGAACACCAAATTTGCGCTTGTATTCGGTTATGTCGCTCACACCAACCTGCTTAAATAGTTCCATCCTACGCTGGCATTCTTCGTTGACCTTTGACAACAAACTAAATGTAAATTCTGTACCGCGCTCTAATCCTATCAGCTTAACATGTGGTGGCATATTGGAGATATATTCCGCAAATTCAACTTTGTTATAATCCACGAGCCATAGTTCGACATCATCCGGATGATAATTCAGAATGATGGAGGTAATGAGCATATGCAAAGTAGTAGATTTTCCTGATCCAGTTGATCCTGATAGTAGAGCATGGGCCGTTAATGCACCACCCAATTCAAGTTCAACAAGCCTCTTTCTTGAGTCAACCGCAAATGGAATGAGTAACGCCAGCGTGGATTCTCTGTATCCATTGAACGTGGTATTTGAGAAGAAATTAGCAAAACTGTTATCTACTTTAAAGCCCTCATTATATGTTGCTTTCACCCCATCAATAAATGTTTCGCAAAACGAACACACTCCATCAAACTGGAAATCATACATTTTTCCTTCGAGAGGGATAGTATTACCGTTTACTGATGCATTGATTCTGATGAATGTATTTTGAACGGCATTTGGCAGTTCAGACAAATTACCCTTTTTCGTAAAGATCATACTAATGCCACATTTAGCAGCGTTGTTGATTAGAACATCCAAGGCCTCTTCAGCAGCACGATCCATCTTTTCAGGGAAATCGTTTATAACCACAAGATGCTGAACAATCACAGGTTCGTTGCTTAAATTGTAATCATAAGCTGAACCCACGCCGGCAAGGCGAGAACAGGTTCCATCAACAAACTTTTCAAGTTCTTTGAGTCGTCTGGTAATATCCTCTCTGGATGCATATACCTTTTTGCAGATATCCCATGTAGTTATTTCTTCAAGTTTTTGTAGTTGCCCCAAATTTGAACCGCGATCATTGGGGTCAATGTATGTAAGGGTAAAGGAGTAGGGTGGCATGAACCTAACCCATTTCAAAATGATACTCTGAATCCCCTCCATAACCTCAGTCTTACAACGATCATCATAGTTAATAAGTAACTGCAATGGTTTTGTCGTGTCCACAGTCATTGGCACACAGAATCCTCTGCCTGAACTAAATGCAACAGGCATTTTTTCCTGAATCATCTGATCTGCCGGAGAAGGAATGGTAAACGGAACTGTAATGGCACCTAACATAAGCTGATTAGGGTACGATAGGCTCGGTTCATAGCACCCCCAGGTTTCATCGAACGCTCCTAATTGCTCCAATGCATCGGTAAGATCAGCATCATACTGCACCAAGGTAGGATCATCAATTGCTGTCAACAGTTTATTTTGCAAAGCACTTCCGGCCTGGTCATACGCTTGATCGTTCTGAGACATCAAGCTGCTCTTTTTCTGATCTGCTGCTGCTTTTTCACGGGCATACTCTGCGTCCGCTGTGGCTTTTTCTTGAGCAAGATAGCTGGAACTTTTCTGCTTCTCTCCACGAAGGTACATTCTTCCTGCTTCAATGTGGTCTAGGTAATCATTTACCATACCCATCATTGATGAGTAGCCGCCAATGCCAGTCAGTCGCTTAATCACACCACTAAATGTACCATCATTAATCTTGACTGCAAGATCATCTAACGCTTGGAAATTGGGCAGTTTAGGCGTGAGGCTTGTTGGACGATGACGATATTTCTTCTTGTATTTTGCCGGAACTTTCGCCTCCGCTTCAGCCAAAGCTTTCAACGCATCCTGGACATTACTTTGGGCAGATTGGTCTTGCGCTGAAACAGAAGAGATTCTTTGGGTTCTCCTTGAATCCAATTCGGCAAGTTTAGTTTTATACTTTTTTTCTATTTCAGCTTTGTTACCATTATAGGAAGAATCTACATCTTTATCTTCTTGTAATATTAAATCAAAAGATTTTGAAATCTTAATCGCCCGTGAAAATAATGACTGTTTCATGAAAACACACTCCGTTATATCCTTTTATCGGCAAGCAAAACTACTTTAAGGAAACATTACCAAGTTCACCCGCTCCATTGCCTGCAGTAAAAACAATTTTTAGCTTTTGACACCCATTGATGCCAACGTCAAAAGTTACGGGTAAATCTCCTTCCGTCAGAGTTGGCGATGAATAGACAAGAACATCATCTGCATATATTTCAAAACTGTGCTAGTTCCGCACAACCAGTGCCTTCCTTAAATAGAATGGTCAGTAGGTTACACCCGCTAATATCAACTGAGACATCAACAGGGATGTCCCCTCCTGTAATTGATGGTGATGAATATACGCACACATCGTCCGCATAGATCTCAAAACTGTTATTATCAGTAGTATTTCTGTTAGTGTAACAAATGGACCATAGGGCAGTTAAAGTATCATAATCACCGTTCAACCGGTAAACTATTTCACTATAAGGTGAAGTTGAGAACATATAGTGGGAATACTCTGTTCCTGTATTTGCCTGTCCTGTGCTATCAGCCTTAATTGTAACAGATCCTTTTTCAACATAATCAAGATCTGTCAGCCACACATCTTCGACGTAAGTCTCTTGAGGTGCATAATTACTTGTGGGTTGTTCCGAATTGCCTTTGTCTGAAGTAACATTGTCCGGGGTGCTATAAGAATATCCACTCGTTCCAGCCGGATTATCGTCACTATTCTTATTACTAGAAGAACTGTTGGTGCATGATTTAATAATCAATATAAAAACAATTACAGCAACAACAGCAGCAATCCACCCCCCATATTTTTTCTTTGAAGGTTGGCTTCCTGAAGCACTTGAAGATGGTGTATATTTATAGCTACTCGGTGTAAACTGTTGCGCTTGTCCGCCCGCAGTCGCTGGTTGAGAACTTGGGCCAGAGTTTGACCCCGATTGACTGGAGCTATTAAATGCAGACTGAGAGATAGAATGCATCTTCTCATTCACCTTACACCACGGGCATTCTTTTGCACCATAGTAGTAAATGTGTTGAGTGTCTTTAAGACAGGTTTTGAGGTTATCTTCCAGCTGCTCAAGAGCATTATACCACTCTTCAGCTGAAGGACGCAGGGAAGGGGTGCTGTGACCAGCCACGAAAGCACGCCTAAACAACTTCTGAATATTATCCGGCAACGAACTTAATTCCGGTGCATAACGCGGAATATCCATGTTGCTTGAACGGCTGTCCGGGAAAAAGGCGCATTTGCCATTTTGCATATTATCAATTGGCTGAAATTTCGATGAAGACCCGCTAATGACCTTACATGAAAATGGATGCGCACCATTCATCAGCAATGCGAAAATAAGCACCGCCAGCGCAAAGCGGTCAGATTCCGGCGTGAATGTCGGCAAAGGAGCAGAAGGAAAGTGAATGCCCTGAAGTTCCGGTGCGACGAATTCGGGCATACCTACTCCGCAACGATATGTCCTGCTGGAATCAGAAATATGGTACGAATCTGTGTCGACAAGAGTTACCATGCCATCATTGGGATTTACCAAGATGTTTTCTGGATTCAAGTCACCAACCACCTGATGAATCTCATGGACATTATGTACAGCAGCAGAAAGATTCCTTGCAATGGCGATAAATAAAGACCAGGGTTTCCCTTTTCGCTTGTCATAGACATAGATATTGCGTAGCTCCTCTTTGCCGTTGATTTTAGGCATGATATACCCAATGAATTGTCCATTATCATAAAGGACATCCAGCGGCCAAGCGTACTGTTCCATAACACTCGGCTTGGGCTTGTTAGATACCATTACAGACAATTTTCGTTCACGCTCTGTTGTACGCTTGTCCGGCTTATATACTTTCGCAACATAGCCAGATGCGCCAACAACATCATACACATCACCCTCCCCACCACCAGCAAATGGCGCATTCTGGATTCGATATGACTTGCCGGAAAGTCCTTTATATTCAGCCATTGATTTACTCCTTCGTGATTATTCTTGTATCTCTTTTAGCCGTCTTAACGCATCCTCGCTTGCAAGTGTCAACTGATTGCAAGAACTCTGCATGGAACTTAAAAGGTTTTCCATTTGATCTATCATTGCAATCTTATATTTTTTAGACATATCATCTTGCCAAGAAGCTGATGCTTCAGACCACAGATTCTCTACATTCCTCTTTACATCATTTATCTGCATATCAACATGCCCTATTCTCCATTACGGTTTACCAAACAGCTTACCAAACAGCTTACCCCAGAATCCCTTCTTTTCATGCGCATCTCTGTCGGTAGCAGCGACTTTCTTGTCCGGAGAAACTGTCGAAGGATTGGATTTACCTGTAAGCTCACCGCTTTCTTTCTCTTCTGAAGGAATGGTGTCTACGTTTTTTTTGTTGTGATCCGTTGCTTGTTCTTCAGCAGATTGCACTTTCACATCCTGTTCCAAGCCATCCACGTCTTTAGCGGAGGACTTGTGTTCATACAATCTATCGTGATGCTCTTTCGCCAGCGTTTTCCAGTCTGGCTCCACATAGAATTCATCCGGCTTTGTTTCGGGTGTAACATCCGTGTTGATAATTCCTACTATGGTCTTGTCATCAGTAATCTGTTTGCTGTATGGACCTTTGAAGAATTCGGTTATTTCAGCTTGTGCGTTCTCGAAATCAGCCGGAGTCGAGACTTTCAAGATATTGATATCCATGAAAGGTCGCACATAGTTTACATAGATAGGCTGATCCGTTTTTGCCAACAGCCAAGGATAAGCAACATCGAAGATGCCATCCGTCATCATTATCAGAGAACAAACATCTTCTTTTGCAACACCGAAGAACCAATTCTCCGGACCAGCACGAAGAGGACTGGTTTCATTGAAAGCCTCACCCTTTTGTGCTTCTGTCAGAACAGAGTAATCTCCGTATGATGACAACGCAATTATTCCACCGTCACCAGCATGCCCATAAACAACATTTGTCCCATTATAGATAACTGTCGTCAATGTCGTATCATAATCACATAATTCATCTTGGTTCTCTTCAGACAAAGACACAATTGTCTTTAATGCTTTATGATATGCAATTCTAAGCAAAGACATAAGGCTCTCTTCATGCCATTTATCTGGATGGTTTTCTTTCACAAAGGACAGGACGGTCTTGACTGCTGTTGTAGAGCCAACCTCAGACTTTTTGGCACTCCCAAGCCCATCAGCTATTGCGGCAACCACCCAGCCATTTTTAAGGACAACCACATCGCTCGCATCTTGGCATACACCATCTTTCTTTGCTTGGTGTGCTGTTCCTATTATTGACATTTTATAGTAACCAAGCATGGTGTTCTCCTTTCTTAGAAAGCGATGTTAATCGTATGCAAATCACTAGGTGCCTCTACCGCCACAGCTCTTCCCCCGTTGGGATCGCTATTCCTTACTGTTGCAAGACTGCTGGAAACAAACTTAAAGAGAGCAGGAAAATTGAGATTCTCCAGTTCAAAGATTCTTTCTGTATTGAAAATACTGGCCATTATGCGTCGATCAAAGTTTGCCACCCCAACACAATAACCAAGAACCTTTGTTGCGTCTTCCATTTCCTTGAGCCTTTGTGCAGCCGCAGCATATGAATCATTAGGCCTGCCATCTGTAATGCAGAAAATCCAAGGGCGGTAATAAGGAGTTCCTAACTCGTTATATCTGGCTTTCTGCGCCGCAATCATATCCAACGCCTTATCAATAGCGGCACCCATCGGTGTTACACCGTTGGCTGTCAATGTTGGCGGCACCATCTCACTCACGGCAGTGAACTCCTGTTGAACCTGGACATTTGGTCCAAAAGAAACAAGTGCAACATCAATGCATGCCTTTGTATGCTCATCAAAAGACGAATCATTCACTGTCTGTTCTTTGAAAGTTCTAAGACCCGCATTCAGTTTTCCAATCGCATCATTTATAGTCATAGAGTCAGAAGTGTCAAGCAAGAAAACACAAGCGACATGACGCTCAGTAATCCACTGAATTCCGCCTGTTCCCACATCTTCAATAACAGGATTGTCAATTGTTGTCGCATCGTTTGCTGATGCCTGTACATTGTTTCCCTTCTTCTGCCCGAACGGTCTCTGAAAGATTGCCATAATAAGTCCTCCTCGTTTTTCCTTTGATATTTTAGGTTTATCGCCCTTCGGGCGTATCCATTATTAACGATAGTCTATTATTAAAGTCGCTCATGCTATCAATCATTGTCTTAGTCAACTCATTGTTTTGAAAATACGCAACTAAAGCTAAGAATGTTGTCCAAGAAATTTCCCGTTTGCCTGTCTCTATACCACTATAGGTTTGTCGCGATATTCCTATTTTCTCAGCAACGATTTCCTGTGATACTCTTGCTTTTGCACGTAAGACGGGAAGTTCGTTTCTGAATTCCTCTATGAGTTTTTGCTTGATACTCATAGTTTCCTCGTTATCCATCCTTGCCCTCCTCTAACAAAAATACAATCACGCTTTTCCTAGAGTGCTTTATTCTACGAACCCTACACCAATCGACATTACTTATTATACGCATTGTCGCACCATTTGTCAAGATGTCGCTGGTTTCGACTTCAAATAATTTTTCATATATTCTTTGTATAATTGTGCTAAGAACCGCCTGTCTTCCGTCAAAATGGCACTCGGAAGGAGGTGAGAAACATGCCAAAACAGGGAAAAATATCTACCTGAGAAAAGACGGACGATGGGAAGGACGTTTCATCAAGGGTCGGATTGCCGGAAAAGCTCAATACGGGTATGTATTCGGCAAGTCTTACGAAGAGGCGGAATTGAAATTAAAAGTCACTTCTGCTGAACATACCGCATCCGATCACAGCCGAGAGGCTTCATTTGCGGAGCTTTCTAATGAATGGATTTTATTGAAAACCCCTCAACTAAAGGCATCGAGCGTTGCAAAATACACTAATATGCTGGATTTGTACTTGTTGCCTACCTTTGGAGACAAGTCGGTTTCCGATATTTCGCGCACCGACATAATGCGGTGGAGTCGAGAACTCTTGACCGCTGGAGGTGTAAAAGCTAACGTTTTAGCACCAAAGACAGTTAACAGCATTCTCTCATTAATGAGAAACATTCTGGAGTTTGCATCCAGGGAGAAAGAAACACCTACCGCAGATACTAAGGATATTTCCGTCAAACAGCCTCAAAAGCCCATGCGAATACTGAGCCGTGCGGAACAGCAACGGTTAAGCGGATACTTACGGGAAAATCTGACACCGTGCAACATGGGGATTCTTCTCTGCCTTTATACCGGCTTATGAATCGGAGAAATCTGTGCCTTGCTGTGGGAAGATATCCTCTTTGAGGAACAGTGCCTGTATATCCATCAAACGATGCAACGCATACAGGTCAAAGGCAATACCGAAAAAAAGACAGAGGTTGTTATTCTGCCGCCGAAAAGTGACTATTCCATTCGCAGGATTCCCATTCCTGACGAAATCCGTCAGCTTCTTTTACCGATTCAAAAACCGGACAAGGCGTTCTTGCTTACGGGTATGGTACACAGCTACATGGAGCCGCGCAATATGGAAAACCGCTTCAAAGCAGTAACCAGAGAATGCGATATCCACGATGTTAATTTTCATGCACTCCGTCATACCTTCGCCACCAGATGTGTTGAGTTAGGCTTTGATGTCAAAAGCCTCAGTGAAATCCTTGGACACGCAAGCGTAAACATCACCATGAACCGCTATGTGCATCCGTCTATGGAACTTAAGCAGAAAAACATGAACCTGCTCTCCGAGCTTCTGACCACAAAATAAGCCGTCAAATCGAGTAGTAAAAAAGCCGCCAGAACCCCGTTAAATCAAGGGTTATGGCGGTCTTTTCGTAGAGTAAAGCACTCTACGAAATTTTTTACACTTTTTAGCCGAAAACCTGCCTGCGCGTCTGTCTATACATCACTCTGAATGCCTGAAAAGTCAAGTCATCCAGACAGGCTGCCGAACATAAAAAATCGCCCGGAGCAGACTCCTGTGAAAGAGTCCGTTCCGGGCTTTTTGCTGTTGCCGTACTTTTTAATTTTGCCTGTTGCTGTTGTCAGCAGTTGTTGTCGCGCCATCTGGTGCTGTTGCCGTTTCGTTCTTTGGTGTTGTCGTTTTCGCCGTTGCTGTTGTCACGCTTGCCTGAGCCGCTGCTGCCGCACGGGCGAATCGCAGGCATAAAGAAAGAGCCTTCGGAGAACCACAATTCCCGAAAAGCCCTATTTCAAGCCATTCTCGCAGTCTGACAACGATGTTTTCTTGTATCAATTTTTGGGTTTACATTTCACAAATCAATTTCCGGCTTCGGCGACCTTGCAATTTCAACGACAAGGTTCCCGTTAATAATCAGCATATTTCCGGACTCACATTGTACATGCAGACACTGTCGGTATTCATAATCCTGTTTATTTCCTACATTCTGATAGTAAAGACAATTTCCCAGGGTCGTGTTTTCAGCTGTCCCGTACAGTCCAATGGAACCGTTGCCCCATACCCAGGTAAAGTCAAATGTTCCGACCGGAAGATCTGTCCCAAACATATATCTTCCGTGCGGCAGCTGATTCTTCCCGAGTTTAAACATAGCTTTTCCGGTCGTGTGAGGACGCTTCTGCGAAGGTGTGCCGACCGCTCTCTCTGTTGCCACTGTCTTAATGTCCGGATCCATTGCCATCTGCAATAAGCGGTCGGCCAGCTCTGTTCCGGACATCACTTTCAGAATCTTTCTCCTGCCGGTTTTGTAAGTGACGCTGAATGTCAGCTCCGATCCATCCGGCACAGACCGACTCATGGCAATCGGATCTCCGAATAATGAACCGGAATAAATCCGTCCCTAAATTACCAAAGAGATCCATGTCATTATCCCTCCCGCTCCGCTGACAAGCAGAGTCCTCCCCTTCTCAACACATCGATATCAGTAAGCTTCTCCGGTTGGAAACAGGGAATCGTGGTCCGGTTTCATCCGGAGTGCGGCCTATGTATTATCCTCTCTGCCACTATTATACGTAATTCGGCAAAGCTGTTACAAGATAACTGTGCCGCTGCAAAGCGCTCAGGGTGCTCCTGTCAATTTTCCGTTTTTGATGTCAGACGACTTAAAATAATCCGCTCGCCTGTCTTTTCACCGATGTATCCGAAAGACAGACTACAAAACTATTTTCCGAAATCTTCTGTCATTTCTCGCTCTTATCACCCGAACAATTTGCTCATATAGCAGTTCCGTGGGCCACCGATGTGCAAGGTTATGAATAACATTCATGGGTAAGCGAATCATCGGTACATGAGAATCCGATATACCGGTAAACATCCTCCACGACTCATCCAGATAGCCAAGCGCTCCGTCATGCGAATCTTCGCGATTCCGATACGGCTCAAACAATTCGGTTCTGAGAA
>ERZ773031.1174-NODE-1174-length-13334-cov-5.997590_pt1 | contig 13334 bp, 9 predicted proteins | sample MGYA00511666_ERZ773031 | MGnify/ENA primary metagenome ERZ773031 (study PRJEB29015, sample SAMEA2738135) | human oral metagenome | biome: human oral; feature: human-associated habitat; material: saliva | place: China | collected 2250 ...
GGCACTGCCTGTGAGCCTTGACCCGCGGATTCGTGAGACCTGCCTCATGGCGGCGGATTTTATCGGTCGGAGAGAATTTTAAGCTGACAGCGTTGGGACTTTCGTAATGCGTACCTCGATGTACGCATACAGGAGGATGTATTATGTTCGGCATCGGTGCACCGGAGCTGGTATTGATCTTGATCGTGGGGCTGATTGTCTTCGGCCCGGGGAAGCTGCCCGAGATGGGGCGGACGCTGGGCAAGGGACTGCGCGAGTTCCGCAAGGCGTCAAACGCGCTGACGACGGCGATCAACACACCTGATCCGCCGCCTGCACCGCCCGCACAGAATACGGCGACACAGCCGCAGCCTGCCGCAGCACCGACGGCGCAGCAGGCTGCACCAGTGACAGCAGAGCCGGCTGCCCCAGCGGCGGCACAGCAGAGCGCTCCCGCACCGGCGGCGACCTCGCCGACGGCGGAGACCGCAGCTGCTGCGGTCGAGGCACACCGCGCCGAGCAGAAGGCCGCGGAGACGAAGCAGTCCTAAGGAATCGCTGATAAAATGAAGTCTGCCAGATTGGCGTAGATTTTTCGTCCGAACAAGGAGGCAAACCGGACGCATAGCAAGGGCTATGTGGAGGATTTGCCGACACAGTGCGGGCAAAAAAGATGCGTCAAGATGGTAGTGCTGAATTTATCAGTGCTTCCCTCACACGGCTGCGCAGAACATCACGATGATATTGTGCCGAACGGCATGGTTTAGGAGGATATTATGTTTGGATTGGGCGTTCCCGAACTCGTACTTATTTTGATCATCGGACTCGTTGTCTTTGGCCCCGGCCGTCTCCCCGACATCGGGAAGGCGCTCGGCAAGAGCATCAAGGAGTTTAAGTCGGCAAATAGTGCAAAGGACGAGCCGCCGGCGGAGATCAACGTGACGCATGAGACGAAGCAGCTGCCCGAGAATGCAAAAAAAGAGGAAAAGATCTGATCCATGGCAGAGGAAATGAAAGCGGACGGCGCGGGGACGCCCCCGGCCGAAGAGACGTCGGTGCCTGCGGTGCAGGAAACGGGGGTCAAGCCGCTGCCGCCGGAGGATGCAGGCGCGCCGCAGGATGACGACGGCAGCATGTCGCTCATCGCGCATCTGACCGAGCTGCGTTCGCGGCTCATCAAGTGCCTGCTCGCCGTCGCTGTCGGCTCGGCGGTCGGCTACTACTTCATCGGCGACATCATGCACTATCTGACCCTGCCGGTCGGAAAACTCTACTATATGCAGCCCGCCGAGGCGTTTTTTACCTACATCAAGATCGCCGTCGTCGTGGGCTTCCTTCTTGCGCTGCCCGTGATCTTCTATCACGTCTGGCGCTTTTTTCTGCCCGCGCTCACCCCGTCGGAACGCATGGTGCTCGCCATCATTGTTCCCGTCTCGGTGGTGCTCTTCTTCCTCGGGCTGGCATTCTCGTTCTTCCTCGTCTTCCCTGCGGCAATCATGTTCTTCAAGGGGTTCGGCAACGATGAACTGGAGGCACTCTTTTCCGTCAATCGGTATTTTGAGTTCGTCATCATGTTCGTCCTGCCGTTCGGCTTTGTCTTTGAGCTGCCGCTCGTCATTACGATTCTTGGGAAACTGGGCTTTATCACGTCAAAATTCCTGAGCAAGTACGCGCGCATCGTCATTTTTCTCTCGTTCGTCATCGCGGCTGTGATCTCACCGACACCCGATGTATTCACGCAGTCGATGATCGCTGTGCCGATGATTGCGCTCTACGGCGTGGGGTATTTGATCGTCCGCTTTATCCTCCGAAAATAGGAGATTGGCGGACACGTTACGCAGAAGAAATACGATATATTAGGAGGGGATACCTTGGCATATAAGGATCTGCGCGAATACATCGCGGCACTTGAGGAACGCGGGCTGCTCCGCCGCATCACGGCGGAGGTTGACCCGGAGCTCGAGATCACGGAGATCACGGACCGCATCTCGAAGCGTGAGGGCGCGGAGAACGTCGCCCTGCTCTTTGAGAATGTAAAGGGCTCAAAGATGCCCGTCCTCATGAATGCGTTCGGCAGCTACGAGCGCATGGCACTCGCCTTCGGCGTGGAGAAGCTCGACGACGTGGCCGATGAGCTGACGGAGATCCTCAAGATCCCGCACATCTCCCTGCAGAACAAGATGAACCTCATGACGCTCATCCCGATGGCGCGCAAGGCGATCAATTTCCCCAAGTACGTGAAAAATGCACCATGTCAGGAAGTCATCGAGACGGAGAACCCGAATCTCGACGAGATCCCCATTCTGAAGTGCTGGCCGGATGACGGCGGTCCCTTTGTGACGCTGCCGCTCGTCTTTACGAAGAATCCTGAGACGGGCAAGCGCAATGTCGGCATGTACCGCCTGCAGAAGTACGACAGCCGCACGACGGGGATGCACTGGCATATCCACAAGAACGGGGCGGAGAATTTCCGCGCGATGAAGGCGCAGGGCGGCAAACGCATTGAGGCGGCAGTCGCCATCGGCACGGACCCCGTCGTGACCTATGCGGCGACGGCCCCGCTGCCGCGCGACATCGATGAGATGGTCTTTGCGGGGTTCCTCCGGCATAAATCGGTCGAACTCGTGAAGTGCATTACGGTCGATCTCGAGGTGCCCGCGACGGCGGAGATCATCCTCGAGGGCTATGTCGATACGGACGAGATGCGCCGCGAGGGGCCGTTCGGCGACCACACGGGCTACTACTCCCTCGCGGACGACTATCCCGTCTTTCACATCACGGCGATCACGCACCGTAAGGACCCCATCTACGCCGCGACGGTCGTCGGACGCCCGCCGATGGAGGACTGCTTCCTCGCGAAGGCGACGGAGCGCATCTTCCTGCCGCTCTTGAAGCAGATGCTGCCCGAGGTCGTCGATGTCAACATGCCGCTCGAGGGCGTGTTCCACGACTGCGTCGTCGTCTCCATCAAGAAGCAGTTCCCGATGCACGCGCGCAAGGTCATGCACGCGCTCTGGGGCATGGGGCAGATGATGAACGTGAAGATGATCATCGTCGTGGACGCCCACGTCGATGTGCAGAACATGAAGGAAGTCTGGTGGCGCGTCTTTAACAACATCGACGCGAAATATGACCTCGAGATCGTGCAGGGACCGCTCGATGTGCTCGACCACTCCTCGCCCATGGCAAAGTGGGGGTCGAAGCTCGGCATCGACGCGACGAAGACGTGGCCGGAGGAAGGCCATGCGCGTGAGTGGCCGGATGAGATCACGATGTCGAAGGAGATCACGGAGCGCGTGACGGCGCGGTGGAAGGAGTTCGGTCTGGATTGAGCTGGTGGATGGAGCGCCTGCGGGCGCATATGAACAACACAGCGTTTCACCATACCGTGTTCTCTCTGCCGTTTGCCCTCATGGGGGCACTCCTCGCCGCAGGCGGCGATCCGCCGCTCGGGACGCTCGGCTGGGTCGTGCTCGCCATCACGGCGGCACGGTCGGCGGCACTCGCCCTCGACAACCTCGCCGATCTAAAGTATGACAAGCAGCAGCCCCGCCTCGCCTACCGTGCGATGGTGCAGGGGCGCGTCACGAAGAAGGAGGCGCTCGTCTTTATCGGCGTGTGCCTCCTTGTGCTTATCTTCGCCGTGCTGCAGGTGCATCCGGTCTGCATCCGTCTCCTGCCGTTCGCCGCTGTGCCCTTCCTCATCTACCCGTACATGAAGCGCGTGACGGGGTGGGTACACCTCTTCCTCGGCATCGCCATTGGCATGGCACCGGCGGGCGGCTGGGTGGCGGTCAGCGGGAAAATCGAGCTGCCGATGCTCGTGCTCTTTCTCGCGGTCGCCCTCTGGATCGCTGCGTTCGACGCGATGTACGGGGCGCAGGACGAGGCGTTTGACCGCAGTCAGGGCCTCCACTCCCTCGCGGTGTCGTTCGGTGCACGCGGCGCATTCCAGATCGCGCGGGCAATGCACGTCCTCTCGATCCTGCTCTTTATCGCCCTCGGCGCGATGATGCATCTGCACTGGCCGTACTTCATCGGCGTTGCGATTGCAGCAGCGACCCTCGTCTACCAGCACCGCATCGCAGGGCCGACGGACTTCTCACGCGTGACGCAGGTGTACTTCATGCGCAACGGCATCGTCTCGATTGCGATTTTCGTCTTTACGTGGATCAGCTATATGGTATAAAGGAGAGCATGATGGCACGGATTCTCTCGGGCAAGGAATTTGCCGCACGGATAAAGGAAGATGCCGCACGCGGCGTCGCAGAGCTGAAGGCGGCGGGCGTCTTGCCGCGCCTTGCCGTCATCATCGTCGGCAGCGACCCCGCCTCCGAGGTCTACGTCCGCAACAAGCAGCGGACGTGCGAGGAGCTCGGCATTCGTTCCGACCACATCGCCCTCCCCGCCGAGACGACGAAGGAGGAGCTCCTCGCATGCATCGAGGAGCTGAACGTCGATCCGGAGGTACACGGCATCCTCGTGCAGCTGCCGCTGCCCGCGCAGATCGCGGAGGACGAGGAGGAGATCCTCTCCCATATCGACCCGCGCAAGGACGTGGACGGCTTCCATCCCGTCAACGTCGGACATCTGGTGCTCGGCGCACCGGGACTGCGCCCCTGCACACCGGCGGGCTGCATCCGTATGCTCGACTACGCGGGCATCCCCATCGAGGGGGCGCACGCCGTCATCATCGGGCGCAGCAACATCGTCGGAAAACCCATGGCGCATCTCCTCCTCGAACGCAACGCAACCGTGACGATCTGTCACTCGCGCACGCAGAACCTTGCCGCGATCGCGCGCACGGCGGACATCCTCGTCGCTGCGGTCGGGCGGCCGCGCTTTGTCACGGCGGACATGGTGAAGGAGGGCGCGACGGTGATCGACGTCGGCATCAACCGCATCGCGCCGAAGAAGCTCGTCGGCGACGTGGACTTTGACGCCGCAGCGGATGTCGCGGGGGCGATCACGCCCGTGCCGGGCGGCGTCGGACTTCTCACCGTTGCCATGCTGATGGAGAATGTAGTACAGGCAGCCAAAGCGCAGAACGCATAAGGAGGATACGTCATGAAATCCGATGTCGAAATCGCGCGCGAAGCCAAACTTCGCCCCATTACAGAAATTGCGGCCGCACTGGGCATTGATGCGGATACGATCGAGCCGTACGGCAGGTACAAGGCCAAGCTGACGCGCGAATCCCTTGCGGATGCCCGTGGAAAACAGGGAAAGCTCATCCTCGTCACGGCGATCAACCCGACACCTGCGGGCGAGGGCAAGACGACGACGAGCGTCGGGCTTGCCGATGCCCTCCATCGGCAGGGCAAAAAGACCATCGTTGCCCTGCGCGAGCCGTCGCTCGGCCCCTGCTTCGGCATGAAGGGCGGTGCGGCGGGCGGCGGCTATGCACAGGTCGTCCCCATGGAGGACATCAACCTCCACTTTACGGGGGACTTTCACGCCATCACGACGGCGCACAACCTTCTCGCCGCACTCATCGACAACCACATCTTTCAGGGCAACGCGCTCGATCTCGACGTGAACCGCATCGTGTGGAAGCGCGTCCTCGACATCAACGACCGCGCCCTGCGCCACGTCGTCACGGGGCTCGGCGGGCGCGTCCACGGCGTGCCGCGGGAGTCCGGCTTTGACATCACCGTCGCCTCAGAGATGATGGCAATCCTCTGTCTGGCGGAGGATCTCGCCGACATGAAGCGGCGCCTCGGGCGCATCCTCATCGGCTATACGCGCGGCGGACGCCCTGTGCACGCGGAGGAGCTCGGTGCGACGGGGGCCTTGACCCTGCTCTTTAAGGATGCCGTGAAGCCCAACCTCGTGCAGACCATCGAGGGGACGCCCGCCCTCATCCACGGAGGCCCCTTCGCGAACATCGCCCATGGGTGCAGCAGTGTCGCAGCGACCAAGGCGGCACTGTCCTGTGCGGACTACGTCGTCACGGAGGCGGGCTTCGGTGCGGATCTCGGCGCGGAGAAATTCTTCGACATCAAATGCCGCCTGGCGGGACTCGCCCCCGATGCCGTCGTCATCGTCGCCACCGTGCGTGCGCTCAAGATGAACGGCGGAGCGGCAAAGAGCGACCTCGGCACGGAGAATCTGGACGCCCTGCGGCGCGGCGCGGCGAACCTCGAAAAGCACATCGAGAACATCGGCAAGTTCGGCGTGCCCGCCGTCGTCGCCGTCAACGTATTCCCGACGGACACCGAGGCGGAGCTCGCTCTCCTCGAGGAGCTCTGTGCGCGCCTCGGTGCACCTGCCGTGCGCTCGGAGGTCTGGGCAAAGGGCGGTGAGGGCGGACTTGCCCTAGCGGATGCGGTGGACGCAGCACTCCGGCAGCCGGCGCATTTTCACCCCCTCTACGACGCGGCAAAGCCCATCGTGGAGAAGATCGAGACCATCGCGCGGGAGATCTACGGTGCGGACGGCGTGGACTTTACCGATGCGGCGAAGAAGCAGCTCGCGGAGATGGACGCGCTCGGCATGACGGAGACGCCCGTCTGCATGGCCAAGACGCAGTACTCCTTCTCCGACAACCCCGCACTCCTCGGACGTCCGTCGGGCTTCCGCATCACTGTGCGCGAGCTGCGCGCCTCCTGCGGGGCGGGCTTTGTCGTCGCCCTCACGGGGAATGTCCTCACCATGCCGGGACTGCCGAAAGTGCCTGCTGCGATGGGCATGGACATCACGGCGGACGGTGTGATCACGGGACTGTTCTGAGATCTCACGCGATTATGGGGAGAGATAGGGGGCACGGCAGAGATGGACATTGCGGAGCGACTGCAGGAGTTGGCGGCGTGCGGCGCATACGGGGAACTTTGTGCGGAGGCACGGGCATATCTTGCGCTCGATGCAGAGAAACAGGATGAGGATACGGCCTATATGGTGCGTGTGCGCCTCGGTGAGACATTGCTCGCCCTGTCGGCAGAGGTCTTCGATGCCGAAGCCTATGCGGAGGGCGTGCGCCTTTTGATGACGGCGTACAATGAGCGCGGCAATACGGGCCTCTTTGACCTGCTCTCTGCCGTTGTCTATCAGCCCAATGAGGCGGCGCTGCGGGAGAACTACGCCGAAAATTGCCGTGCATTTGCCCTGCTGCGCCCCGATGCAGCTTTGCCGGACTACGATCATCTTCCTGTGCTTTGCTTTCCCATATCCAATACAAACGCGGTGCTCTTTACAAAGGAGCATCGGCGTTTTCTTATGGGGGAACGGGAAGACGGCTGGCAGATGCTCTATCATGTGCTGCTCTTTTCCCACGGTGATGCAGACGAACTGACGCGGGCGGCAGAACGCTTTTCACGCGCTGTACGCGATGCGCGTGTGCAGGAATGCGCCGCACAGCTGATGGATGCGGTAGAGCGGAATGACTTTGGTGCGGCGATGCAGCACTGTGCGGAGGAGTATCATCGGCTCTGCCCCGATGGCGAGGAATATGAGCTCTTCCGTGCGGAGGAAGCTCTTGCACGGAAGGATATGGAGGCGGCACTTTCCTATGGGAAGGCAGCGTACAACAAACGGAAAATGAGTCCATATACGTGTGATGTGCTATCACGTGTGTATCAGCAGGCGGGGTATCCGGATCGTGCCATGCTCTTTATGATGCTGTCGGTGGATCGGGATTATCTCAGCTTTCCGGAAGACCCTGATGCGATGGAGAGTTGTATCTATGCGCTCAAGGCAGCTTTCACGAACGCACAGTTTGCACCGTTCATCACCGATGTAGTCATAGATTCTCATGGGGTCACGAAAAAATTTTGGATTCATGTGTGTGAGGAGCTTCCGCGTTTTTCTGACGCGCTGCCGCGCTATCGTACCGGGCTCTACAATCCCTATGGGGTCATGTTTATCAAAAGCAAAGTCATTGACCTGATGAATCCGGCGATGGCGCAGTATAATTATCCGATTGTGGATGATTTTGTCTTCGATATCATGAAGGCAGATGAGACCTCGGAGATTTGTGTCATGCCGCAGGGGCACGCAGAGATTCTTCCGCTTGCGGCGAAAGAGGATAAACAAAAAATCTCGATCCATGCGGAAAACATGGATCGAACGATGCAGCTCAGTTGCGGTGAGTTTAATTTTTATCGCGTGGAGGAGCCGACGACGTTTCGTTCGGCTTCCCCCTTTCTCGTCGGGGAGCCGATTGTTCTGCAACACAGCCCACAGCGCAGGAAATTTGTGCTGAATATTCTCGCTGATGGTCTTGCATGGCATGCTCTGCGGGATGAGGCAGAAGAACTGATGCCAAATCTTCTGCGTTTCTTTTCCGCAGGGATCATTTTTGAAAATAATTTCAGTGCTTCGGAGTATACGTATCCGTCGCTTGCGAGCATCGAGACAGGGCTGTATCAGCATCATACGCAGATTGCACGACCGGGGGTGCCCTTTGCGCTCGACCCTTCCGTTGTGACGCTGTCCGAGCAGATGAAGTGTCTCGGCTACTATTGTACCAATATTCAGGGGGATGGAGAGGAAATCTACAACGGTGCAACGCGCGGGTATGATCGTTTGATTGTCAATCATTGGATGGAGCGTACAGCGGACGGTGTAGAGCGCATCATACGTCATCTTCAGACCTTTGATGAGTGCGATAACTTTCTTTTTATGCACAGTGCAGACACGCATCCTTATAATGCGGACATCAGTATGTCAGCTCATGCGTCGGTACATATGCAGCTCGCTGATGTTCTGCAGCCGCAGGATCGAGGCGCTTCTGTGTTTTTGAAGAAAAACCCGCTGAGCCAATATCTCAATCGCAGTGAGGTGTGCGCAGCAGACCGCCAGCTCGGCTATCTTTTTGATTACATTACCACGCACTATGACGACGATGAGTACATCGTGCTGGTCTATTCGGATCATGGATGTTCTGTTCATGCACGCAGTCCGTACCTCCTCAGTGAGGAGCAGACGGGTGCGGCACTGATGGCGCGGGGCGCGGGGGTACCGGCGCTCGGGCGCGTGGACGAGCTGACGAGTACGGTGGACATCTACAAGATCCTCGGAAAACTCGCGGGCTATCCGATTGATGCACCGTATCTTGACGGGAATCTTCCGGAGGTGCTCGGCGGACAGCGGCGTGCCTATACGGTCAGCAACTCCATCTATCCCGGACAGACGTATAAGATCTGCGTGCGCACGGAGCAGCATGCATTTCATCTCGAGACGACGGAATTTACGCGTGAGGATGGGACGGTATCGTTGGATTCATATACCTACCATATTCACGAGCGAAATGACGACTATCGTGAGATATTTGACGATGCACTGGCGCGGCAGTTCCTTGACATCGTGTGGGACTATACCAAGAGCTTTCGTCGGTAAATCATCGGAAAACGCCGTACCTAGGTCTGCATCTTGCAAAAAACGCGGTTTTGTGCTACTCTAACGAGTGCAATTCATAGATGAGCGGACGCCTTCGTCCCTGCGGGACGAGGGCGTTTCTTTCGGGAGGAATAGATCGATGAGTCAGGAATCCGGTGCCAATATTCCAAAGACGTACGACCCGCAGAGCTTTGAGCGGAAATGGTATGACTACTGGGAGCAGCATAAGCTCTTTCATGACGAGGCAGACGAGAGCCGTACGCCGTACAGCGTGGTGATCCCGCCGCCGAACGTGACGGGGCAGCTCCACATGGGGCACGCCCTCGACAATACGCTGCAGGACATCCTCGTGCGCTACCAGCGGATGCGCGGCAAGAACGTGGTCTGGATCCCGGGCTGCGACCATGCGGGCATCGCAACGCAGGCAAAGGTGGAGGCGGCGCTGCGTGAGGAGGGCACGACGCGTTTTGACCTCGGCAGAGAGAAGTTCCTCACGCGTGTCTGGGACTGGAAGCAGCAGTACGGCGACCGCATCATGTATCAGCTGCGGATGCTCGGCGCATCCTGCGACTGGGATCGCGAGCGGTTCACGATGGACGAGGGATGTTCCCGCGCTGTGCGCGAGGTCTTTGTCAGTCTCTATGAGCAGGGTCTGATCTATCAGGGGACGCGCATCACGAACTGGTGCCCCTCCTGCATGACGGCGATCTCGGACATCGAGGTCGAGCATGAGACGGAGGCGGGACACCTCTGGCATCTGCGCTATCCGATTGAGGGCACGGACGACTATGTGGAGATCGCGACGACGCGCCCCGAGACGATGTTCGGCGATACGGGCGTGGCGGTACATCCCGATGATGAGCGGTACAAGGCACTCGTCGGCAAGACGCTGATCCTGCCTGTGGTGGGACGCCGCATCCCGCTCTTTGCCGATGCCTACGTCGATCCTGCCTTCGGAACGGGCGCAGTCAAGGTGACGCCCGCGCACGATCCGAACGACTTTGAAATGGGACAGCGGCACGATCTCGAGCAGATCATCGTCATCAATGCCGACGGCACGATGAACGAGAACGCGGGACGCTATGCGGGGATGGACCGCTATGCGTGCCGCAAGGCACTCGTGAAGGAGCTCGAGGAGACGGGCGCCCTCGTGCGTACGGAACAGCATGAGCACGCCGTCGGACATTGCTCGCGCTGCAAGACGACGATCGAGCCGCTCGTATCGAAGCAGTGGTTCGTCCGCATGGAGGGCCTCGCGAAGCCCGCGATTGAGGCGGTGCGCGACGGCAGGATCCGCTTTGTCCCCGAGCGTTTCACGAAAATCTACGAAAACTGGCTTGAAAATATTCGCGACTGGTGCATCTCGCGCCAGCTCTGGTGGGGACACCGCATTCCCGCGTGGCACTGTGCGCACTGCGGCGAGACCTCCGTGTCGCGCGACGACCTCACGGCGTGCCCGCACTGCGGCAGCACGGACATCCATCAGGATGAGGACGTGCTCGATACGTGGTTCAGCTCCGGCCTCTGGCCGTTCGAGACACTCGGCTGGCCGGAGCAGACGGTCGATCTGCGCCATTTCTACCCGACGTCGGTGCTCGTGACGGGCTATGACATCATCTTCTTCTGGGTGGCGCGCATGGTCATGATGGGGCTGCGCTTCGGCGGCGATGTGCCGTTCCGCGATGTCTTTATCCACGGACTCGTGCGCGACAGCGAGGGGCGCAAGATGTCGAAATCCCTCGGCAACGGCATCGACCCCGTGGAGGTCATTGAAAAGTACGGTGCGGATACGCTCCGCTTCATGCTCATCACGGGCAATACGCCCGGCAACGACATGCGCTTCTACTGGGAGCGCGTCGAGGCGGCGCGTAATTTTGCGAACAAGATCTGGAATGCCTCGCGCTACATGCTGATGAATCTCGAGGGATCGGACGCATCGTTCGTACCGACGGCGGAGGACTATACGCTTGCCGACCGCTGGATCCTCTCGCGCGTGGAGGAGACGACGCGCGACGTGACGGCGAACCTCGAGCACTACGAGCTCGGTGAGGCGGGACGCACGATCTACGAGTTCCTGTGGAGCGAGTTCTGCGACTGGTACATCGAGCTGACGAAGGCACGCCTCTATGACAAGGAGAATGTCCGCGCGAAGAATACGGCGCTCTATGTCCTGCGTACCGTGCTTGAGCGTACGATGCGCCTCCTGCATCCCTTCATGCCCTTCCTCACAGAGGAGATCTGGCAGAAGCTGCCGCACGAGGGCGAGAGCATCATGCGTGCGCCGTGGCCGGAGGTCACGGAATCCGCCATCGACACGGCGGCGGAGCAGGCGATGACCGCGATCATGGAGGTCATTAAGACGACGCGCAATCTGCGTGCGGAGCTCGGCACGCCGCCGAGCAAAAAGAGCACGCTCATTCTGCGCGTGCGCGACGAGGCACTCGCCGATGTGTTTGCCGCACATGAGGACTACTTCTTTGCCCTCGCATCCGCTTCGGAGGTTTCCTTTCTCGCGGCGGATGCTCCCGATCCGGAAAATGTCGTGACGGGGGCACTCGCGGGGGCGGCGGTCTACCTGCCGCTCGCGGGGCTGATTGATGTGGAGAAGGAGACGGCGCGCCTGACGAAGGAGCGTGAAAATCTCGAGAAGGAGATCGCGCGCCTGACGGGCAAACTCTCGAACGAGGGCTTTACATCGAAGGCTCCTGCCGCCGTCGTCGCCGCAGAGCGCGAGAAACTGGCGGGCTACGAGGAGAAGATCGCCCTCATACGGACGCGCCTCACGGATCTTGAGAAGCTCTGAGGTGATTCGATGAACTACGAGGAGTCACTGCACTATCTGGATGAACTGAATACCTTCGGCATCCGCCTCGGCCTCACGCGCATGGAGGAGCTGTGTGCGCGGCTCGGACATCCCGAGCGCAGCTATCGCGTCATTCATATCGCAGGGACAAACGGCAAGGGCTCCGTCACGCAGATGATGGACGCCGTATGCCGTGCGTCCGGCATCCGCTCCGGGCGGTACCTCTCGCCGCATCTCATCTCCTATACGGAGCGCATGAGCGTCGGGGGAGAGGAGATCAGCGAGGAGCAGTTTGCGGCGCTTCTGACGCGCGTGCGTGCGGCGGCGGATGCCATGACGGCGGAGGGACATGAACATCCCACGCAGTTTGAGGCACTGACGGCACTCGCCTTCCTCTATTTTGCCGAGGAAAAGGTGGAGGTCGCCGTGGTTGAAACGGGCCTCGGCGGACTGCTCGACTCGACGAACGTCGTCCTGCCCGAGCTGACGATCATCACCAATGTGGCGATGGATCATGCCGACCGCTGCGGCGGCACGCTCGCAGGGATCGCGGAGCACAAGGCGGGCATCATCAAGGAGGGCGTGCCCGTCATCACGGCGGCGGCAGGCGAGCCACTTGAGATTATCGCGGCACGTGCGGAGGAGCTGGGGGCTGACCTCTTTGTTTTTGGCGAGGATTTTTCCGCACAGATGCTGCGCGCGGAGAGCGGCGGGCAGTACGTCGCCTTCCACTCCGTCGTCTCCCGTGAGCCGGCGCCGTTTGAGATGGCGCTCGCGGGGCCCTATCAGGCGGAGAACGCCGCACTCGCCATCATGGCGGCAGAGCTCATGGCGCGCGAGGACGCACGCGTCACGGAGGACGCTGTACGCACGGCGCTGCGCACGGTGCATCATCCCGCGCGCTTTGAGATCCTCTCCTGCGGGGGGCAGACCGTCGTCGTGGACGGCGCGCATAACCCCGCCGGGATGCAGGCACTGCGCGCGGGGCTCGATGCCTATTTCCCCGCGCAGCCGCGCGTCTTTCTGCTCGGCATCCTGAAGGACAAGGACATCGACCACATGCTTGCGATCCTCCTGCGCCCCGGCGATCAGGTCGTGACCGTGCGCCCCAACTCGGAGCGCGCGGCGGGCGCAGATCTCGTCGCCGCTGTGGCGGCGGGCATGGGGGCGGTCACACATGCGGCAGGCGATCCTGCGGCGGGGCTCGCAGAGGCTC
>ERZ773031.1191-NODE-1191-length-13232-cov-7.662063_pt1 | contig 13232 bp, 8 predicted proteins | sample MGYA00511666_ERZ773031 | MGnify/ENA primary metagenome ERZ773031 (study PRJEB29015, sample SAMEA2738135) | human oral metagenome | biome: human oral; feature: human-associated habitat; material: saliva | place: China | collected 2250 ...
CACAGGTGATATCCTGCAATGTAGCGTTACGTGATGGACGCTCATTGAGTCGTTGAATCGGCATTACAGGGAAGAGTTGATCAATCGCCCAACTGTCTGGAAGAGACTGGAAGAGAGAGAAGTTACAGAAATATTTATCTGCAAGAAGCTTATCCATATTGCGCAACTCATCAGGCACATGCTTCATATTCTTTGCCAAATTGTTGATTTCATGGCATACACTCCAATACATTGCCTCAATCTCAGCACGTGTCTTTAGGTCTACTAAGCCATGAGAGAACAACTCTAACGCCTCCTCACGAATCTGCTCTGCATCGTGCCAGTCCTCTAACATGTTACGAGAATCAAGGTTATCCCAGATATCGTAGAGGTCTTTTACCAACTGATGGTCGGTATCCTTTGCCTCAAAATCCTCTGACATCTCAGGCAGAGAGGCAGTTTCAAGTACATCAATCACGAGGACAGAGTGATGAGCAGAAAGACTTCTACCGCTTTCAGTAATGATGTTTGGATGTGGAATATCATTCTTATTGGCTGCATCAACAAAGGTATAGACGCAGTCGTTGACATATTCTTGAATGCTATAGTTGACAGAACTCTCGCTACTTGCAGAACGGGTACCATCGTAGTCGACACCTAAACCACCGCCACAGTCAACGAAATCTACGTTATAACCCATCTTTCTGAGGTTCACATAATACTGTGCAGCCTCGTTGAGAGCTGTCTGAATACGACGAATCTTCGTAATCTGTGAACCGATATGGAAGTGGATAAGATGCAAACAATCGTGCAATCCCTTGTTGTCGAGAGTCTCTAAAGCCTGCAAGAGTTCAGAAGAGGTAAGACCAAACTTAGAAGCGTCGCCACCACTATCAGCCCACTTACCAGAACCACTTGAGGCAAGTTTGATGCGAATACCAAGGTTTGGCTTTACATTCAACTTCTTTGCAGCACGTGCAATAAGGTCGATTTCATTGAGTTTCTCCACTACAATGAAGATACGCTTACCCATCTTCTGTGCTAACAGAGCTAATTCAATATAGCTCTGATCCTTATATCCGTTACAGATAATGAGCGAATCGCTCTGACACTGTACGGCAATCACAGCGTGCAACTCAGGCTTTGAGCCTGCTTCCAAGCCCAAGTTGAACTTACGTCCATGGGAGATAATCTCCTCAACTACCGGCTGCATCTGGTTTACCTTAATAGGATAGATGATGAAGTTCTCTGCTTTGAAGTCATATTCCTTCCTTGCTTTCTCAAAGCAAGAGGATGTTTTCTCGATACGGTTATCGAGAATATCCGGGAAACGGAGCAACACTGGAGGTGTCACATCACGCAGGGCGAGTTCGTCCATAACGTCACGTAAGTCAACTTGTGTATTGTCCTTACAAGGTGTTACATACACATCACCCGATTCGTTAATACCAAAGTAAGATGTACCCCACCCTGAGATGTTGTACAACTCTTGAGAATCTTCAATCGTCCACTTTTTCATTTCTATTCTTCTGTCCCTATATATAATCTTGAATTAATCAATTATTTGCTTTAAGCATTTGGTTTCTAACTATCTATTAATAGCTATTTTATTTCAGACTGTTGGCTTTATTCAACTTTAATAGTTGGCAAAGTTGATTAACCGAAATCTGTATCTTGTCGTAACTATCCATAAGACTCACGTCAAGAACGTGCTTAGCCTTTGTGTAAAAAGGTTCACGATGCTTTATTTGTTCACGAATAAACAGGTTTACTTCATCAGCTGTCTTATTGAGTAAGAGGGGTCGTACAGACTTCCCCATCAGCAGATGCTTGTACAGAACATCAGTCTCTGCTTTCAGATAAACCGTCTCAGCCTGTCCATTCATATACTCCATATTATCAAAGAAACATGGAGTTCCACCCCCACAAGAGATAATGACATTCTCAAATTCAGCCACCTCGTGAAGCATTGACTGCTCTATCATACGGAAGCCTTCCTCTCCCCTTTCATCGAAGATTTGCTTCACCGTCTTACGCATTCGGCTCTCTATGTACCAATCTAAGTCGTAGAACGGAATGTTCAACTCCTTTGACAAGGCTCTGCCTACGGTCGTCTTGCCCGCACCCATATAACCAATGAGAATAATGCGAAGCGGTTTATATTCTTCTGTATGCTCTGTCATACTCACGATATATTTATCATCCACCCTATAGTCTGTCATCATCAAACTACGTGGTGGATGTCTTCCTTTCCCTTATAGGTGAGTCTATATTCACTTACTTCTTACGCTTTGGTTCCGGAGCATTCTTTACAATGTCCATACACTGCTCATAAGTAAGCTCGGCAGCCTTATCATGAAGGTTTTTGGGCATACGGTAGTTCTTACCATCATAAGCGATATAAGGACCGTAACGACCATTCATCACCTCCATCTTAGCATCTTCCTCGAAGGTCTTTAAGTGACGCTGTGCATCCTGCAGACGCTTCTTTTGAATAAGATTGATAGCCGCATCAAGACTGATTGTGAGTGGGTCTTCTTCCTTTGGCAGCGATGTGTACTTCTTATCATGAAGCACGTATGGACCAAATCGTCCAGCTCCAATTACGACATCTGTACCCTCAAACTGTCCAAGGTTACGTGGTAACTTAAACAATTCTAAAGCCTCATCAAGGGTAATGGCTTCCATACTCTTATCAGATGGGAGCTGTGAGAATCGTGGTTTGTCCTCATCGTCAGCACTACCAATCTGTACCACAGGACCGAAACGACCAATCTTTACGAACACAGGTTTGCCTGTTGCAGGGTCAAGACCAAGTTCGCGTTCACCAGCCTTATGCTCAGAACGGGCATTCATCACCTTCTCTACCTCTGGTTCAAAGCTCTGATAGAAGGTTTTCATTTCCTTATTCCACTCTGCTTTTCCCTCTGCAATCTTATCGAACTCCTGCTCTATCTTAGCCGTGAAGTTGTAATCCATGATGTCAGGGAAGTTACCCATAAGGAAGTCGTTTACAACAATACCGATGTCGGTTGGGATAAGTTTACCCTTATCAGCACCTGCCATCTCCTTCTTTGTCTTAGAGGTAATCTTCAAACCAAGCAATGAGTCAACAGCATACTTACGTTCTTCACCCTTGCGATCTCCCTTCTGCACGTATTCACGCTGCTGAATCGTTGAGATTGTTGGGGCGTAAGTTGAAGGGCGACCGATACCGAGTTCCTCAAGTTTACGCACAAGACTTGCTTCCGTGTAGCGGTTTGGCCCCTGTGAATAACGCTCTGTTGACACGATTTCACGACGTTCCAACTCTTCGCCTTCATGCATTACTGGGAGTGCATGTGAGAACTCCTCACTGTTTTCGTCATCGTCAGTTGACTCGTGATATACCTTCAAGAAACCTTCGAAAGCTACTACCTCACCATTCGCAATAAACTGTAAATCGGTGGTATTCTTGCCTTCTTCTGACTCAAGTGATATATTCACTGTGGTCTTTTCTATCTTTGCATCCGCCATCTGTGATGCAATCGTACGCTTCCAAATAAGGTCATACAGACGCTTTTCCTGGCTTGTTCCTTCGATAGAAACATTATCGATATAAGTTGGACGGATAGCCTCGTGTGCTTCTTGAGCACCCTTACTATGCGTCTGATACTTTCTTACTTTACCATAATCTTCGCCATAGAGTCGCTCAATCTCTGTCTTACAGCCCTCGATAGCCAATGCTGAAAGATTCACACTATCAGTACGCATGTAAGTTATACGACCCGCCTCGTACAATCTTTGGGCAACCATCATCGTCTGACTTACGGTAAATCCGAGCTTTCTTGCAGCTTCCTGCTGGAGGGTTGAGGTGGTAAATGGAGGAGCTGGAGTACGCTTCAAAGGCTTCTTAGCTATCGATGAAATCTTGAATTTTGAAGTCTTACACAGTTCAAGGAACGCTAATGCTTCCTCATGTGTCTTAAAACGCTTGCTCAACTCTGCCTTCACTTCATTCTTTGAACCGTCCTCACTGGTCACAGCAAAGACTGCATTCAAGCGGTAGTAAGGCTCTGAATTGAAGTTTTGTATCTCGCGTTCACGCTCAACAATCAATCTAACAGCTACGCTCTGCACACGTCCTGCACTCAAAGCAGGCTTTACTTTGCGCCACAACACTGGTGAAAGACGGAAGCCAACCAAGCGGTCGAGTACACGACGAGCCTGCTGTGCGTTCACAAGATTCATATCCAAACGACGTGGTGACTCGATAGCTTTCAATATAGCTGGCTTGGTAATCTCATGGAAAACAATACGATTCGTTTTATCCTCATCCAATCCCAAAACCTCGCAAAGGTGCCAGCTGATAGCCTCTCCCTCGCGGTCCTCATCGGAAGCTAACCAAACCTTATCGGCAGCTTTTGCACTCTTCTTCAGTTCACTGACTACCTTCTTCTTCTCATCAGGGATTTCGTAGTCAGGATTTAACGTGTCGAGGTCAATGCTAAGTTCCTTTTTCTTCAAGTCACGGATATGTCCATAAGATGACATCACCTTATAATCCTTACCGAGAAACTTCTCTATGGTCTTAGCCTTTGCCGGGCTCTCTACTATTACCAAGTTTTCTTGCATAATCAATCTTGTACATTTTTTCAAGGACGCAAAAGTACTTAAACTTTTTGCTTACACCTTATATAATAGGCAAAATTTCTACTTTTTTAAGTTTTTCGACTCCATTTGCAGGAAATCATATAGTGCCTGACGAATAGAACGGAGCCCAAACTGCTCTGTGTGAACCTCTGACAAAGGAAGCCACATTGCCTCTTCTACATCGTCAGCAGCCTTTAATACAGTCTCATCCTCTACCTTACAAACAAAAAAGACATCAAGTGTTGGAACATCAAAATCACTATACCGATACTTATTCGGAAGCGAACAGAAGTAATGTTTTTCCTTGACTGTCAGGTTGGTTTCCTCTCTTACCTCACGTATCAGTGCCTCGCCAATCGTCTCCCCAATATCACAAAAACCACCAGGAAGGTCCAATGTTCCACGTCCGGGCTCAAACTTCCTACGTGTAACAAGCAGTTCTCCTTGCTCATTCAGAATAAATGCTGCGACTGCAGAACTTGGATTTAAGAAATACTCAAAGCCACAGCTCTCGCAGCGTTTGCTTTTTTCATTCTGTTCAACAAAGTGTTTACTTCCACATACGGGGCAATACCGAAATTTATCTAATACGTGCATCTTGAGATTGTATATTGTTCTTGAACATTGATGTAACCATTTAAAAAGCTAACTAAAAGGCAGTTGTTAACAGTCATACGAAATTATTAAAATTCGTTTATACTCTATACCTTTTATTATTTCTGCTTGCAAATATACTAAAAACTCTAAACATCTACTATTGAAATCGTATCTTTTTGTTAACTTTGCAACTACATGTTCAAAATCACACGATTTATTCCTCTTCTTGTTACAGTAACGTGTTGTTTTCTGTAAATCAATTATCTACCCAAATATCGTAGAAAACGAGAGGGGATAAACGAACAAAACAAATAAACTGAGAATAGAATGAATTTTAAAAAACTTTTCCTCGTAATGGGGTTGGCCACTGCCACTATGACAATGTCGGCTCAAAGTGTCTTCGACATTAAACTTTATAATGGACGTCCACCTTACGATAATGGTGATCCAAACGACTCTGCCAAGGTTCGCGTATTCCTTCCTATGGAGAAACAAGCTACTGGTCGTGCCGTAGTTATCTGTCCGGGTGGTGCATACGAGACCCTTTCTATGGAGAAAGAGGGCTACGATTGGGGAGAATTCTTCCAGAACCAAGGTATTGCAGCTATCGTTTTGAAGTATCGTATGCCACATGGTCAGCCAGAAGTTCCAGTGTCTGACGCTGAACAGGCGATGAAACTTGTACGCTTGAATGCAACAAGCTGGAAGATTAATCGTAATGATGTTGGTATCATGGGATTCTCTGCTGGTGGTCACCTCGCTGCAACTATCGCAACAAGAAGTCAGGGTGAGGCAAAGCCTAACTTCCAAATTCTCTTCTATCCAGTTATCTCAATGATGGAAGGTTACGGACACGACAGGAGTCGTCAGAACTTCCTTGGTAAAAATCCAAGCAAGCGTGACGAGAAGAAATACAGTGCTGACATGAACGTAAGCCGTGTGACTCCACGCACTTTCATTGCACTCAGCGACGACGACGATACTGTTCCACCAGCTAATGGTGTAAACTTCTACACAGAGTTATACCGCAATGACGTTCGTGGTTCGCTCCACGTTTATCCTGGTGGCGGCCACGGTTGGGGTAGCAAGATTGGCTTCCGCTATCATGAGGAGATGATGATGGACTTGAAGGCATGGTTAAAGAGTTTCTAAACCTATTCTAACCTTATCCTTCAATGGGATAACCCCAATTTGATTCATTAGAATTTGATTGAATTATACACAATATAACAAAGGGATACACAGGCTGTGCATCCCTTTTTATTTGCCATTAATTTCTCCTCTGAAGGTGATAAATACTCGAGATATCAATGCTCCGCACGTGTGGTGCTAAGCGTTAGCACCCTTAGTGTTAAGCCTCCGCACCATTGGTGCGGAGCATTCCTCTCCCCCTAATTCACGGCTAAAAAGAAGGCTTCTACAGGCTAAATACACCTTTATTGGTATGATACAGCAATAAAGACGTTTGCACTTTCTTCTCCAATAGTAACAAATCAAAAAGAGAGTCAAGTCACTCTTTTCCTAAAACCACACTAAGGAAAGAATTGACTTGACCCTCTATCATGCCATTAACACTTATAAGTTCTAAACGAACCAAGCAAAAGGCTATTTAGTATTCATCTATTTTCAGTTCTTTACGATAATCATTCAAACGCTTCATCAGCTGCTTTGTTACCTTCTCCGTACCCTTCTTTCCGTAGATATTATTCAACTCATCAGGGTCATTCTGCAGATCATAAAGCTCGTAATAGCTTACATCAGCATCATCGTTGAAGTAGTGTGTAGCATTCAAATACTTCAGACAGTTATACTCACTCGTACCCGGAATCTTCTGATACTTATTCTCCTCCACGGCACGCATACCGCCCTTACCATAGAAATAGATAAGTTTGTAGCGATCATTACGTACACCATCGTGCTTACGAACAAGGTGATAAGTAGGATAATCGTAGTAGTGATAATATAAATCCTTACGCCAGTTCTTTGGTTTATTGCCTGCAAGCAGCGGCTGCAGTGGCTTACCCGTCATCTCCTTTGGCTGTTGTACACCGGCATAAGCAAGGAAAGTCGGTGCAAAGTCGATATTCTGTACCATATCAGTATTCTCTACTCCTTCTTTGATATGACCTGGGTAGCTAATGATAAGTGGGGTGTGTAAAGACTCCTCATACATGAATCGCTTATCAAACCATCCATGCTCGCCCATATAGAAACCTTGATCTGAGGTATAGATAACCACAGTATTCTTATCCAAGTCATGTGCCTTAAGATAATCCATCAGCTGACCGACACTCTCATCTACCGAAGCAATAACAGACATATAATCACGAATATAATTCTGATACTTCCACACTGCGAGGTCTTTTCCTGAGAGTTTCGCCTCGATGAAACGGCGGTTTCTTGGCATATAATACTTATCCCATGCCATTCTTTGTGCTGCTGTCATACGACCAAGTTCGCCCATCAAACCTGCATAAGAAGCCATACTCTCCACGTCTGATGTATCGAGAAGCTCTGGAATCTTGAAGTCTAAGATTAACTCCATATCTTTCTCAATATTCATCTTCTGTGTTTTAGCTGCCGAACCACGATTCTCGTAGTTGTCCCAAAAGGTTTTTGGTAATGGGAAGTCTACCCCATCATACATTCCGATATGCTTTGGCTCGGCAAACCAACTGCGATGTGGTGCCTTATGATGCACATACAAGCAGAAGGGCTTGTCCTTCTGTCGATGATCAAGAAACTCTATCGCATGCTGTGTGGTCAGTGTTGTTGCATACCCCATCTCCTGTTTATACTTGCCGTAGTTGCCTGTTGTGCAGAAATTTGGATTATAGTACTTTCCCTGACCATCGAGGATATAATAGTAATCGAAGCCCTTCGGGCGACACATCATGTGCCATTTACCTACGATTCCAGTCTCGTAACCTGCCTTCTGCATCAGCTCTGGGACGAAAGTCTTTGTTGTATCAATACCCTCAGCCAACTGTCTTTGACCATTCTGGTGGCTGTAGAGTCCTGTCATCAAGCAAGCACGACTTGGCGTTGACAATGAGTTTTCCACGAAACAGTTGCGAAAGAGCATTCCTCGTTGTGCCAAACGATCGATGTTTGGTGTAGGAGCTAACTTTGAGATAGGACTACCATATGCACTAATTGCCTGCATAGCGTGGTCGTCACACATGATGTAAAGGATGTTAGGACGTGCCGCATCCTGCGCAAGCATCTTACCCTGGACACACGACAGTGCCGCCAACGGCAAGATTGCCTTTGTAATGTTTTGATTCATATAGAATAGTTTTTAGTTGTTTAAGCCTTATTTTCCCCTTTCCATCGGCATTGTAATCGGGAATAACGGATTGTCAACATGCTCTTGATAGATAATCTTTACCATCTGATCAACAATCTCTGGATGTTCCTGTGCTACGTCCTTATCTTCGTGAAGGTCTGTTGCAAGGTTGTAAAGATGTGGTACACCACGGATAACAATGAGCTTCCAATCTCCCATACGTACACCAATCTGATTGGTCTCAGCAAACTCCCAATAAAGGTGTGGGTGGTATTTTTGTGCCTTTTCATCGCTCATCAAGGTTGGGAAAATAGAGATTCCATCGAAATAATCGATAGTCTTTTTCTTATTAATATAGCGTTTGGGGAAGTTGCGTACACCTGCCACATCACAGAAAGTTGGCATCAAGTCGTAGAATGCAAACGGCAAGTCATTGGTCACTCCTTCCTTAACACGTCCCTTCCAACGGGCAATAAACGGAATACGAATTCCTCCTTCGTAACACTGGCGTTTAAGTCCTCGCAACTTACCATCACGATTGAAGAAGGCTGGGTCGGCTCCACCCTCCTCATGAGGTCCATTGTCACTGGTGAAGATGACGAGTGTATTTTCTGCAAGTCCTTGCTCATCTAAGGTACGAAGAATCTCACCAACATACGCATCAAGGCGAGTTATCATCGCAGCAAACTGTGCGTGGGTATGCTCTACGGCGTTATATCGTGAGCCTTCCTGCCCTCCCCAAGTCTTATCTTCAAAGAACTTCTTTTTATAGAAAGCCACGAGGGAGTCGTTGGGTTGTGTCAACTCTGCATGAGGAAGCGTATAAGTGAAGATACCAAAGAATGGTTTTTCCTTGTTCTGACGCTTCAACCAATTCAAAGCGTGCTGATGTATGAGGTCGGCTGAGTAGTCTTTACGTTGTGCATACTGCTCACCAAACATCGGATAGTCAATATTGTTCTGCATCACAACACGCTTTACAGCACTGTCTCCACGCTCCCTGCTATATTCATTGAGGAAGTTTGGATAATAAAGATGTGCTTGAAACTGACAGATATAACCATAAAACTCATCCACCCCACGCTTATCTGGGGTTGACTTAGAGCCTTCATAACCACCAGCCCACTTACCGAACATACCCGTACGGTAGCCATTGTCTTTCATAATTTCAGGTAGGATAACATGTTCTGGGTCGTAAGGATGTTGTCCAACAACGCTGAAATCGCGGTTTTTTCCATAATAGATAGGCTTACTTGGTGCCCAATATTCCTTGTTTCCTCTTACTTCCGTATGTCCAGAATGTTGTCCTGTCATAAAGCAGGCACGCGATGGAGCACTCACTGGTGCACCCGCATAAGCTTGTGTAAAACGCATACCTTCCTTTGCCATACGGTCAATATTCGGTGTAAGGATGTACTGCTGACCATAGCATCCAAGGTCGCCATAGCCCATATCATCACACATGATATAAATGATGTTTGGACGTTGCTGGTGTTTCTGCACCATTGCGTTAACTTGTCCACAAGCCAATGCAGCTATGGGCAGAAGTGTCTTTGTTAAGTTTGGTTTCATATAATGATATGTTATACTTTAGGTTCTTGGTGTTTGTCTTTCCCGATTTCATCGTGTAGTAATGTCTACGGGTCTGCAAACTTACATAAAAAAAATGAAAACGCAAATCAGAATGTGCCTCTTATTGGCTTTTCAAAAGACTTATTGCTACCTTTTATTACTTTTATCAAAATCAAGGATAACTTATGTTAAGTTATATTAAATATAAAGGAGATAAAACTCAATATATTAAATAATAATAATACTTTTGCAGAAAATTAGAGATATTACAAAATAATTTCAAGCGACTATTCGCAGCAAACATCCAATCAAACAACAACAATCTGCAGTTTCATGTCGAAACTTGCAGAATAATTTATTGGATTTAAGTAACCTATAAATATTTAAAAACAGACAAAAGAAATGAAAAGATTAATCTTAATGTTGGCTCTGTCAATCATTACATTGCAGGCAACATGGGCAAAGCTAAATGTAACTAAAGAAGCTGACGAGACGGTGGTCTTCACGCTCGAAGCATCTGGCGACATTAACAATGAGTTTACGAATAAAGGGTATGCAGTATATGAGGCTTCAAGCCTAATAACCCCTTACTTGAATGCCACAAAATTGAAAGTTGTAACCAAACCTGGAGTAACTATGAGCAGTGAGGACTTGAAACGCATCTGTGGTATGGCAGAGGAAGAGAACAATTTTCGTAACCTAAACACACTCGACCTTGAGTTCGCAAACTTCACGAATGATAACGATTTAGTCAATCTGAAGTATATGGATAACTTGAAAACTATCACATTTCCACGTACAACAACAAACATACCACAACAATGCCTTACGACCGCATCATGTAAAATAGAACATGTTATTATTCCTGATAATGATTCACGTAGTGTTAAAATAGGAGCACAAGCCTTTGGGGAATTCCTCAAGACTGTCAAATTAGGTAAGGTTGATAAGAATGGTAATAGTCAGTTATTACAATACGCATTAGAACGCAGTACAAATCTCACATCTGTTGACTTTGGCACAGGATGGAAAGAAATTGGCACTAATGCATTCTTTGGATGCTCAGCCTTAAAGGATATTGTGTTACCAGAAGGAGTTGAATATATCCGTAATGGTGCATTCAATGGCGCAGCAATTGAAGCCATCCACCTGCCTAACACGCTGAAAGTAATTGAGGCAAATGCTTTCGTATGCGAGAATCTGAAAACTATTACAATTCCTGCAAGTGTCGAGAAAATTGAGACATTCGCTTTCCAAAACAACAAAGCACTTACAGATGTATATGTATTAGGAACAAACACAAAAGCTGGAAACCAAGCTTTTGGTCCCTATACTGTAAGTAATTTCAAATATGACAATCCTGGCACTATCACTCCTGTGAAACGAGAGTTCTATACAAATCGAGAGACTGGTAAGCTTTTCACAATGCTACATTATCCTGAAGCTGCATACGAGAACTATGTAAATGAGAATTCACGTTCATTAGGAGGTTCAACACAAAATGTTGTTGCAGAGAATGGTGGCTGCTGGCCTACATTTGAAGATGGCAAGTTTTCCTTAACATCTGGTGATTATGCAGGTTGGAGGAATTTTGCACTTACAGGGAAGCTCAAACCGGAAGAGACTTGGGAGGATACCAAGCGAGTAGATGGTAAATGGTACACGATGTGCCTACCCTTTGACATGACAGCACAACAATTAAAGAGTGCATATGGTTCAAAGGTTGAAGTTGTAGAGTTTTCTGGTGTAGACGTCGAAGAGAAAACTAATCATGACAAAATAATAACATTAAAATTCAAACAACCCGTCACAGAGACAAAAGCACATCATCCATACATGATTCATCCATCCCTGCACAAAGGAACGACTACAGGTGTTAAAACAACGATTGTAGGCATAACAAAACAGGAAGAGAAATTGGAGAGTCTGGAAAGTCAAAAGGTTGTAAAGGAAGCTAATGGAGTTACATATACCTTTATAGGTAATTATGACAACACCAAGACTCTACAACAGTATTCTTATTACTATTATTCTGGTGATGATGAAACAACCTATAAGAATGGATTTTACAAGTGGATTGCTCCTAATAATGGGACATGGACACCCTATACGGCTTGTGTTCTAATGAATAAAGATAATGGCGCAAATGCTAAGCCTGCCATCAGCTATTATTTGGAAAATTTTGATGGGGAAACAACCGCAATAGGCACACTTCCTACTATCGCATTACCCCATAAACAGGAGGATAAAATATACACTATAATGGGTCAGGAAATCCAACAGGGCACACTTAACCTAAAAACATTGCCCAAAGGTGTATATATCAGTAATGGTAAGAAATATATTGTTCGCTAAAAATAACCGCAATGAAATCAAATTATATAAGACCTATGATAGTTATTAACACTATCATTTCAGAGAGTTTTATTTGCCAAAGCAAAACAGATGACCAAGCAAGCATTGGAGCTTCAGGTAGTCAAAATGAAAGAAATCAATCGGATATTAGCACTGGTGGACCTGGTGTGGCAGGTAGTAAGAAAAACTTATTCGAAGAACAATATTCAAATAGTCTCTGGGAAGATTAAATCTTTACCCCTTATAGACTGACTTTTAAATGGGACTGTATCTCCTTTATGGAAACAGTCCCATTATTCTATAAATATCCTTACAAAATGTAAGCAAGAATTATCATATATTGAGAAATTTATATCCTAATATCTGCTAGAACTATATTGATAACTTAACCTGATTTCTCACATTTTTTTGATGAAAATATAATAAGAGTATTTTTTACCATTATGATGATAAAAAAAGCACGATTTCTTATGATTGGAGAGGATAAGAAGAAGATGATTGGTTAAATAATCGTAAATAACATAGAATGATTATAGGAAAAGTATATATATAAGGTAGAAAACAATTACCTTTGCAGTCCGATTATTATAGGGGTACTCTTAGAGCCCCATACGAATCATGTTAATAGTGTTGTCTTTGGCCGGGCGACATGGTTAGGCAAAGCATGTTCGTGAAATAGAAAACGTTTTTTAGTAGTAAAATTATTAATTTTTTAAAATGGACACTTTAAGTTACAAGACTATTTCCGTTAATAAGGAAACAGCTAAGAAAGAGTGGGTCGTTATTGACGCGAGCGATCAGATTGTAG
>ERZ773031.1194-NODE-1194-length-13216-cov-2.872274_pt1 | contig 13216 bp, 21 predicted proteins | sample MGYA00511666_ERZ773031 | MGnify/ENA primary metagenome ERZ773031 (study PRJEB29015, sample SAMEA2738135) | human oral metagenome | biome: human oral; feature: human-associated habitat; material: saliva | place: China | collected 2250 ...
CATTGGGTATCACATTGGGTATCACATTGGGTATAATTTTTATACTCGATAATGTACCTTGAACCCTCTCTTTTATTGTTTGAAGGCTTAAAACTTATTAATTTAGCTTTAATAAGCGTTAATCGTGCCTTAATTAGAGTAGCCTTTGTTACATCAATATTAGCCATTATTTGTTGGTTGGATAACTTAAATGAATTTCTCCACCCATATTTATTAGCAACACTTAAAAGGTAAAAATACAAGTATCCTTCCATTGGCGTGAACCTATACTCTTGAGCTATGTACCAATAGTTATTAATATAATCGATATAACTTTTCATAAGCTACCTTTTATATATTCCGTTACTGCCTTTTGAAATTCTACCAAAGAATGGCAAACAACATACTTATTTTTCATTTCCTTTGCCTTCCTTTCATATTCCTTTTGGCTTTTAGACTGCTTTCCTTTTGGCGTTTTCATTTCTATACACAAAGACGCATATCCACCTATCGGCACTTGCAATATTAAATCTGCAACACCGCTACGAACACCCTCGTCTTTCATTATTTTTGCCGTCCACGCATTGCGTGCGCCACCATTAGGCACAGCAAAAAATAACTGCTCTATGTTAGGATATGTGCGCCTAAACCAAGCAACACATTCCTTTTGTATTTGACTTTCCGTTAAAGGTTTCATAAGCTCTAATATTTACCTTTGAAAAGGTCCATAGCTGCGTCCATCAGCATTTGCTGTGTACTTATTTTCTTTTCCTTAATGTTATCAATAGTACCTGTTACACCGTTAGCTATGTCTTTTTTCGTTTGTATTAATTTGTACATATATTCGTCTATAGTATCTTTGCCGAGTAGATACGTACACGTAACGGCGTTTTTTTGCCCATTTCTGTGTGCCCTATCCTCCGCTTGACAACAATCTGAATAAGTCCACGGGAACTCTATAAATAACACGTTAGAGGCTGCCGTAAGCGTTAAGCCTGTACCGCCGCTTCGATAGTTCAGAATGATAAGTTTTGTATTCTCATCTTCTTGAAATTTGTCTACAGCTCTTTGTTTCTCTTTGTCGTTGTCTTCTCCTGTTACCGTTACAGCATCGGGAAACTCCGCCTTAAGGTCGTTTACAACTTGTTTTAGGAAACAAAAGACAATTAGTTTATTTCCACCATCTATCGTGTTATGTATTATATCAACTGCTGCTTTTGTCTTTCCTTTTGAGGATATTTGCTTTAATATCCCCATTTTGACCATTACAGCACCACGAATAGCACGTTGTATCTTCTCATCGTCAGCATCTTTATAATTTCTCAAATATTGCAGTATGTCAGCTTTTGCCTCGTTGTATTCTTTTCGGTTGTCTATATCTACAACTAAATACGACCGTGTTTTGTCGGGCAACTGCTTTAATACATCTTTCTTTTGTCGTCTGAAAAAACAAAACTTGTGCAAAAAGAAATTCAGCTCTTTTAAGTGGCTTGATTGATTTAAACCACCGCAATATCGCTCCATAAATTTAGAATAGCCACCGAAATCTTCTAACCTTTCCATAACGTTAAGCTGCTGTATCAAATCTACGTTGTTATTCACAACGGGTGTGCCTGTAAGTTCTAATACGTATTCTTTGCCTCGTGCTATGCCTTGTACAAACTTACTTTGCTGTGTCCTGCTCGACTTGCATTTATGGCTCTCATCTATTATTACAGAACGAAACAAATTTATACGCTCATCAAATTCGATACTTCGTAGCGTAAGTCTCGAACTCTCCTTTATCTTCCTTACAAAGAATTTTTTAAGGCTCTCGTAATTCACAATAAATACCTTTGCCAATGGCTCGCCTTTTTGGTTTCTCGCCTCCCAAAAACGATGCCACGTAGTTCTGTTACTATCGCTTAATATTACCGCATTTACGTTGCCGAATTTCTTGAACTCACGCTGCCAATTGACTTTTAGAGAAGACGGACAAATGACGAGTGCAGGAAAAGCTCCGCTTGCCGTCATCGTTCCTATTGCCTGCGCCGTCTTGCCAAGTCCCGGTTCATCTCCCATTATGCACCGCTTTTTCTCCAACGCGTATGCAATACCTTCCTTTTGGTATTCGTAAGGCTCGAGTACCATATTATGAGGCACTGCTAATTTAGGCATTTCGGGTACTTCGTAGCTTTCTACTGGCTCTTCGTCTGTCTGCCATTTTACACTATCGCAAAGATGGCGAGCAACAGCCCACATTGCCATCTTCTCTAAGTACCATTTATCGTTAGGGCTGACCTCCCAAAATCTTCCGTCGGCTCTATACCTTGCCGATGGAATCCTCTTTGTACATTCTACCAACATCGGACGATACTCAAATTCGACCTTGTAACAGTTAGGTGTTAATGTGTATCGCAAAATATTTGGTTTCATTCTTATACTATTTTCTTTTCTTTCTTATTCTTTTTCTTTCCACCGTGTACCACTTCTACTGTAACTTGTGGCACTTCGTCAGGCTTTATATCGCCACTAAATGGGTTGTCATCTTCAAATTTCAAACTTTCCTCCTTTAACCCCCATTTCTTTTCCTTGATATATTGCTCCGCCTCGTACTTTACAGCCTCAACGGCAAGAGATAATTCGGATAAATACGGATAGTATTCATCGTCTGTAGTATTTATCTTTGGCGATGAAAGACGTATAACATCGCCTCTATCTAATATCCTCGTGCCTCCTAACGATACATTGTTATCGTCAATGCAGATACTCTCTACATTGATGCGTGTAAATACACTATCTACTTCTATATCTCTTTGCGCCTGCAATTCAATAAGAGTGTATTTACTTTCTTTCTGTTCGGTCAAATGTACTAAGTGTGGTACTAATTCCTTTACTGCCTCTTTTAAATCCCTGTGAACGATATTTGCACCTATCATATTAATAGTGTCGCCATCGCCATTTGAATAAACTACATTAAGTGTATTCGTCTTTGTTAATTGAATTTTCTTTATTTTCATATTTTATATTTTATATTGTTCGTAAAATTCCTCAAAATACCTATCATCGGGTATAGGTAGCGTTATCCCTAACTCACTCGCTGCATCTGCTTGTATTTTCGTCATAAACTCCGACATTTCAACAGTAGACAGCATAGACGATGTTCTGTATATATATTCTTCCTTATTATTCACGTATATAACACGTGAAAGGAATTTCTTACAATAATACATATATATATCGTCCTTGCTCGTTCCTGTGTTTTCCTCTATACAAGCAAACCACGCCCACATCAAAGCGTTTTGATTTATGGTGCGCTTTTCTCTCGTTCTCTTTACTGTTATCGTATAGCTACCATTAGAGAGAGTAGAGAATAGGCAGTCGAGTTCCGCACTTAACGACACTCGACCACCTTCTTTTTTCATATAAATAGTTTTCATTTAAAATGGCAAATCATCATCAGTTGGAGGCGGGAAAGGTGCGCCTTGCTGTTGGTAATTATTTACTTGTGTTGGTTGAGCTGCTTGTGTTGGTTGAGATTGCATCGGCTGTTGTGTAGACTGTGCCGTATTTTGTTTTGAATTAAATACGTACATATCTTCTGCAATTATTTCTGCCGAAATTCTTTCTACACCTTGCTTATCGGTGTACTTGTTGTAGGTAAGCATACCGTCTACCGCAATTCGCATTCCTTTCTTTACATACTGACCAGCATATTGCGCATTTGCACGCCATACACACACGCTATGCCATTGTGTTACTTCGGGTACGTCCGTACCGTCTTTCTTTTTATAGCCTCCTGTACTCGTTGCGAGGCTAATTCTTGCATACCACAACCCCTGCTGTGTCTGCCTTGCCTCTACGTCCTTACCAACAGTACCAATGAGGCTAACTCTATTCTTGCATCTTGCCATCTTTATAATACTTTTATCGTTATACTACCTTTAGTTGGCGATACTTTTACGCACTCTGCATATATATCGGGGTACTCTTTCTTTAGTTTCGCCGTGTCTAAACTCTCACGTGTACCATCTAACTTTCGTGTTATCGTCAGACGGTCGCTGCTCCATTTCTTAACGTTGTGTTCTATCATTAATGCCATTAGACCTGCTTTCATCTCTTTTTGCATTGCGTCTAATGTCTTTATATCCATTTCCAACTTTATAATTTTGTTTTCAATGTCTTTAAGGTTTACAGGCAAAGCCTCCTCTATAGGTTCTATTTCTGTATTTTCTGTTTTCTTTTCAACACCAAAATACTTAACCCTATACGGCATACTATCTTCTTTCGCAAGATACGCCTTTATAATTTTCTTACAATCTGCCGTTGGTACTCTCTTTAGTTCCATAAGCTCCGCCTTGCCGTATTTCTCTTTAGGTAGCCATATAACATACAGCTTGCCTGCTTTCTTTCCTTTGTTGCAAAGTTCAAAGAGATAAGCGTAAATAGACAACTGTAACGTTACGTTGTCTACGTGTATCTTACTCGTTGTCTTAATGTCCGCAAGTGGGTAGCAATCGTCCTCGCCTTTAGCAAAGACAACATCAATACTTGACGCTATATCTTTTCCGTCATCTACTAAGTACTCGTTAGCCTCCGTTGTAAGGCTGTTTTCTTTCTTTAGTCTTATATATTCCTGAACTTCGGGTAAATCATCGCCTAAACCACAAGTATCGTACAATTCGCACTTGCTATGAATTAGACTGCCGTGTGCTGCTGCTTTCATTAACACAGATTCGGGAATATCTGTATACGTATCAGGAAATAACCATTTAACAATAGCCGTAACACCGCTCAACTTTTTACCATTAAGTGTGTACGTGTGTTCCGCCTCATTGAATATCACAGAACTTTCTTTTAAGTTGTTACTCTTCATTATCTTTTAATTTACGCAAAACATCACTAATATCTATACTTGAAAAACGTTCATCGTGTTCGGGAAATAACGACGAAAAGTCTATAAAATAATTATCAAATCCGTAGCCGTCTCCAGCTGGGGAAAACGCAAGCATATCTTCCGCTTCTTTAATTTTATCTTCTTTGATAAAATTAATCATCTTGTTTAAAATTTCCAACGCTCCTTTTTTTAATTCTTCTTTGTATCTTTTGTTACAAAGAGATTTTGCCTTGCTTTCCGAAATACCAGCCTCTATTAAATTTTTTACGAGTTCGTTTTGAAACTCTTCTGATAATATTTTATTCATATATTATGCCGTTTTATTAAAAGTTTTAGTTTGTTCTTGACAAGCTGCTATAAATTCTTTATCGTTTTTAAAATCTTTATATTGATTGTAGATTTCTTCCAACTCTTTGCGGCTTTTCGTCCGTTTGACTTGGTCAATAGCCTCCATCTTGTAATTTATCGCTGCCTTTGGCGTGCCGTACTCATAGCGCACCTTTCCTTTATCATCTTTTACAGACAAATAAGACACCCTACGTGCCTCATCGTATTCAATAGCATCAACACTAAAGCGTGTTTTTGGCTGCTGCTTGCCACTGTACCCCGTGCGCCACTCGTCAGCATTCAACGATACCCACACAAAAGGACACGTGTATAACTCACGCCCTATGCCCCAATTAAAGCACGCACGCTTAAAAGCATCAGATGCCTGTCCTTTTTCTTTCTCCGTGTTGCTTTCCGTGCCAACATCTTGCTTTGACACCCATTCGCCATTATCTGTACGTATGCTTACCGTACAGAACAAGTTGCCGTTTACTACTTCGTGGCTGCGTTTCCAATTCTCCGCACCTACGACTTCATCGAGTAGCTGCATATCTACTCGGGCGTTCTTATACATTAATAAAGATACGCCTTTACCATCACTGACAGTACCTACACGGCACTCTATTTCGTCAGCTTTCAAAGTTCTAAAATTAAAATTATTGTCTTTCATATCTAAAAATTAAAAATTCGTGAGTACGGGGGTATCGAACCCCCTAAACAATCACTTGCTCGCAACCTTGCTGTACTCTCCTTATGAAATCACTAAAAAAAGAACCTAAATACATTTAAATATTTCTTTTTGCCTCGTTTCGCAACGAAACAAAAAGAATAACACAAATAATAATATTGATAATAAGAGTATGTTATCCTTTCCTACAACTCTTTACCAGTAGGGCTGCCACCGTAATAGCTGACAATCCTACACAGGGGTGCTGCTCCGCTATAAGCACTCCACAAAGGAAGAGTATAACGATAATGTTATACAAAATAACATTTCTATTCGTTACATCTTCCTCTATCATTGTAGAGTACATCTCGTTTTTACACCCTAACCAACTAACTACCTTATTTCTTATATTTTTCATAACTAATCTGCTTTTGCGTGCCTTAACACGTCGGCTGCATTTATCAGCCATTTACCGTGCTGGCACTCTTTATTACCTTTTTCGGCTCGTATCTTTCCAGCTGTAATGAGCCTCTCTAAACGAGTACGCCCACCGACTATCTTTTCACTGAAACGAAAGCCGAAAAATTTGTTGTTCATCACTCGCATTATAGCGAGTAATTTTTCCTCGCTATTCATCATATTACCTTATACGTGTTACATCAACGTGTAAGCCACGTGGAATAACAGAAAAAACGACCTTTTCTCTTCTCATTTGCGTGGCAATTTGGTAGGCTGTTACACGCACCGACCCCATTCTCTCTATAGGGTATCTTTCAATATCGCCTACTTTCATTTTCTTTAAAGTAGACGAAATAGGTTTTTTCTTTTCCCCGTATATGTATTTTTTCTCTTTCATATTTTTTTATTTTTTATTTTACCATCTTTTCTGTATTCTTCTGAAAAGATTTACAGACGCCTCGACATCTTCCTTTATGCTGATAACTCGCTGGCATTCTATCTCCCACCACTTGCGATACTGTTCTGCCATATTGCGAGTTTCTCGCAATTCTCTCTCCAATTTGTCAATGCTGGCTCTTAGTGCAGCATTTTCTACTTCTAAATCGTCAAATTTCTTTTTTTCTTCTGTATCCATATATTTTTATTTTTATTTTGGTTATTATTATTTGTGGCTGGTTAATGTACTACCATTTGTTTGTGTTTCTATCCTTCGCACTATGCAGCCGAATCCAACGACACCAGCCTATATTTTTCCTAACTTTTATTACTTTCTTCCTCGCTGCTTGCTTCGACCTACATTGCGTAGGCTGCTTGCTTCTACGATTGACCTCTGCATCGTTGCTATGTGGTTTTTATCCTGCAACTTACAGCCCCATCAGGCTGGAGAACCGACACAAGTAAGTGTGCCTCTTGTGGCAAAGGTGGACTTGAACCACCTTAGAGCCTCTAACTCTTTTGCCTTTGCAACCGCTTTCAGTCATTTTTATTTATGTGAGATGGCTCAAAGGGTTGCGACCGCAAATCTGTACTCACTGCGCAAGGGGGTGCTTAAGTATGCCCCTCATCGGGGCATATTAGTTTACCTGATAGCATTTCTGAATATCTCACAAGCCTTATTATTATCAACTCCTAACTTTTTCATTATAAGTTGGATGTACCTGTCTACATCACTTTTGTTATTGATAAGACCTTTGACAAAATCGGCAAGGATAAAATCTTGCACCATTCTTGTTTTTGCTAACTTTGTTGTAACTTTTATTGCTTTCATATTCAATTTTTTTTTTAATTTACCCCGTTTGAGGTATTGTTTATTTCAAAGTTTATTTATATCTTTGTTTCAAAATTACAGCACAAAGGTAAAGTAAAGTTTTGAATGAAACAAATAAACATTTGTTTTTTAACTTTACTTAACTTCAAAAATAAAATGAATATAAGAAAATGACGGGAAATGAACTAAAGAATATTTTAGCGAATAGTGGCTTCCAACAAAAGGATATTGCAGAAAAATTGCAAATGTCCCAGCAGAATTTCGCAGCTTCTTTAAAAGTTAGAGATATAAAAAGTGGTTTTTTAGAACAAATTTGCGACAGCCTTAATGTTACGATGGACTTTTTCTATCGTGGGACGAAGTATTCACCAACCGTAAGTATTACCGCCTCTGGCGACCAGTCTATCGCCACAAATAGCGGTGATGTTACCTACAATAGGCAAACAGGTAACAACGAACGCATAGGCATTCAAAACAACTACGGTTGCAAAGACAAGAAAGATAACGTTACTACCTTAACAGATACTGTCGCAACCTTAACAAAAGAACTCGAAACCTCGCAACAGCAAAAGAGCCACTTAATAGACGTTGTTTCGACATCGCAACAGCAAATATTACAAATGACAAATATTATCGATAGACTAACAACAAAATGAAAGGTAGCGAAATAAGGTTGATATTACAGCAGCACCGTGTAAACTTTGCTTGGTTAGCCGAACAACTAAGCATAACACCACAGTGCCTCAACTCACGACTTAATGCCGAAAATTTCAAAGACGCCTACTTAAAAGAAATAACAACCGTCTTAAAAAAGGATATTTTCGGACTAAACACAAAAGAAACAAAACAACCTATTTTAAATATAGCCGTCCTTAACGACCTTTCAAAAGAACTAAGCGAAAGTAATTACCCCGTGATAGAATACGTCTCTATACCAGCTTTTGCTGGCTGTGTTGGTATTCCATATTACGGCAAAGACGCACTACCAAAATACGACAGTGGAGACGTTATATTCGTACAGCCAACAGAGGAAGAAATAACAGTAAATTCTCTTTATTTCGTTATAACATCTAAATTTCGCTTTATTCGTTACGCCTTTCCATCTGAAAGTAATGATACTTATATTTTTAAGGCTATAAATCAAAATTTTGAAGATGTTACCATAAATAAAGCGGACATTATCCACGCCTACAAAGTCGTTGGGGCAATAACTCGAATAACAATATAACATAAAACAAATATAAAATGAAAAAACTATTTTTTATCGCCATTCTTTTAATGGCAAGCACATTTACCTACGCACAAAAGGTGTTATCACATAGTTCTACAATTGCTAAATTTGGCGACGATACTATCGACTTAATCGAAAATGCGGACGGAACAAAATATTACACCGCTAAAATTACAACGTCCGACTTAAAATCGATAGGAACAAAGCTCGTAAATGTAAATAGGAATAGTATATATATGAGCTTTGCGACAGAAGAGGAAATGATACGTATATTTAAATACCTTTACCACTTGGATAAAAGCGAGGGTAATTTGATTGACCTTGAAAATCTTTCACACAACACCGTCTACGTTGGCAAAAAATATATAGCAATATCTTCTCCTGAAAGCGTGGAGCGTGTAGTCGTTACATCTTGGCTATTTGGCAAGCTCCTAAATTCTTTAGGTATTTCAGTTCTCAAAGATGATAAAAAAGCCTCATCAAAAGATGATATGTATAACACGGCTAAACCACTTTTTTAGGTTCATTTTTTTATAAAACGAATAAAAAGGTATTTTTACGTTCTTTGTAAATATCTTATAAACAGTAATTTATTACGTTTTCTTCGTATATTCTTCTAAGCTGTGGGTCTTGGGTTCGAACCCCAACGGAATCACTCTCTGAAAAGTGCTTAATTACCTTATAATTAGGCACTTTTTAAACGAAAAGACATACAGCCGTTGAATATCAACGAATAAAAAAAACTTGTTTTCTGTCCAAATTTGGACGTATAAGCGAACATTTTTTATTCGTTTTCTAATTTTAAAAACAATGGCAACAATTAAATTAGCTTTATTAAGGCACACACAAGCGAAAGATGGCACGTATAAAATACGTATTGCCGTAGGACATAAGAATACCACACACTACATCGTTACAAAATATAAAGTTAATAGCTTTAGTGAGTTTGACAATGGTATCGTTATTCGTCTACCAAATGCACACGAAATAAATATTAAGCTACGCAACCTACTAAATGAATACGAGGAACGTCTCGATGCTATCCCTAATATCAACATATACAGTGGCAAAGAATTACGTGATAGGCTAAAGAGTATGCACACTCGTTCGTCTGCTATTACCTTTGCCCAAATATCAAAGCAATACCAAAGCGAACTATTGGAAGATGGTCGAAATGGCTACACGAGTATGCTCCGCAATTCTTTGCGTCTATTCACAGAATACAATAACGGTGATATATATCTAAATGACATTTCAACGTCTACCATTGCAGACTTTGAACGCTATTTAAGGCACAAAGGTCTTTCGCAAGCCTATATTAATATGACACTATCAATGACACGTACCATCATCAACCGTGCCATAAAACAACAGTTAGTAACGTATCAACTACACCCATTTACATATTGGAAACGTGCTGCCGAAGAAGAAAGAGAAATAGACATAACAGTTAGCGACTTGCAACTAATTAGAGATGCAATACCACGCCTAAAGAAACAACGTGTAGCACGTGATATATTTATGTTATCCTACTATCTCGGTGGAATTAATTTAATAGATTTGCTCGCTATTGATTTCAGATATATAAAGGTACTCGAATACATACGCCATAAGTCTCGAAATACTAAACGTTCAGATAAGCGAATATCTTTCACCATACAACCCGAAGCGAAAGAAATAATAGATAAGTGGATAAATAAAAGAACAGGGTGTTTAGACTTTGGTTATAAATTCTCTTATAAAAATTTCAACCTTTATATAACACGAGCAATAAAAAGCCTTGCAAAAGACGTAGGCGTGTCGAACTGGCAAAAGGTGTGCTATTATAGCGCACGTAAATCTTTCGTCCAGCACGGTTTCGATTTAGGAATACCGCTCGAAATTCTCGAATATTGTATAGGGCAATCAATGAAGAGTAACCGCCCTATATTTAACTATATGAAAATTATGCGCAAACACGCTGACAAAGCTATACGCACTATTTTAGACAACTTAAAAGAAGAGGCTACCATTTAAGCAGCCTCTTTATATTTTATTTAATCTTTGCTCCTTTCTTTGCCATTTCGCAAAGCCATTTAGATAGGTTTTTTGGCTTTACTTTAGCTATTATCTCATTTAGTTCTGTATCTATCGAAATGGACACAGAACGTGCGATGTTTCTTTTCCTTAAACGAGGTACTTTATACTCGTCTAAAATAGCGTACACCGTCTGTTCTGACGGCACGCCTGCAAGCACCATTATTTGCTTAATGGTGTGCTTTTGCGCCTTGTATAGACGCACAACCATTTTGCATTTGCTTTCGTCTGTCTTTTCCATAACTCAACGCTTTGTAAGCCATTCAGCTGCTTTGCGCAAACTGTTGGCTAATTCTTTTTTATTCACGTTATCTTGTATCTCCAAACGCCACTTTGGAGACTTTCTACGATACAAATACATTTTTGTATCGTCCTCACTATACTCTATACCATAGGGTTGGTTAAAACATTTGATAGAGTGATATTTTACCACCCATTCTCCTAACTCTCGCATTACTTTTGCGAGTTCGTTAGCTGTTAGGTGGGTATCGTCTAACACAGTTATTTTTTGAGTGCCATTAAAAGCACCATCTTCAAAGGTAACTACAATGCCGTTACCTTTGTCAGTTAGCACCCACTTGTTAGGGTGGGTGCTACTTTGTTGTATAATGTATTTATCCATATTTTATAATGTTATATTTAATTCTTTTTCTATTTCGTTTATCAATTCCTTATCGGCGCACAAATCAACCACGCCTAACAGCTCATTTGTCATTGAGCCTGTAGGGTAAATATGGTTGCTAAAGCGATATTTTTTGCCGTTGTAATAATAGTAACGGCTTTCGCTTTTGTTACTTTGTGCGAAACGTGCGTTTTGAGAAATAAGATATTTCTCAAAGTTAGCAATCTTATTTTTCAACTCATCGTATTTTGCCATTCTTGCATCGTGCATAGCCTTATATTGTGCATACGCCTGCATTACTGGCATATTGCCGAAAGTTCTGCGATATTCTGCGTTTTTCTTCATTCTTTCGTGTCCTTGCTTACCTACAACCTTTGTGTATTTAAGCTTGAAAGAGTGCAGTGTTAAATTTTTCATATCTTGTACAGTTGTTTCGGTGTGTCTCACCTTTCTTATTTGTTTTATTATTACGATACAAAGGTAAGCATATATTTTTGTTATTCAAAATAAAATGCTACTTGTTTTGAATATTAAGGCGTTAAAATTTCTTAATCAATAAAACCCCATCAAACATACTCGCTTGATGAGGCTTTACTTTATCAATTACGACCTTTATATTATTTCCTTACCTTATCTAATATCTTTCGCACCACATTTCGCACGCTTGGCACTCGCTTGTAAAGGTAGTATAAAGCTATGGCAATGGCAAATAGAATACTTACACCTATTACGAGCTGCCAAAAGTCGAAAGGCTTCGACACGGCAACCTGCTCCACGTGGCGTTGCTTCTGCTTGTGCTGCTCGGTGGCGTGTACTTTCGTTCTTACCACTTTGTTTGCTGTGCTGTCTTTCTGCACTGACACACCTTTCTTTTCACTCTTACGGCTTATCTTTGTTTCTTTGATACTCTTTAAGCCGTGATGTATTATAATGCTGCCATCGGCTTTGTATTCTACCATTGGCGAATTAGTATCGTGAGTAAAACAGCTTTCCTTGCCGTAATTAGGCGTATCGAATATGTACTCACGAACAAGCGTGGTATATTCGTCTATACGTGATGTGTCCACGAGTGAGTATTTCACGCTTGCCTGTTCCTTTACCGTTTGCGCACTATCATACGTGCGCTTTACATTCTCCACCTGTACAGCTTTCTTCGTTTTACAGCTGCAAAGTGTAATTAGGGTGCATATCAGCACGCCCCATATTGCTCCTATTAGTCTATTCATACGTTTATACTTTTAGTTTAAAACATTGCTTGCGTTGGCTACCGTCAGGCTTCTTGTATCCCACGTGTACCCAACGTGTGTAGCTGTTTTTTTCAATTATGATTTGGTCGTATAGATAGCCACGCTTGCTAAAACTATATGCCATAAAACGCTCGAACACGTCCTGCTTGCCGTTGGCTGGTACAATGTCGGCAGCATAGCCAGCTACGTGCGCACTGTTCTTCACACCGCCCACAGCCTTATTTAACTCTGGACTTCTGTACCCACTTGACACTATCAACGATGGTGTACCCAAATTGTACTGTTCGCAATACTTTGCCCATTCGGCACGTATCGCCTCCAGTAGCGTTATAGTCTCCGTCAGATGCACCCTAACCACTGCTGGGGGTGTGTTGTCTATTCCTTTCTCTTGCGCCACCTTTGAGAATCACAACTCTCCTATTGTAAAGTTTGCCATATTATATCATTAATATTAACATTACCACA
>ERZ773031.1207-NODE-1207-length-13126-cov-11.212685_pt1 | contig 13126 bp, 9 predicted proteins | sample MGYA00511666_ERZ773031 | MGnify/ENA primary metagenome ERZ773031 (study PRJEB29015, sample SAMEA2738135) | human oral metagenome | biome: human oral; feature: human-associated habitat; material: saliva | place: China | collected 2250 ...
TTTGAGAAAGTATTATTAAATATAGGAGAAATTAAAACTATGAGTGAATATAAAAAATATAAAGTTAAAGAGTACATTGATTATAAAGCTGACAAATTACAAAACCTTTTTAAGGGAGTTAAAAATTTAGTATTATTAAATGATGAAAAAGACGTATGTAAAGGTAAGGATGTAACACAGTTTTATTTAAACGTATTAGAATATTTAATAAAAAAGAATATTAAAATAAACTCAAAAAAATTTATAGTAAGTGAAGGTGATAAGGATGCTTTTAAGCCTATAGGAAAAACAGGTAAATATGCCAAAAAAGTTAACAATAATGGAACGAAATTTTCATATATGTTTCAATGTTTTAAAGATTTAAAGGGAAAGGAAATAGATAAATATACTATTATAGTAAAAAGTAAAGATACAGCTGAAAAAAACGAAGAAGAACAAGGAGTGAATAATAATAATAGGACTAAGAAAATAGAAGAGATTGTAGATGTGAATATTCTGAAAAATAAGCAAGTAATATTTACTGGAGCTCCTGGTACAGGTAAAACATGGGCAGTTAAATCGTTTGTAGAAGAAAAACAGAAGGGGGCGTATAAATTTGTCCAATTTCATTCTTCGTATGATTATACAGATTTTGTTGAGGGACTTCGTCCAGTGCAAGATAAAGAAGGTGGAAATATGTTTGTTAGAATGGATGGTATATTTAAGGCTTTTTGTAGAAAAATAGTTAAAGAAAATTTAGAAGAGATAAATAAAAAAATAAAAGAAAAACTTATGACTATTGAGGACTATTATGAATATATGCAAGAAGATGAGGATAAAAGAAAGAAAGTTTATGAAATACTAAGTGAAAATCCGTATTATTTTATAATTGATGAAATCAATCGTGCAGATTTATCAAGAGTCTTTGGTGAATTGATGTATGGATTAGAGGAGTCATATAGAGAGATACATAATAGATTTGACACACAATATAAAAATTTACCTACATATGAAATGAAGGGCGATATAGTTGATATTATTGCTGACGATTGTTTTAAGGATGGATTTTTTGTTCCATATAATTTGCATATCATAGGGACAATGAATGATATTGATAGAAGTGTGGAATCATTTGATTTTGCTTTGCGTCGCAGATTTGTTTGGATAGATATAAATGCCAATGAAATTATGTATGAATCGTTAAAATCAATGTGTGAGAAAGAGGGAACTAACAGTCTTTCTGAAGATAAGATTAATGAAATTTCAGAAAAGATATGTCAAATGAATAAAAAAATAACAGAGTCTGGTTATGGATTCTCAGAAGCTTATCATATTGGACCAGCATATTTTAAAGATTTAGTAAAAGTATCTGATAAAAATGTAGAGGCTGAACTTAGGGATATATTTAAAAATAGAATTGAACCTATATTACGTGAGTATATGAGAGGAAGAAGGGCAGAAGTACAAGATAAGCTTATTAAGAATTGTAGAGTTGAATTACTGGGAGAATAAGATGAAAAAAATTAAAGTCGAAATTTTTGCGGAAGCATATCAGAAAATAGAAAATATACCTTTCCAAGAAAAAGATAAAGAATATAGTAAGTTTATTCTTACCGAAGATGATATAGAGTCTGATATTATAGAGTTTATTAAACAAAACCATAAACCAATTATAAAAAATTTTCTTTCTGAAATGCAAGAGAAAGTAAAAATTAATTTTAGTGGAAGAAAACAAAATAAAAAGTATTCGTTATGTAAAGTATTTAATGAAGATATATACTTTGATGGAGTAGTAGGTATTATTGAAGATGATTTTGATGTAAACCTATTTGATGATACATATTCAGATGGAAAAGGTATTGTGGCTAAGTATCAAGTTGAGAATTTGAATTTTGAAATTCGTCTTCAGATTCGCTCTAAATTTGATACAGAAAAACCATATTTTTTGGCAACTATGCTTCTTAGAAAAGAAATTGAATTGGATAATTTGGTTTTTAGTACGGAAGAGGAGATATACGATTATATGTTGTTATTTTGGTATAAAACAAAACTTCTAGCAGCATACGAAAAAGGGTTTTATAAGACTTATAGAAGATTCGAAGAGAATGGATATCGTTTAAGAGGAAGTATAAATATATCACAACATATTAAATTAAATATCGGACAAAATAATGGGAAAATTGCACATATTTATAGAGAAAATACTATTAACAATTATTTGAACCATTTAATTATTGTTACCTATGAGTATTTAAAGAAAAAATATCCAGAGTTAATTGAGCAAAATATAGATAATGATTTGAATATTAGATGTATATTAGAGGGAATACGAAATGAAATTGGATATAATCCGATGGGAATCCAATTCTTAATCAAGAATAACCAAAAAACTATATCACATCCTTATTTTATAGAATATGAAGACTTACGAGAAATATGTTTGAAAATACTGAGGGAAGAAGCATTATCAATATGGGAAGCAGGTAAAGAAAGAACAAAGAGTATTTTATTTTATATTCCTGATTTATGGGAATTATATCTTGAGGATATTTTAAAATCAGATAAAGAGATAGAAAAGGATGTTTATACACAAGGGGAAATACCTAAATCTGATGAACAACTAGAAAAAGAGCAACTTCAGATATTTGGAAATTATAATGAAACAGAGAATGAAAAATTCACAAAAACAATCTATCCAGATTTTATCTTTTTCGATAAAGAGAACCCATATTTTATTTTAGATGCAAAATTCAAAGAAGGATGGAAAAAATCTATCAAAGGAAAAATTCCAGATTTTGGTTTAGAGGATTATAGTAAATGTATTCGTGATATGAATTCTATAAATGCTCACGCTACAGGAGTTATCTTTCCAGCGAATATTGAACAAGGGGATGATGTAAACTATTCTGACTTAAAAAAGTTACAACATTCAATTAGCAAATACAACCAATGGGATTGTTTTTACACAATACCAGTGTATATTCCAGATACAAAAAATAATTTGGATGAAGTAGGTATTCTTACTTATTTGGATTGGAGAAAAGAATTTGATTTAAATGTAAGTAATGCACTAAAAATAATTAAGGAAATTATTAATGTAGAAAAATTCTGGGATAAAGTTTCTTTTATGAACTTTTTTATTGTTCCTTCAATAAATGGAAGTAGAGGAATAGAAGTTTCAAAAGATATAGAGGAAAAATCTTTGGAAAATTTTGAAAATGTACTTAATGTTATAAAACCTAATTACATATTATTTTTAAGTAAAAAAAGTTATTGTATTTTTGAAAAATCTAATTCAAAATATTTAAAAAATACATTTGGCTTTGGACATCCATCTTCGCCTTGGTGGAGTAGAAAAAGAAAAGATGGCAAAAAATATAAAGAAGAATTTAAAGAAAAAATAGAAGAAATATTTGATAAAAAAATTTAAAAATTAGAAAGGAAGTAAAAAAATGAACTACAAAATTGCATTATTAAAAGGGGACGGAATTGGTCCAGAAATTGTTGATGAAGCGGTAAAAGTTTTGGATAAAATTGGAGAAAAATTTGGGCATAAATTTGAGTATACGCAAGGGTATTTGGGAGGAGAATCTATTGATAAATATGGGATTCCTTATTCTGAAGAAACTGCGAAAATTTGTAAAGAGAGTGACTCGATTTTGTTAGGATCAGTTGGAGGGCCTAAATGGGATAATGTTGAGCCTGATAAAAGACCTGAAAAAGGACTTCTTGCGATAAGAAAAGATTTGGGAGTTTACACAAATTTAAGACCAGCGGTTTTGTTTAAGCAATTGAAAAGTGCTAGTCCATTGAAGGATGAAATAATTGGAGAAGGGCTAGATGTAATGATAGTTAGAGAGCTTACAGGAGGAATTTATTTCGGTCCTAGAGAATATTCTGATGAAAAAGCTGTCGACACATTGCCATATACAAAAGGGGAAATTGAAAGAATCGCAAAAAAAGCGTTTGAAATTGCAAAATTAAGAGGGAAAAAACTTACAAGTGTGGATAAACACAATGTTTTAGATACTTCAAAATTATGGAGAAAAACAGTAAATGAACTTGCAAAAGATTATCCAGAAGTGGAAGTTTCACACATGTATGTGGATAACGCTGCAATGCAATTAATTGCAAATCCAAGACAATTTGATGTAATTTTAACAGACAATATGTTTGGAGATATTTTATCAGATGAAGCTTCAATGCTTACAGGTTCTTTAGGAATGTTGCCATCAGCAAGTTTAGGAGACGGAAAAGTTGGACTTTATGAGCCAAGCCACGGTTCAGCACCAGATATTGCAGGACAAAACATCGCAAATCCAATCGCAACAATTTTATCAGCATCAATGATGTTAAGATACGCATTTAACTTGACAAAAGAAGCAGATGCAATTGAAAAAGCAATCGAAGAAGTATTGGAAGATGGATTCAGAACAGTAGATATTTATACTGATGGAATGAAAAAAGTTGGAACGGCTGAAATGGGAACTGAAATTGCTAATAGAATATAATTTACTTTAAAAAAAGTGAAAAAGAGGGGATTAGTATGAGAAAAAAATTACCAATCGGAATTTCTGATTTTAAAGAAGTAATGACAGAAAATTATTATTATTTTGATAAAACTGAACTTTTAGGAAATTTATTTGTTGAAAAAGCTAAAATAAAATTATTTACTCGTCCAAGAAGATTTGGTAAAACATTAAATATGTCAATGTTAAAATATTTTTTTGATATTAAAGAAAAAGATAAAAATCGAGAATTATTCAAAAATTTGAAAATTTCTAAAAGTAAATTTTTTGAAAAGCAAGGATCAGCTCCTGTTATCTCGATTTCATTTAGGAATTATTCTGAAAAGAATTGGGAAAATGGATTTAAAACGATAAAAACAACGATTGCTGATATTTATGCTGAATTTAAATTTTTAATGGATAGGTTAGATAAAAGAGAGTTAAAGAAATTTGAGAATATTTGGTTGGAAACAGATGAAGGGGATTGGAAAAATTCCTTATTGATGCTGACTAAGTATTTGTATGAATATTACGGACAGAAGGTAATAGTTTTAATAGATGAATATGATCATCCAATAATTGATTCTTATGTTAAAAGTTATTATAATGATGCAATAGATTTTTTTAAAAGTTTTTATGGTACGGTTTTGAAGGATAATAATTACTTGGAAATGGGAATCATGACAGGAATTTTGCGTGTTGCAAAAGAAAATATTTTTTCAGGATTGAATAATTTAGAAGTTCATACGATTTTGGATAATGAATTTACAGAATATTTTGGAATTACAGAAGAGGAAGTTAATCAGGCTGTAAAAAATTTTGGTTTGGAATATGAGCTAGAAGATGTTCAAAAGTGGTACAACGGATATTTATTTGGCGATAGAAAAGTCTATAATCCATGGTCTATCGTAAATTTCTTAAAGCGAAAAAAATTAAAGCCATATTGGGTAAATACTAGTGGGAATGAACTTATAAAATTATATTTGAGAAAATTAAAAAATGAAATTTTTGATGATTTTTCACAACTTTTAAATAAAAAGAGTATTTCCAAAAGAATAAATGATAATATGATTTTTGAAAATTTAGAAGCAAATTTTAGTAAAAATATATGGAATTTATTTTTTCATAGCGGATATTTAACTTTAGCTGAAGAGTACGACGAAAATAGAAATGATGTAAGTTTAAAAATTCCAAACGAAGAAATTTTGAGAATGTTTTCTGAAATGTTTATTGATTTATATTTTGAAAATTATGATATATTTTTAGAAGTGACAGAAGCATTAAAAAAAGGAGATGCTGAAAAATTTAAGAGAGAATTAAATAAGATTTTATTGGAAAATGTTGGAATATTTGATGTAGGCGGAATTTATAAGGAACAATTTTATCACGGATTTATGCTTGGATTAGTTATAATGCTAAAAAATGAATATGAAATTTCTTCCAATAATTTTGCTGGAAAAGGCAGATATGATTTGCTTTTGAAGCCAAGAAATATTGAAAAAAGAAAAGAAGGAATTATTTTAGAATTGAAAATTGTAAATTCTTCTCAAAAATTGAGTGAAAATGAAATTCAAAAAGAGTTAGAAAAAGAATGTAATATTGCATTAAAACAAATTGAGGAAAAGAAATATTCTTCAGTACTAAAAAATGCTGGAATTGATAATATTTTGAAAATTGGATTGGCGTTTTTTGGGAAAGAAGTGGAAGTTAAATTTGAAAGGGAAAAATAATTTTTATAAACAATAACAAAAAAAGAAAGGAGGTTTTTTATGGAAGAAATTTTACATTATGAAAACATAACTTTCAGACGAGAAGGAAGAGAAATTTTAAAAGGTGTCGACTGGAACATAAATAAAGGAGAAAACTGGGCTTTATTAGGATTAAATGGTTCTGGGAAATCCACTCTTTTGGGAATGATTCCAGCCTACACTTTTCCAACTTCAGGAGAAGTACGAGTTTTTGGTCATAAATTTGGAAATTATGCTTGGACAAAAATTCGAGATAGAGTTGGTTTTGTGAGTTCTACTTTGAATAATTTTTTGAGTACTTTAAATTCACAAAAATTGAAGGATATTGTAATTTCTGGGAAATTTAATTCGATTGGAATTTATCAGGAAGTGACGGATGAAGATAGGAAAAAAGCTGAAAAAATAATTGAAGATTTTGGGATAACTTACATTAAGGATAAATATTTTGCAACATTGTCACAAGGTGAGCAAAGACGGACATTACTTGCACGGGCATTTATGAATGAGCCAGATTTATTGATTTTAGACGAACCTTGTTCAGGATTGGATGTAAAATCTCGAGAATATTTATTGTCTGTTTTGGAAAAAAATTCTAAAAATGAAAATGCGATTCCATTTATTTATGTGACACATCAAATCGAGGAAGTGATTCCAGCGATAACTCATGTGACACTTTTAAAGGATGGTAAAGTTTTTGCAAAAGGTAGAAAAAAAGACATTTTGACAGATGAAGTTTTATCGGAAATGTTTGAGATGCCAGTAAAAGTTGTTTGGGAAAATGATAGACCTTGGTTGATTGTGAAGTAAATTCAGTAATCACTTAGAAGGAGTTGATTTGTTTAGATGGATAAAAGCAGAAAATTTATGGCAGTAATTTTAGCATTACTTGCGGCTATTTTTTATGCAATCAATACACCATTTTTTAAAATACTTTTGAATAAGATTTCTCCCACATTTATGGCATCTTTCCTATATCTGGGAGCAGGAATTGGTGTAGGTATTATGTACTTATTTCATAGAAAAAATGAGGGAAAGCATGAAAAATTAACCAAGTCAGATCTTCCATATACTATTGGAATGATTGTTCTTGATATTGCGGCACCTATATTCTTAATGATTGGTATAAATATTGGTTCAGCTTCAAATGCTTCATTGCTTGGTAATTTTAAAATTGTAGCAACAACCCTTATTGCTCTTCTAGTATTTAAGGAAAAAGTAACATCAAAGTTATGGATTGCTATTGGTTTTATTACAATATCAAGTATAGTTCTTTCATTTGAAGGAGCTGAAAGTTTCAAATTTTCTTTAGGTTCATTATTTGTAATATTAGCAACTTGCTGTTGGGGACTTGAAAATAATTGTACTAGAAAACTTTCAGATAAAAGTACTTATGAAATTGTTACTTTAAAAGGATTTTTTTCTGGTGGTGGTTCGTTTATAGTTGCTCTTATTTTAGGAGAAAGTATTCCTGAAATTAGATATATATCAATTGCTTTGTTACTTGGATTTGTAGCATATGGACTCAGTATTTTTATGTATATCAGAGCACAAAGGGATTTAGGTGCTGCAAAAACTAGTGCATATTATGCTGTAGCTCCATTTGTAGGTACTTTCTTAGCGTTTGTAGTAAATGGAGAAAAACTTACTTTGCTGTACTTTGTTGGACTTATTTTTATGTTAATTGGAAGTGCATTTGTTGTATATGATACAATGGTTAAATATCATAGTCATAGCCATTCACACATAATAGTTCATACACATGATGGGACAACACATACGCATGTTATTACTCATGAGCATGGTCACAGTCATTTTATATCAGAAGAAAGACACGAGCATAATCATGAAGACTACATGAATAGTGAAGAACATAAATTGTTACATAAAAAGGATAAAAAAATTAAAAATATATAAAATATATTAATACCTAAAAAAAAATATTTGCAAATATTTTTAAAAAGTGTATAATATATACATACAAAATTTAGGAGGATTATAAAAATGGCAGGAAATATTTTAGGAACAACAGTTTACTACGATGCTGATTGCGATTTAAGTAAATTGGAAGGTAAAAAAATTACAGTTTTAGGGTATGGATCTCAAGGACATGCTCATTCATTAAACTTAAAAGAAGGTGGATTTGATGTAACTGTTGGACTTAGAAAAGGTTCTAAATCTTGGGATGCAGCTACAGAAGCTGGATTTACAGTAAAAGAAACTGCAGATGCTGTAAAAGGTGCAGATATAGTTATGATCTTAATTCCAGATGAATTACAAGCAGAAGTTTATGCAAAAGACATTGCACCAAACTTAAAAGAAGGAGCATATATTGCATTCGGACACGGATTTAATATTCACTTCAAAAAAATAGTTCCAAGAGAAGATATAAGTGTATTCATGGTTGCACCTAAAGGACCTGGACACTTAGTAAGAAGAACTTTCCAAGAAGGAAGTGGAGTACCTTGTTTAGTAGCAGTAGAAAAAGATCCAGCAGGAGATGCTATGGAAGTTGCTAAAGCTTGGGCATCAGCAATTGGTGGAGGAAGAAGTGGAATTCTTGAAACTACATTCAGACAAGAAACAGAAACTGACTTATTCGGAGAACAAGTAGTATTATGTGGTGGAGTTGTAGAACTTATGAAAGTTGGATTTGAAGTATTGACAGAAGCTGGATATGACCCAGTAAATGCTTACTTTGAATGTATTCACGAAATGAAACTTATCGTAGACTTAATTTACGAAGGTGGATTTGCTACAATGAGAAATTCAATTTCAAATACAGCTGAATACGGAGACTACTTAACTGGACCAAAAATTATTACGCCTGAAACTAAAGAAGCTATGAGAGGTGTTTTAAAAGATATTCAATCAGGAAAATTTGCTGATGACTTCTTAGCTGACTACAAAGCAGGACAACCATTCTTAAAAGAAAAAAGAAAAGAATTTGCTAATCACGGCGTAGAAAAAGTTGGAGCAGAATTAAGAAAACTTATGCCTTGGATTAAAAAATAATTGTTTAATGCAATTAATTTTGAAAGATAATAAATAATAAAGCACTCTAAATTTAGGGTGTTTTATTTTTTATTATTGTATGCTTGCTAACAAGGGTTATAAAGAAATTCATAACTATTTTTCTATTTAAATAGAAATAAAAAAAATAAGCCCCAAAACATTTAGGGCTTAATAAGATTTTTATTTAACTAACATTACAGTAGGTACACTAGGAACTCTGAAACCTTCCTTATGTCCTGGTGTAGAATTTCCTAACCAGTCATAGATAAATTTAATTTGATCATCATAATGTCTTATGCATTTGTGTGATTCTGGATAAGTTCCAATTTTTTTAGCTGTTGCAGCTTTTCTTTGTTCTCTTGTATTTTTTGGTTCAAATAATGATGGGATGCTGTGCATATAACCTCCACCACTAAATCTTACTGCATTTTTTGCATCTCCAACGACAGTTTTATTGTCTGAACCTGTGTATTGCATTACTGGTTTAGAATAGGCGATTAAGAATGTCCCATAAGGAGTGGCAAATGAGCTTCCGCTATCTTTTCCAGTAGTTACAAATGAAGAAGTTACAACATTCCAGTTATCTCCAGTTTTTTCAATAACCATTTCATTCTGGCTGGCTCTGTCAACATAGATAAATCTAGTTATTTCCCCTGTAATTCCAGCATCTTTCAAATACTTGCCTGTAGAAGGCTTTAAATAATAAATACCGTTATCATAGGCATCTATTTTAACTTTTATATATTTGTCATTTTGTTCATCAACAACCATAATGGTTCTATCTGGAATATTTATATAATCTTTAAAAGTTTTATCTAAATATCCAAATTCGCTTTGGTTAGCACGATTTCCAAATTTATCTCGCTTTCCATTTTCTCCGCCGCCAAGAGGAGTATAGTCATCTAAAACATATAATTTTTTATTTGCTGAAAGTGCCTCATTTATGAATTTATTTGTTTTCTCAACTTTATTCATCATGTCATTCCAGTCAAATTCTCTTTTTTCAGCAGCAGATTTTGGAATATATCCAATCTGATTGTCAAAAAATACTTCATACCATTCATCCGACTTGTTTCCTACAATACCTGTAGTTTTATATTTTTGGGAATATGATGCAGATTTTATTGTTTTAGAGCTTGAATTTGGCTCTTTTTTTATGCTTGTTGCAGTTTTTATGAAAACAAATTCATCCATATCTTTTGGAGAATGTTTATCATATTGAAAATTAAAAGTAAGATTTTTAGGTCTTTGGGCTGAAAATTCCTTTATGTAGGAATGAGATCCTTTTGAAGGATTTGTATTTTTAGGTGTTTCTGTTTTTGCATTCCCCTTTATATCATCTTCTTTTTTATTTTTGTCAATTATAGAATCTTGAGCCTTTTCCATATTGGTTGTTTTTTGAGGCTCAGTATTATTTTTTATATTTTTTTCATTTTTTGAAGCATCATTTTGTACAGCAGGTTTTTTATTTTCTTCATTAACTTTAGTTTCTGCTGGTTTTTTGTTATTTGGTGCTTGAGTCTGAGCCTGTGTATTTGGTTTCGCAGAAATTCCTGATTTTTTAGGATATTCTGCTATAAATCCTTTTATAAAGGTATCAAATTTTACTTCAAATTCAGATTTACTTATTGTTTTTTCTACACTTTTTCCTTTTACAAACTTAGCCTTTTCGCCAAATATATACGGTGTAAACTTTAAACGGACATTGTTTCCTTCTACTGCATAATCTACATCAATCTTATCTTTAATTCCGTCTCCATCTAAATCAGGTTCTAAAGAAATTTGCTTCCATTCTGCTTTTTTAGGTTCTGCTTTTTTTGGTTCTATCTTTTTCGTTTCAACTTTCTTTATTTCCTTTGCCTTTGGTGCTGAAAAAGCATTAATTGACATTACAGAAAGTATTGCTAATGCCGCTATTAAAAATTTCATTTTTGTTAAATTTATTTTTTTTGTCATAAATCTGTTCCTCCTTTTTATTTTAAAACTTATTTTATAAAACTACTGCTATTACAGGTTCTTCAGGTATTGTATTATCCCTGTCCTTAATTTTGCTGTCTGCATTTATCCATTTGACAATAAATTCAATCTGATCATCAAAGTGTCTTACACATTTATGAGAATCCTTGTATGTCCCAATTTTTTGAGCAGTTCCCGTGCTTAATGTAGATCCTTTAAAATTAAGTCCCACAGGAATTCCGTGCATATAACCTCCACCACTGAATCTTACAGCATATTTTGCACTTCCTCCAATAGTTAAATCAGATCTTCCAGGAAGAGTTTTGTCTCCTTCTCTTGCATGTCTTGTAAATGTCATGTATGGTCTTGTGAATGCTATTAAAAATGCTCCGTGCGGTGTTTCATAAGAACCGCTCCCATCTCTTCCGGTTGTTACATAAGAATACGTTACAACTTCATATTTTTGCGTTTCAGGAATTCTTTGGAAAAGAACTTCAGTTTGGCTGCTTGGGTCAATTGCAACAAACTTATTAACTTCTTCTTTTATATTTTCCACCTTTTGATAAGTTCCTCCTGTTTTTTCAATAAAATAAGGTCCTCCGTAAAATGGTGTCTCAATTTTTAACATATTGTTTTCTTCACCAATTATTCTAAAAATTGTCTGATCAGGAATATTAATTATTTCCCCTTCCTTTTTAGAATTTGTATATCCAACAATGCTTTGATTATTTTTATTTCCAAATTTATCCTTTTTACTTGGCTTGTCACGTGATAAAGGTGCATATTCTGTAACAATATATAATTGCTGGTTAGCTTTTATTGCCTTAACGATAAAATCATTTACAATTTCTATTTTACTAATCATTTTATCCCAATAAAATCCTCTTCTAGAAACGTTATCATCTCCGCCTGCAATAAATCCTTTAACAGTAGTTGGATTTTCTGGAATAACTTTACCATTTTTATCCTTTTTAACTTTTTTGCTCACATTAGTAGTAAGTCTTTTTGTAAATTCAGTATAGTACCATTTTGTCTGTGCATTTGGAGCATCTGACACCATATCAAACAGTATTTCAGGTTTTTCGCTAAATCCCAAGTTAGCTATTGCACTTCCATTTGGAGCATCTAGCATACTCGATGCTTTTTTTATAAATAAAAAGTTATTTGTGTTTTCAGGAGAATGATTATTAAATTTTATCTTATCAAAAACAATGTCATTTGTTTTGTTATCTCCATAAATTGTAATATATCTAGTTTCATTTGGCTGAATATTTTTAGAATATTCAGGATAATATTCCTTTACTTTGTCAAGCATTCTCTGTATAGCCTGAAGATTCATTATATCAAATTTTTTATCAAAAGCTATCTGATATGTCAAAATATCTTTTCCGCCTTGATTTATATAAATTGAAACAACGGCTCCAATTAAATTGTCAACCATATTATAAGTCACAACGACTTTTTCATCAGTTCCATCATTGTTAAAATCATAATCAAATACATCTTTTTCATACCCTTTTACTGCAATATTTTCAGAATATTCCTTAGGCAAGTTTAATGGCTCTGCATTTACATTAAATCCTATGACTGTATTAATTAAAGCTAACATTCCAATTTCTATTTTTTTTCTTTTTATCTTTTCTTTTCCAGAGTTAATAATTTTATTTATTTTTTTTCTCACAATTTCCCCTCCAATACTTATTTTCTTCAAAAAATTTAAATTTATTATCAAAAAAGCTACTCACTTTTTTCATTTTTTATATTTCCATCCCTTTCCAAAATTTTTATTAGATAAAGTGTAAAAAAACTCGCACTTTTAAAGTCCTAAAATTTTGTTATGAGCAATTCACTTTTCCCGTATATTATACCATAATTCTCATAAAAAAGTAATATATAAAATTAATTTAATTTCATAATAAAACC
>ERZ773031.1208-NODE-1208-length-13111-cov-7.407246_pt1 | contig 13111 bp, 13 predicted proteins | sample MGYA00511666_ERZ773031 | MGnify/ENA primary metagenome ERZ773031 (study PRJEB29015, sample SAMEA2738135) | human oral metagenome | biome: human oral; feature: human-associated habitat; material: saliva | place: China | collected 2250 ...
AAGAATTCGCTGTAATTTCGGCAAAACTTGCCAACAAGTTGGCTTCAGACACGCCGACAATTACTCGGCTCACTTGCTTTAATTTTTTATCTAAAATTTAGATGCAAGTTCACTTGTTTTTTACTTATTCCAACTATATGACTCACTTATTTTTATAGTGAATAAGGAGGAAGGAAAAATGAGTAAGAAATTATTGGCAATATTTTTACTACTGGGAGTACTAACTTATGCAGAAGACAATGATACGACTGTTATCATTAATGATAATGCACAAAAAGCAACAGACAATGGTGAAGTTATAACAACTGAAGTTACTAAAAAAGTTGTTGGAGAAAATAACCAACAATTAGATGTTAAAGAAATTGATACAGAAGAGTTAATTCTTCAAAATCAAAATTTAGAGTCATCTTCTATAAATATTACAGGTGAAAATTTAAAAGAAAATGGTGACAAGGTAAAGGTTAATCGTGAAAATACAGCTACTATTGAAGAAGAATTATCTCAAGGAGTAGAGAAAAAAGGATTTTTTAGAAGAATAATAGATAAATTATTTGGATAGTAACAATATAGAAAGGAAGAAATAGAAATGCAAATATTAAAAGCAGGCGGAATATTAATGTATTTTATTCTCTTAATGGGAATAGTAGGATTATATGCAATTTTAGAAAGATTCTTTTATTTTGCTTCAAAAGAAAGAAATAATTATTCTAAATTACCTTCAGAAGTTAAACAGCTTATAAAAGAAGGGAAAATAAAAGAGTCTATAATCTACCTTAATTCTAATAAATCATCAACTTCAACAGTTTTAAAAGAAATTTTGATTTATGGATATAAAGAAAATAAGGAAACATTATCAGCACTTGAAGAAAAAGGAAAAGAAAAAGCAATAGAACAGATAAAACATTTAGAAAGAAATATGTGGCTTTTATCTCTAGCAGCTAATGCTTCACCTTTATTGGGACTTTTAGGAACAGTTACAGGTATGATAACAGCCTTCAACTCTATAGCATTAAATGGAACAGGAGATGCTGGAATCTTAGCAAAAGGGATATCTGAAGCTCTATATACGACAGCAGGAGGGCTATTTGTAGCTATTCCTTGTATGATATTCTATAACTATTTTAATAAGAGAATAGATTTAGTAGTGACTGATATAGAAAAAACTTGTACAGAATTGTTAAATTATTTCAGAGAGTAGGTGTTGACAATAATGAAATTAGATAGAATAAAAAGAAGAAGTGGTGGAACATTGATACTAGAAATCACTCCACTTATAGACGTAGTTTTCCTTCTACTTATCTTCTTTATGTTGGCAACAACTTTCGATGAAAGGTCTGCTTTTAAAATAGAGCTTCCTAAATCAACTGTTGCAAAAACAAAGAGTACTTTGAAGGAAGTTCAAGTTCTAGTGGATAAAGATAAAAATGTTTATATAAAATATACTAATAATTCAGGAAAGACTGAAACTGAGGAGTTAGAATTATCAGCTTTTGTTGATTTTGTATCAGAAAAACTTGATACTTCTGAAAGTAAAGATGTAGTAGTTTCAGCTGACAAAGACATCGATTATGGTTTTATTGTTGAAATTATGAGCTTATTAAAGGAAGCAGGAGCAAGTGGTATAAATATAGATACTAACAGTACGAAGTAGGTGATAAAATGAAAAAGAGTGACTATATCTGTCTGTTTTTATCTATAATTATAAATATAGGAATTATACTTGCTTTAACAGTATTTTCAAAAGATACTCAAGAAATATTAGATGCTGAACAAATAAAAATTGGTTTGGTCGCAGTAGAAAATGATGCATCAACAAAGTTTAAAGGCGAAAAGAATGTAGATGCTAAAAAACAAAATTTAGATGCTGACAGTATAGAAAAGAAAGAAGAAAAAACTGAGAAACCAGAAAAACCTACAGAAAAAAAAGTTGAAGAAATTAAAACTGAAAAAACTGTAGAGAAAATTACAGAGAAACCAGAAAAGAAAGCAGCAGAAAAACCTGCTGAAAAGCCTAAGGAAAAAACTCCAGAAAAGCCAAAAGAAAAGCCAGTTGAAAAAGAAAAACCCGTTGAGAAGAAAGTAGAGAAACTTGCTGAAAAGAAAGCTCCAGAAAAACCTGCAACTAAAGAGAATTCAAAGAAAAGTTCTTCAGAAAGTTCAGATTCAAAAGGAACATCTAAACAAGAAAAACCTTCTCTAGCAGACTTAAAGAAACAAATATCAGGTTCACAACCTAAGACTTCCAATGGTGGATATAGTCCAACAGCTGATCCTGATGGAGAAGAAGTAGTTGATAGAGTTCTACAAAATGTAACTTACTCAAATGGTTTAGTTTCAGGAAGTAAGATGGGAAATTCTAGTGATGGAAGAGTAGTTGATTGGAATGCTAAAAATAAGGCACCTGAGTTCCCACAAGCAGCAAAATCTTCTGGAAAACATGGAAAGTTAAAGATAAAATTAAAAGTTGATAAGATGGGAAATGTTTTATCTTTCGTTATAGTTGAAGGAAGTGGAGTACCTGAAATAGATGCTGCAGTAGAAAGAGTTATAGGAACTTGGAGAGTTAAACTTATGAAAAATGGTAAACCTGTAAACGGAACATTTTACTTAAATTATAATTTTGATTTTAAATAATAGGGAGGGGTAAATGCTATTATTAGGACTTCGCTTAGATAATGACTTAAAATTGGAGTTTGAAAATAATTTTGAAAATGATTTAGTATTTGTTGAAAATATGATATCTTTTATGGATGCTATAAAAAATAGAAAATATGAAGCTATTGTAATAGATGAAAGAAATTCAAAAGAAGAAGCACTTATCAGTTTAATAACAAAAATTACTGAACTTCAAAAAAAGGTGGTAATAATTATTTTAGGAGAGGCATCAAACTGGAGAGTTATTGCAGGAAGTATAAAAGCAGGAGCCTATGACTATATATTAAAACCAGAAATACCTAAAAATATTGTAAAAGTAGTAGAAAAATCTGTAAAAGATTACAAAGGTTTGGTAGAAAAAGTTGATAAAACAAAGAGTACAGGAGAAAAATTAATAGGTAGAAGTAAACTTATGATAGACCTTTACAAAGTTATAGGAAAGGTTGCTAATAACTCTGCTCCTGTTTTAGTTACAGGGGAAAGAGGAACAGGAAAAACGAGTGTAGCAAAGGCTATACACCAATTTAGTAATGTTCACGATAAACCTATTATAAGTGTAAACTGTAATTCATATAGAGCAAATCTATTGGAAAGAAAATTGTTTGGTTATGAGAAAGGTTCATTTGAAGGAGCAGCTTTTAGTCAATATGGTGAGTTAGAAAAGGCTGAAGGAGGAATACTTCACTTGGCGAATATAGAATCTTTAAGCCTTGATATGCAATCTAAAATACTGTTTTTACTTGAAGAAAATAGATTTTTTAGATTGGGTGGAATGGAACCAATAAATGCTTTTGTTAGAATAATAGCATCTACAAGTGTAAACCTTGAAGAACTTATAGATAAAGGACTATTTATAGATGAACTTTATAGAAAATTAAAAGTTTTGGAAATAAATATTCCTAATTTAAGAGACAGAAAAGATGATATACCTTTTATTATTGACCATTATATGCCAGAGTGCAATAGAGAAATGGAAAAAAATATAAAGGGTGTAACAAAGATGGCCTTGAAAAAGTTACTGAGATATGACTGGCCAGGTAATGTAAATGAGTTAAAAAATGCAATAAAATATGCAGTTGCAATGTGTAGAGGTTCTAGTATTTTGATAGAAGACTTACCACCTAATGTAATAGGTGAAAAAGCCATCACTTCAAAAGAAGAAATTAGAGCACTCTCTATTGAAAATTTAATTAAAAATGAAATAAGTCAATTAAAGAGTAAAAATAAGAAAAGTGATTATTACTTTGAAATAATCTCTAAGATTGAAAAAGAATTGATTAAGCAAATACTTGAAATAACTAATGGAAAGAAAGTAGAGACGGCTGAGATTTTAGGAATAACAAGAAACACTTTAAGAACTAAAATGAATTATTATGATTTGGAGTAAAAAATGCATATTACACTTTATAGAAAATATAGACCAAGTAGTTTTTCAGAAGTATCTGGAGAAAATGAAATAGTAAAAAGTCTTAAATTATCTTTAAAAAACAAATCTATGGCTCATGCCTATCTTTTTTCAGGACCAAGAGGAGTTGGTAAGACTACCATTGCAAGACTTATTGCAAAGGGAGTGAATTGTTTAAACTTAGGTGAAGATGGAGAGCCTTGTAATGAATGTAAAAATTGTAAGGCTATAAATGAAGGAAGATTTTCTGATTTGATAGAAATCGACGCTGCATCAAATAGAAGTATTGATGAAATCAGAAGTTTAAAAGAGAAAATCAATTATCAACCAGTGGAAGGTTTGAAAAAAGTATATATAATAGATGAAGCACATATGCTAACAAAAGAAGCATTTAATGCACTTCTAAAAACTTTAGAAGAGCCACCATCTCATGTAATGTTTATATTGGCAACGACAGAACTAGATAAGATATTACCCACTATAATTTCTCGTTGTCAAAGATATGATTTTAAAGCTCTTGACATAGAAGATATGAAGTCTGGACTGAAGCATATTTTAAAAGAAGAAAATTTATCTATGAGTGATGAAGTATATCCACTTATCTATGAAAATTCTTCTGGAAGTATGAGAGATTCCATTTCTATTTTAGAAAGGCTTATAGTCACAGCCAATGGAAATGAAATAAATTTAAAGATAGCTGAAGATACTTTAGGAGTAACACCAAGTTCAAGAATAAAAATTTTTTTAGATAAGTTGTTAAATGAAAGCGAATATAATATAATAAATGAATTAGAAGCTTTAGCAAATGAATCTTTTGACATAGAATTATTTTTTAAAGATCTAGCTAAATACTGTAAAAATGCTATAGTTAAAAATGAATTAGACATAGATAAGGGCTTAAAAATAATATCAACTATCTATGATGTAATAAATAAATTCAAATTTGAAGATGATAAAAAACTTGTTGGCTATGTAATAGTTGCAGATATTTTAGCAAATTCAACTCAAACTATAGTAAGAACAGTAACTAAGGTTCAAAAAGTTGTGGAAAACACTGATAATACACCTAATACTGTAGTGGAAGCTGTTAAAGAAAAGCCAAAAGTACAGATTACTATAGCTGATGTAAAAAGTAATTGGAACTCTATATTAGATGAAGCTAAAAAGAAGAGAATTTCATATAAAGTTTTCTTAATGGGAGCTAATCCTGTAAGAGTAGAGGATAATATTATATTTATAACTTATGATAAAAAATATTTATTTCCAAAAGAACAGATGGAAAGTGAAGAGTATAATAGAGAATTTACAGAAATTATAAGAAAATTCTTCAATGAAAATAGCTTAGAATTAAAATATGAAGTTATTGGGCAGAAAAAAGAAGAAGAAAGTGGTGAGGAGGAATTCTTTAAAAAGATAGAAAATTATTTTAAAGGAAATTCCTAATTAAGGGGGAGATATGCCAATAGTAAGTATACTAATGTCAGCAGCGACAATAGTATTATATTTTTTCCTATCCTTATTTTTACCTTTTTTAGCCTATCTTATACCTTACTATAAGATAACAAGGGTAAATTTATATAAGAAAAAATATTCACTAGCAGTAAATATTATAGTAGCCTTGATTTTAGTATTTATAAATCCAGGATATTTAATGTTATATTTAATTTTTCCATATGCGATGGAATTTATGTTTTATCTATTTAATAAAATAGCGAAAAGAATGCAAGTTTTTAATAGAATAGTTTTAATGTCTATAATACCAACTATACTAATATCTTTGTATCTATATGCAAATATGGATATGATAAATTATACTATGAATTATATGATAACAAATTTACCTAGAATGAAAGATATTATGGCACAAGCGGGAATTGAAACTGCAGAAGCATTACAAGAATCAATGACTTTAGTAACTAATTACTATATCTTTGGAGCATTTTTTGTTGTAATAGTTTCTTACTTTTTTCTTTTCTTAAATCTTATACCTAGTACATATAAATTATGGAAAATTTCATGTTATTGGTTAATACCATATATGTTGATATTATGGGCTCACAAATATAATATATCAAGCAATCTATTGATTGAAAACAATATATTAGAATGTATAAAATGGATGTATGTACTGTATGGAATAAAAATTATATATAGTTTACTTGATAGAATAGGAGTAAAAGCAAATATAATAAAACATGCAATAAGTATGATGATAGGCTTACAATATGCACCATTTGTATTTATATTAGGTGCATTGGTAAGTTTTGAATTTATAGAAGTAAAAGAAATAAAAATATAGAATATAAGGGGGTCATTGAAATGGCAAAAATACAAGTTATACTTTTAGAAGATGTGGCAGGACAAGGAAGAAAAGGGGAAATAGTTACAGTATCTGATGGATATGCTCATAACTTCCTTTTAAAAGGGAAAAAAGGAGTTTTAGCTACTCCTGAAGAATTACAAAAAATAGAAAGCAGAAAGAAAAAAGAAGCTAAAAAGCTTGAAGAAGAAAGAAATAAATCTTTAGAATTAAAGAAAATATTAGAAGCTAAAACTTTAAATCTTTCAGTTAAAGCTGGAGAAAATGGAAAACTATTTGGAGCAATAACAAGCAAAGAAATAGCAAGCCATATTAAAGATGAATTAGGTCTAGATATAGATAAAAAGAAAATAGAAGCAAATATAAAAGCTTTAGGACCTGATGAAGTAGTAATAAAATTATTTACAGATGTAAAGGCAGTAGTAAAAATAAACGTAGTTGCAAAATAATGGAGGGAAAATGGAATTTGAAGAGCTAAATAGGATTCCTTATAGTTTAGAAGCTGAAAGGGCTCTAATAGGAGGAATTTTCTTTGATATAAATTCTTTAGATGAAATAAAATACATTATTAAGTCAGATGATTTCTATAAAAAAGAACATGCTGAAATATATAAAGCGATTGAAAATCTTTTCTCTGAAAGTAGAGGAGTGGACCCTATTTTAGTGGTTGAAGAGATAAAAAAAAGCGATTTGAAAAATGAAGAAGAAATTCTTCAAGTATTGACTGAAATTATAGATGAAAATACTAGTTCATATAATCTTTTAGAATATGCTGAATTAATAAAAGAAAAGGCTATGCTAAGAAGATTAGGGCAAGTAGGAATGGAAATAACTAAGATTGCACATACTGATGTTAGAACAGCTGAAGAAATTATGGATGAAGCAGAGTCAAAAGTTTTAAATCTATCTAAAAATATACTAAAAAATAGTATAATTGACATGAAAACAGCAAGTTTAGATGAAATGAGAAGAATAGATAATGTAACTGCAAATCGTGGTAAGACATTAGGAATACCAACTGGTTTTGTTGATCTAGATAGAATGACAAGTGGATTGAATAATTCTGACTTGATAATCCTAGCTGCAAGACCAGCCATGGGAAAAACAGCCTTTGCTCTAAACTTAGCATTGAATGCTGCTAAGGAAAAGAAAAATGTGTTGATTTTTAGTCTTGAGATGCCTGTTCAACAGCTATATCAAAGACTTTTAGCAATGGAATCAGGAATTTCTCAAAATAAATTAAGAAATGTTTATCTTGAAGAAGATGAATGGAATAAATTGACATTGGCAACAACTAGTTTATCTAATTTAGGTATATATGTTGCCGATTTACCACATACGAATGTTTTAGAAATAAGATCTTATGCGAGAAATATGAAAACTCAAGGTCTTTTAGATTTAATAGTAATAGATTACTTACAATTAATAAATGGAACAGGTAAGGGTAGAGGTTCTGAAGCAAGTAGACAGCAAGAAATTTCTGATATATCAAGAGCATTGAAAGGACTTGCAAGAGAGTTAGACGTACCTGTGATAGCTCTTTCACAATTATCAAGAGCTGTTGAAAGTAGAGTTGACAGAAGACCTATGCTTTCAGATTTGAGAGAATCTGGAGCCATAGAACAAGATGCAGATATAGTTGCTTTTCTTTACAGAGAAGAGTATTATATACCTGACACTGAAAACAAGGGAATTACTGAATTAATTATTGGTAAACATAGAAATGGAGCTACTGGAACAGTAAAGCTTAATTTCTTAAGTGAATTCACAAAATTCACAAGTTATACAGATCAAGTGAAATAAAAATTTTAGAAGGGATGATATTTTTGAAAAAAGCGGAATTACTAGCACCTGCTGGGAATATGGAAAAATTTAAGATGGCACTACACTATGGAGCAGATGCTGTATTTATGGGTGGAAAAATGTTTAATTTAAGAGCTGGAAGTAATAACTTTTCTGATGAAGAATTAGAAGAAGCTGTTAACTATGCTCATGAAAGAGGAAAAAGAGTCTATGTAACTCTTAATATAATTCCACACAATGATGAATTAGATGCTTTACCAGACTATGTAAAGTTCTTAGAAAGAATAGGAGTAGATGGAGTTATAGTTGCAGACTTGGGAGTATTCCAAGTTGTAAAAGAAAATTCTGATCTAAACATAAGTATCAGTACACAGGCAAGTAACACAAACTGGAGATCAGTTAAAATGTGGAAAGATATGGGAGCAAAAAGAGTTGTACTTGCAAGAGAAATTTCTTTAGAAAACATTAAAGAAATCAGAGAAAAAGTACCTGATATAGAATTAGAAGTTTTTGTACACGGAGCTATGTGTATGGCAATTTCTGGAAGATGCTTACTAAGTAACTATATGACAGGTAGAGATGCAAACAGAGGAGACTGTGCTCAAGCATGTAGATGGAAGTATTCTTTGGTTGAGGAAACAAGACCAGGAGAAACTATGCCGGTATATGAAGATGAACATGGGACATATATCTTCAACTCAAAAGATTTATGTACTATCGAAATGATAGACAAAATCTTAGATGCAGGAGTAGATTCACTTAAAATTGAAGGAAGAATGAAAGGAATTTACTATGTTTCAAATTGTGTAAAAGTATATAAAGATGCATTAAATTCTTACTATAGTGGAAATTTTGAATATAATCCTGAATGGAGAAACGAGCTTGAATCTATTTCAAATAGATCATATACAGAAGGTTTCTACCATGGAAAAGCAGGAAAAGAATCTCTAAACTATAACAATAGAAATTCATATAGCCAAACTCATAAATTGGTTGCTAAAATTGAAAAAAAATTAAGCGATAATGAGTACCTAGTAGCAATTAGAAATAAATTGTTTGTTGGACAAGCAGTTCAAATTGTTAGTCCAGAAATAAAAGTTAGAGACTTTGTAATGCCTGAAATGATACTATTAGATAAAATGGGTAGAGAAACAGAAAGTGTTGAATCTGCCAACCCAAATTCATTTGTAAAAATAAAAACAGATATACCTATGAATGAACTAGATATGTTAAGAATAGTTTTATAGGAACTAGGGCTCTTGAAACACTAATGGTAGGCAAGTAATCAATATATATAACTAAATTTTATTATTATCTTTCAAAGAAAATTTTCTAAATTTACTCAGTAACGAACTATTTTTTACTTTCTATTAATTTGCAATAATCTCTATATTTTTTTAAATTCTATTTGATGAAAGTTTTGAAAAATCATATTCATTATTTTCATCAAAATTTGTATGAACATAGATGACAACTCCATCATGAATCAAATCTATAATCTTAGCATTTAATTCCACTGGCAATGCAAGGCAACCTTTACTTCTTCCAAGGCTTCCATTTTTTTGAATAAAATCTTCACTCACATAATCAGCTGAATGCATAACTATAGTTCTTCTTTCAGCATTGTCATTTTTCCCTTCCTCTAAACCATATAGAACAAGAGATCTTCCATGTTTACCATTGTAAATATTTCCTGTCAAATAAAATCCTGAAGAACTTGCATAAGAGTTATTTCTATCAGTAAATGTTGTTGCATATAGCCCTCCATTTCCCTTTCCATGAGAAACAAGAGAAGAAAAAACAATTCTTTTTTTGCTTAAATCAACAACAAATAATCTTTCTTCAGTTGAAGGCTTAGTATAATCTACTAAAACTAAAAGTTCATCAGTAGCATAAGATATTTTTTTTAAACCTGAAACTGCATTATTAAAACAAGTAAAACTCACTTTATCATTTAATTTTAAATCATAGTACATAGTTCTGATTTCTTTATCTGAAAAATCTTTTTTAAAACTGATAGAGAAATCACTTGGTAATTCTATAGTTGTAAAATCTGCAAAAACTACTGAAGATAATACACAATAGAATAATAGCATAAACATTTTTTTTAAAAATTTCATATTATCACTTCATTACTTTACTTAAGAGTTACTTTCATAATAGGTTCACCAATTTTTACTATCTTAGATAGAGATAGAACTTCAATTTTTTCAACTTTTTCCATATTATTTATTATAATAGGGCTTCTTGTAGAAGGTACTCCACTTGAAATTTGATCTAGATCATATTTTATAATCTCATCACCAATTTTTATAGTTCCTGCTTCTCTTAATTTTTGGAAACCTTTTCCATCTAATTTAACAGTATCTATTCCAAAGTGCACTATCATTTCTAAACCATCAACTGTTTCAAAAATAAGTGCATGATTAGTTGGGAAAATATTCATAAGTTGCCCATCTACAGGCGAGCATATAACTCCTTTATCTGGTTCTATAGCACAACCGTCCCCTACCATTTTTTGTGCAAAAGCTTCATCTGGTACATCTTTAAGTTCTATTACTTTTCCATTCATAGGTGAATATATAGTAACAACTGTCTTTTCTTTCTTTTTAAATATATCAAATAATCCCATAATAAGCTCCCTCTCTTTCTAAGTTTTATATTATTTAGTTTGTGTAACTGCTGCTTTAGGATCTTTAAAAACTAATTCTATTCCCTCAGTAGATGTTAAAGTTAAAGTATCTCCTGATAATTTAACACTTTTATTATTTTTTAAGATATCAAGGAATTTTAATTCTAGAGTCATTTCGCTTTCGCTACCAGCCATTCTAGTTAGACCAAATTCTCCAAAAACAAATTTTCCTCCACTTATTTGATAAGTTCCAAAGTATCTGTTTATTCCACTGAAACCATAAACTCTATCTCCTTTGAAACCAATACTTGTTTTACTGTTATATCCTTCAGTAACTATAATAAATTCTCTACCATTTAATTGTTCTTTTAAATTTGCAAAAATTCCAGTTGATGATGAAGAAGAACTAGAATCAGTGTTGTTAGATTTAGATGACAAAAATGGAACTTTTGTATCTGTACAAGCTGTTAAAGCTAGTGCTGCTATTCCTAATATTAATAATTTTTTCATATTTCTCACCGTCCTAAATAATTTACTTTTTTAAATTATACAATATTTTTTTTAATTATGAAACAAAAAATATTTATTAGCATAAATATTTTAATCTAAAATATCGTAAGGTAGGTATGTTACAGGCTTATTATATAAGTAATCTTTAAAGACAGTTGTCTTGATTAAATCTTTTTTATCCATCTTAATATATCTAGAATATTTCTTATATATATTTCCAATTTCAACCTTATCCTTAGCTAAAACAACAGTATAGTCATCTATATCATTATCTTCAGTTATAGCATAAATTGTAGAATATAGCCCTCCTATTTCATCTGCTAAACCATTTTTAACTGCCTCTGTTCCTGTCCAAACTCTACCTTCAGCAAGTTCTTTTAATTTTTCTTTATCTATCTTTCTACCCTTTGATACAACATTTAAGAAATCTTCATAAACTTTTAGATTTGAATTATATATTTTATTATATTTTTTCTCTGTGAAAGTATCCGCAGAATAAAGATCAGAGTATTCTCCTTCAGATATTTTTTCTACATTTACTCCATTGTCTTTTAATAAACTTGAGTAATCAACTAAAACACTTACCACTCCAACAGAACCTGTTACAGTATTTCTATCTACATATATCTTGTTAGCATTAGCTGAAATATAGTATCCTCCTGAAGCTGCAACACTAGACATAGAAACATATACAGGTTTTTCACTAGCAAGTTCCTTAACTTTTTCAGCAATAATATCTGATGTTAAAGCTGAACCACCTGGTGAGTTTACTCTTAATACCACAGCTTTTATTTTTTTATTTTCTTTAGCTGTATTTAATTTTGCAATAGTCTCATTTACATTGATATTAGCTTCTCCTGAGAATATTTCAGTTTGAGCTTCAACTATATCTCCTTCTAAAGGAATTACATAAACTATATTGTCAGAATCATCTAAAGTAGCTTCTTGATAATAGTTTTTAGCATAATCTTGAATACTAATTAATTTATCTTTACCACCTAAAAGAGTTACAAGGTTGTCCCAATATGAATACTTATCAATCAATTTATTACTGAATAAATCTATTGATGAAGCAGCTACTAAATCTCCATCTTTAATAATCTTATCTAAATCATCTCTATTTAGTTTTCTATTTAATGAAACTATATCTAAGAAATTTTCATAATTTAAATCTAAAATTCTTGTACTATCTTCTCTAGCTTCTTTAGACATAGTATCTTTTGCAAGATTTTCTTGATAACTCTTATAATCTCCAACATGAATAATATTAAATTTCACTCCAAATTTATCACTTAATTTTTTCGTATAAAATTCTTCTCTAAAATATGGATATATATTTACACTTGTTGAATTAGCACTTGGCATATATATTTCATCAGCGTATGAAGCAAGATAGTAATTTTTTCTATTTACATTTTCAAAATATGCTATTACTTTTTTATCTGCTCCTCTTAACATAGATAATTCTTGTGCTAATTCTTCACTTTGAGCATAACTTAAACTATTAGTATTTAATTTTAAAACTACTCCTAACACTTTATCATCAAATGATAAATTTTTAATATTTGTTAATAAATTATAGAAACTAATTGAATCATCTTCAAATAAACTTGAAGATAACGATCTTTCTTTATAGCTATTAGCTAAATCTATAACAACATAAGCATTATCTTTTATAACTACCTGTGGTTTCTCCTCAATATTTTGAATAATTAAACCTATAATAGCTAATACAACCAATAAAAACAAAAATAACTTAATAAAGAACGAAAAAATTTCTTTTATA
>ERZ773031.1216-NODE-1216-length-13076-cov-10.674679_pt1 | contig 13076 bp, 10 predicted proteins | sample MGYA00511666_ERZ773031 | MGnify/ENA primary metagenome ERZ773031 (study PRJEB29015, sample SAMEA2738135) | human oral metagenome | biome: human oral; feature: human-associated habitat; material: saliva | place: China | collected 2250 ...
CAGACCAGGCGATATCCGGGACCGAAACAGTCGTAGGCAGAACGGTCGCGGTGTTTGTGGAAGTATCGACCGCAGCTTCGTGAGCGGTAGGGGCTGCGGTTGCAGCTCCACCGACTACAGCAGTCAGTGCAAGTCCAGCAGCTGACGCAGCGGCAGTGCCACGAAGCGGAGTCTTGAACGACGTGAGAGTGTCAGCCAGGTCGAAAACAGGGGCCATCGGGCGGCGGGCCTTGCGGTGCCGCGGGGCAGGCTTTGCTGTTGTCACAATTTTCTCCTCTTAGACCTGCGAGGTGAGCTGTCGGGTTCGGGCGGGAGTGCCCGGCTTGGTTTCCCAAGCTTCACCCCAAGACCGCGAAGGGTCGGAATTGGTTTCCCCGCGTTGAACCTTAGTTTCCCAATCTCTTCGCGGTTCAACCTCGGTGAACGAAGAGCGGTCGGCTTTTTTCGCCTTGTTTCAGTCTAGCGTAGCATCCCCAAAATGTCACGCGAATGTAACGAAAGGATGACGAACTTATTACAGGTTTTCTTAAGGTTTTACAGGCACTTCCCAGACACGCAGGTCAGCGGGCTAATTCAGGTCGACAAACAAATGCGGAGAGAGCGCGAGCGGAAGCTGAACCGCACCCGTTTGTGTTACCGAACTCCCATCCGCAGCACGAGTCACCTCAAGGAGAACCTGCCGCGCATCCGCTTCAAAGGCAATTTCCGCCCCCGGAACAACCCCGAGGCGGGCAAAGTCAGCCAAGAGGTCGGTCTCTGCCTGAATGGGTTCCCCAATTCGGGTAACGACCGCGGAATTCGTGCCCCCCATCCGCAGGGCGAGCTCCATCGAGATCCCCGTAGACGTAGCATCGGTACCGGGAATGGGGTTTCCGTAGGGATCCGTCGTTGGGTTATTCAGAATTTCACCGAGGCGCTTTTCAACCTGGTCCGACATGACATGTTCCCAGCGGCACGCTTCCTCATGCGTACACGCCCAGTCCAAACCAATGACGTCGGTTAGCAAGCGCTCTGCGAGGCGGTGCTTGCGAACCACTTCAACCGCCTTTTCGCGCCCCAAAGTTGTCAGTTCCAGCCTGCGATCCCCCATCACATGGACGAGGCCGTCGCGCTCCATTCGCCCCACTGTCTGTGAGACCGTCGGACCAGAGTGCCCCAAGCGCTCAACGATGCGGGCACGCAGAGGCGTCACTCCATCTTCTTCGAGCTCGAAGATCGTCTTGAGATACATTTCGGTGGTATCAATCAGGTCGCTCACGGTTTCCTCCATGGCTAGGCACTGAGCCTAGAGTACATATTTCTCGCCACAGTGCGTGTCAAAGCGCACAAAACCGCGTGTTAGAGGGTGTCATAGGTACCACTCAGACCCCTAATTGGGTCAGGTGAGTGTTATCAATTCCCTTCGCCTTCACCGTGGTGTGCATGTGGGTTGTCGATCTCAATGAGATGAGCACTGGCATGAAGATGAACGCTCACATTCCACCGCTTCATGCTCCAAGCGGTCGCAACGACGGCAACAATCAAAGTAATAACCGAACCGACCCAGATCGAAGCACGAGCATCGATCACTTCACCAATCCATCCAACAAAAGGCGAACCGATGGGGGTCGAGCCCATAACAACCATGCCGTAGAGGGCCAGGACACGTCCGCGCATCTCTTCAACAGTGGTTGTCTGCACCGTGGCATTCGCAGCAGTCAGCATCGTGATCATGGCGAAACCGTTCGGAATACACATCAGCGCGTAAGTTTCATAGGTCGGCATAAAAGCCAGAATCGTCGAGACAATGCTAAGCGCGATCGTCGAACCCATGACAAGGCGCAAACGAGGCAGCTTACGCCTAGCAGCAAAGAGAGCACCCGACAAAGAACCAACCGCAATCAGTGTCCCCAAAATGCCGTATTGTCCCGCACCCTTATGGAACACACTTGTCGCCATGACAGCGGTCGTCAATTGCTGATTCAAGGTCAGAGCCGAAGCAACGCCAACGACGAGGATGATCAACAAAAGGTCCGGGCGGCCTCGGAGATAGACCAAGCCCTCACGCAACTGTCCCTTCTTGCGAGGAACCGGCCGACGCGGAACCAAATCGCGATGACGGATCGAGGTCGTAAACATTGCCGCAACAAGGAAGATTCCTGTGTTCACGAAGAAAACCCAGGCCTCGCCAACCCAATCAATCATCAAGCCCGAGATCGCGGGACCAATCAGGCGAGCAAAGTTAAAGGCAACAGAGTTCAGCGCGACCGCATTGGTGATCGACCTTGCGGGCACAAGCTCCGAAACAAAAGCCTGACGGGCCGGCGAATCGAAAGATGCAGCAAGTCCCCCACCGAAAGCAAGAAGGTAGACCAACCACAAGCTCGCATGCCCTGTGAAGACCATGATCCCCAACAAAAGACCGAAAACTCCAAAAGAGCATTGAGTGATCTGGATGATCGTCTTGCGGTCCACACGGTCAACGACGACACCGGCGTAAGGGCTGAAGAGTAAGAGCGGCAGAAACTGCAGGGCCGTAACGATACCGACTTGAAACGAAGAATTATCGGTCAGGACCGTGAGAACCAACCAGTCCTGGGCAACGCGTTGCATCCACTGAGCCGAAGCCGCAAGAGCATTGGCAATGAACCAATGCCGAAAGCTTCGGTATTGCATGGATTGAAACGTCGTTGACACGAACTCCCCTACTTTCGTTTCGTCTTCATTTGAGAATACGCCACAAGGGAGAAATCTCTTGGAATAAACACGTGGGGGCAAGACACGATCACTCGTATCTCACCCCCACGCGAGGAAGGATTGAAATCAGGCTCCCAGGGCCGCTTGGATCGGACCCAAGAGGAAGTAGATGACGAAGAGAATCGACGCCAGCCACATCAGCGGATGAATCTTGCGTGCCTTACCAACGGCAATCTGGATGATCGTGTAGGCGATGAAGCCAACACCAATACCAGCCGAGATCGAGTAGGCGAAAGGCATGAAAGCGATGGTGAGGAATCCGGGGATCGCGAACTCCGGATCCTTCCAATCGACTTCCAGAACCTGAGCCATCATCAAGAAGCCAACGAAGACCAGTGCGGTCGAAGCTGCCTCGGTCGGAACAAGCTGAACGAGGGGCGACAGGAAGGTCGACAGCAGGAAGAGGACACCGGTGACAACCGAGGCCAGACCCGTACGCGCACCTTCACCCACACCTGAGGTCGACTCAATGTAGGACGTATTTGAGGAAACGCCACCCAGACCACCGGCAGCAGCAGCCAGAGAGTCGATGAGGAGGATGCGGCTGGAGTGAGGGGGGTTTCCACCCTTATCCAAGAGGTCACCTTCAGCGCCCACGGCAACCATGGTTCCCATGGTGTCGAAGAAGTCCGCGAGCATCAGGGAGAAGATCAGCAGGACCACCGAGACGGCACCGAGCTTGCCAAAAGCCCCAATGAAGTCAATCTGGAACAGGGAGTTGAAGGAAGGAATCGAGATGGGCGAACCGCTCAGGGAGGGAACAGTTTGTCCCCAGCCGGTAGGCGTGGTCTCGCTCTTCGCGGGAAGGTGGAGGATTGCCTGCAAGATGACGGCCAAGACGGTCGAGGAGAGCAGGCCGATCAGCATTGCGCCCTTTACCTTGCGGACATACAAGATGATGGTGACAACCAAGCCGAAAACGAAGACCAGAGTTGGCCAGCCATCGAGAGAGCCATTGATGCCAAGCTGAACCGGGGTTGAACCTGCGCGGATAATACCCGCATTAATCAGACCAACCAAGGACACGAAGAGGCCGATACCAACGGAGATCGCGGTCTTGAGCTGGTAGGGAACCGCGCGGAAAACGGCCTCGCGGAATCCTGTCAGAACCAAGACCGTAATGAGAATGCCTTCCCAGAAGATCAGGCCCATGGCCTCTTGGAAGGTAAGTTTTGCTCCCAGAACAAGTGTGAAAGCAACGATGGCGTTCAAGCCCATGCCCGCGGCCAGAGCCAGCGGGTAGTTTGCGACCACACCCATGAGAATAGTCATGATGCCGGCAACCAAAGCGGTGCCGGCAGCAATTCCAGGGGCAGTGATGGAGCTACCCTCGGGCAGGGCAGCAGAAAGAATCAGAGGGTTAACAACAAGGATGTAGGCCATTGCGAAGAAGGTGACCACGCCACCTCGAATTTCACGGCCAACAGTGGATCCACGTTCGGAAATGTGGAAGAAAGCGTCAAGGGAATTTAGTGGCTTCGCGCTCGTGGGCGCTTTTTCTTGTGTGCTCACTCCCCAAATTTTCGCTGAAAAAACCCTCAAAGTGAAGCGTTCTTCACCTGGCGAGACCAGTTTTGATTTGAAGCTCTGACCTGCTTATAGTTCTTGTTTAGAACCAGTTCAGGTTGTTTAAGCGTCAATGCGTTCAGACTCGACAAGAAAGTCGTTCACGCGAGAGGGCCGAACCGGCCAATCTGTCCCGTTATTGGGGACATCTGTTTCCGAGTGCGCACCGCAAGCGTGATCCAAACTGACGACGCAGCCATCATCCGGGGCCCATTCATTTGCACATACTCCGAAGGCTAGGCGCATCGAGCCGGCCATCTTCATCAAGAAGCCGCAGGTCGAGCAGGTCTGCTTCGGACGACGCCCGCGCTTGGGGCCTCGCTCTGATTCGTACCAGCGTTGGGCAGCCTGATCGTGTCCTTTTGCAGAAAGCACGCGTACGCGCCCTAAGCCGAGTTCACGATCAATGGGAAGATCTGGATACTCTCCACTGTCTTCCAAACCCGACTCCAAACGGTCATCATCATCGCGATAGGGCAAGACATCATCGCGACTCACGTCACCGGGCTGAAGGCGCTCTTCCCAGGGAACCCATTCGGGAGCCAAAAGCGATCCCTCGCCAGGAACCAGATCGACTTCACAAACGGTGATCTTGCGCGAACGAGGAACCCGCGTCACGGTGACGGACCAACGCCACCCCACATAACCCGCGTTCGTGCACGCAAAGTAGTGCGTGCCCAGACGTTCTGCGTTCATCTCAAACGATAGATGTTCGCCGAGTGAAGATTCTCCCGCTATTTCGAGGGCGTTTTCGCGCGCGAAATCAACCGCTTGGGCTAGTTGAGCATCCACGCGGTTATGAGCGGAAGTGTTCTTTTCAGGCATCAAAATCCTCTGCAACGGCTCGCATGACCTTCGCGATCTTTGCGGCATTTTCCGGGTAGTGGCCGCGGCGCAAAGACTCCGAGGAGGCATCAAGCAGCTTAATCAAGTCTTCGACGACGGAAACCATTGCTTCAGGCTTACGACGCTGTGCACGCGCTACAGAGTGCGGCGCAGCGATTACCCGAACAGATAGGGCCTGCGGACCTTTACGTCCATCAGCGATTCCATACTCGACACGAGTCCCGGGACGAGGAATCACGCCTTCAGGAAGAGCCGACGAGTGCAGAAAAACCTGTTCACCGTCTTCTCCTGTAATGAAGCCAAAACCGCGCTCGGCATCAAAAAACTTCACCTTACCAGTGGGCATTTCCGCACTCCTTCCTTTGTCATTTGGTTTACGACGTAACCACCATCATAGATGGCTCTCCACTCAGCCGCCGCATCGTCGTAAGCTAGTGGCTATGTTTTACCACGGTTTTCGCTCCCGGTGTATTGCGCTCTTTGCAGCGATTGCGTTCGTATGCATGCCAATTGGCATGGCGCACGCTGATTCGCCCGTAACCATCACCTCGACTGTCACAGACCCGCATTCTTTCCTGTCTGATTCTCAGGCACAGTCTGCCAGCCAAAGCCTCAGCAAGCTTAAGTCGGGTGGCCTCGACGCCTACGTCGTCTTGGTTACTGACTTTTCTGATCAGGCTCCGGTGAAGTGGTGCGAGGCCGCGGGAACCAAATCCGGCTTGTCGAATTCTTCTCTTGTCCTTGTGATCGCCACAGAGCAGCGCGTTGCCGCGACCTGCGGAAACACCGATCAGAAGGGAATCGCTGACTCCGCGGTGGTCAGCGCCTTCGCTGCCGCGAAGACGGAGCTTGGGAAAGCAAATCCGCTTGATGCAGACACTGTCGTTTCGGCAATTCAGGCCTACTCTTCGAGTTTGAAGGCTTCCCAGTCCAGCGGATCCACAACAACAAAGACAAGGGCAACAAGTGCAGCTACGCGTTCGACTACCAGCACCAGCAGTAGTTCAGCCTTCCCCCTGAGTTCCGTTATCCTCTTTGTCTTCTTCTTGATCCTCCTCCCAATTATTCTCATCACCGCCATCGCACGTTTGCAGCGCAAGACACGAAAGACCGTTGTCGGCACACAGGAACAGCAAAGGGTCCAGTCGACCCTGGACCTTGCACGCATGCTTCTTGACGCCGACGATGTCGTGCGCGCAAGCGAGGATGAGATCGAGTTTGCTCGCGCTCAATTCGGCCCCGATGCCGTTGCTTCTTTCTCCAGTGCGATTGATAACGCACGAGCCCTTGTGAGCCGAGGATTCGCCTTGCAACGCGGAAATGAGGACGGATCAAATCCTGTTTCCACCCAGGAAATGAATGACTTCATCAACCGCCTCAACGCGGCGATGAACCAGCTCGTTCAAGAAAGACAAAGCTTCACTGAGCGCCGCAATAAGGAAGCAAATATCGGCGAGCAGGTCAGCGATCTTCTCGACTCGATCGCACAGACACGCAATCAGATTTCGCAGGCTGAGATGGATCTGCAGACCCTCAAACTTGCGTATTCTGCCGAGGCTATCGCCTCTTTGATCGGTCGCCCTGACCAAGCACGCGCGCTCCTTGACCAAGCTGAGACGAGTGCAAAGGAAGCTCTCGCAGCTCAGCAGTCCGGACAAAATGCCTACGAGACTTTAGAAGTTGCACGCCGCGCTCTGGCTCTTGCTCGCCACCAGCTTGAATCGATTACCCAAGCACCCGACCAGCTTGCTCGTTCTTCCGAGCTTCTGACCGCTGCGATCGGTTCGATCACTTCCGATATTTCTGATGTCACTCGCTTGAAGGCCGATCCGGTCGCCTTCAAGCCCTTGGTGGATTCAGCTCAGGCTGCCATTAGCGGCGGCCACGCAGCCCAAAACGGCCAGGGTGATCCTCTTGCTGCCCTTGAATCCTTGCGTCTTGCGGAGGCCGCGCTTGACGAGGCCTTGGCTCCCCTGCGCAGCGCCGAAGAGCGCGCCCAGCGCGCTCAATCGGGAATCGATGCGCTCCTTTCGCAGGCTGATTCAGAGGTTGCACGCGCGAACCAGCACATTACAAGCCACGGATCCTTGGTTGGATTCGATGCACGTTCCCAGCTTTCTTTTGCGCGCTCCGCACTCCAAAATGCCCACTCATTCCACAACCAGGGCAACGACGAGAGCGCTGCCGCCCAAGCACGCACTGCAATTTCCTACGCACAGTCAGCTATGACAGCCCCGCTCACTACTCCCCAGCCGTCATCCGGAAGCCGTATTGCGGATGGCCTCACCGGAGCCCTGGTCTGGTCGGTTCTCGACAGCATCCTTTCCTCGGGCGGCTCACACCGTCGTTCCTGGGATAGCGGTTGGGGCGGATCAAGTTGGGGTGGCGGAGGCTCCAGCAATAGCGGCAGTTTCGGTGGTTTCGGCGGCTCCTCAGGAAGCTTTGGCGGCTCCAGTGGATCAGGTCACACCGATTCGTTCTAAGTAAGGTATAGTTCAACCAACATCCCTTTCCCGCATCCCAAGGAGAAAACAATGGCGGAAAAGCAGACCATTCTCGGACGCATCTCGCAGCTGGCCAAGGCCAACATCAACGCGCTCCTCGACCGCGCTGAAGACCCGCAGAAGATGCTCGACCAGCTCATTCGTGACTACACGAACTCCATTGCAGAAGCAGAAACTGCAGTCGCACAGACTGTTGGCAACCTCCGCTTGGCTGAAAAGGATCACGAAGAAGACGTCGCAGTCGCCGCAGACTGGGGACGCAAGGCAGCCGCGGCCTCGGCAAAGGCTGAAGAACTGCGCGCGGCCGGCGATCAGGCTGGCGCACAGAAGTGGGACGACCTCGCACGCGTCGCCATTGGCAAGCAGATTCAGTTCGAAGGCGAAGCAAAGACCGCTGAGCCCATCATCGCCTCGCAGCGCGAAGTTGTCGAGAAGCTCAAGACCGGTCTGACGCAGATGAAGGACAAGCTTGGAGAGCTCAAGATCAAGCGCGATCAGCTTGTTGCTCGCCAGAAGGCAGCCGAGGCTCAGGCACAGGTTACCGATGCTGTTTCCTCGATCAATATCCTCGATCCTTCCTCCGAACTCTCTCGCTTCGAAGACAAGGTTCGTCGCACCGAGGCACTCGCGCAGGGCAAGGCAGAGGTCGCTGCATCTTCGCTGGACGCTCAGTTTGCCGAGCTCGAGACCGATGCTTCGCAGGTCGAGATTGAAGCTCGTCTTGCAGCACTGAAGCAGCAGAACTGATTCATCGCATAAAGAGTGTGGGTCCTGGATTCCAGGGCCCACACTTTTGCGTTTTAGATGTAATCGAAGGGATCAAAGGCGTCAATGTCGATGATGTGAATGCGCGGAAGCTGAACTTGGAAGGCATGCGCATCATATTCGAGGTCGATGATTTCGAGTCCCAAGTCCTCAAGTTCATGGAATTGGCTCGAGAGAAATTCCTTGAAACACATGATCCCGACGCGATGCCCATTCTCAAGGAGCTCTTGAATTTGGGGAAGGAAATCCGCGTCGTGCGAGGCCAAGATGACCGACCCCACACCCTTATGGGCGATCGCCTCGAGGGTACGCTGGATACCAACGTCAACAACTTTCATATCCTCGGGGCCCGCCAAGGGCAGCGCACGATAGCCCATCGCATGCAGAGCCTGAATGAAGCCCATGGGCAAGTAACCCGAACTCCCGTTCAAGAAGAACAGACCACGCACGTGCTGGTCCCAGAGCTGTTCAGTCGCCTCGCGAATACGATCCCAACGGGGTCGCTCTTCAGGGGTGGGTCGGCGCTCTAAAACGGATAGGCCAAGGGTGGCGTCAATATTCTCGCCATCGATCAGGAGGTAGGTCTCTTCGACGTCAACGGGATCCATAAAGCAATCCTATATGGCACTTCGGATCCCGTTGAGTGTTTTCACGCGTGCCCCGTCACCTAGTCTTCTTCGACCCAGTCGAAAGTTCTGGTCACGGCCTTCTTCCACAGACGGTACGTGCGATCACGCTCGGCGGCATCCATCGTAGGAGTCCAGCGTTTTCCTTCCTGCCAGTTGGCCACGATGTCTTCGGTTCCTGACCAGTAACCAACAGCAATCCCAGCTGCATAGGCCGCGCCGAGCGCAGTCGTTTCAATGACTTTCGGACGAACAACGTCCACACCACACAGGTCGGCTTGGAATTGCATGACGAGGTCATCGTGCGTCATTCCGCCGTCAACCTTCAGTTCCTTGAGCGGAACTCCCGCGTCCGCGTTCATTGCGTCGAGGACTTCGGCGCTTTGGAACGCCGTCGACTCTTCGACCGCGCGAGCAATGTGCCCCTTGTTGACATAGCGAGTCAGTCCCACAATCGCCCCGCGCGCATCCGAACGCCAGTAGGGGGCGAAGAGCCCTGAGAAGGCCGGGACAAAGTAGACTCCCCCATTATCGTCAACGCTCTGAGCAAGTGCCTGAATATCCTTCGATTCGTCAATGAGTCCCAGGTTGTCGCGCATCCACTGGGTCAGTGAACCGGCGATGGCGATCGAGCCTTCGAGGGCATAGACCGGATCCTGATCACCGATCTTGTAGGCAACCGTCGTCAGCAGACCGTTTTCAGAAAAGACCGGCTCAGTACCGGTGTTCATCAGCATGAAGCAGCCGGTTCCGTAGGTGTTCTTCGCCATGCCCTTTTCAAAGCAGGCCTGGCCGAAGGTTGCAGCTTGCTGATCACCGAGGATGCCCGAGATCGGGGTATCAATGAGCAAGCCATTCTTCCGCCCATAACCGTAGATCTCAGAAGAGGACTTGATTTCGGGGAGCATCGACATGGGAATCCCGAAGATCTCGCATACGTCCTGACGCCACTGAAGTGTACGGATATCCATGAGCATCGTGCGCGAGGCGTTGGTGACGTCGGTGCAGTGCACACCGCCATTGACCCCGCCCGTCAGATTCCACAAAACCCAGCAGTCGGTGTTGCCGAAGAGGAGGTCCCCGGCCTCGGCACGCTGACGTGCTCCCTCAACATTGTCGAGGATCCACTTAATCTTTGAACCTGAGAAATAGGGTGAGAGCCCGAGGCCACAGATCTGACGGAAGCGATCGGGGCCTTCTTCCCCCTCGAGTTCTTTCACGATGTCGGAGGTACGCATGTCTTGCCAGACGATTGCGTTGTAGACCGGTTCGCCGGTGTTCTTATCCCACACCACGGTGGTCTCTCGCTGGTTTGTAATTCCGACAGCAGCAAGAGAGTGTCGGTTAATTTCAGCTTTTTGTAGGGCTTCGGCAACAACTGTTCGTACAGAACCCCAAATCTCCATTGGATCGTGTTCCACCCAGCCCGGATTGGGGAAAATCTGAGTGAATTCTTTCTGCCCAACGGAGACAATCTCACCGGAGTGATTGAAGATGATTGCACGAGTGGAGGTTGTCCCTTGGTCGATCGCCATGACACATTTTTCGGTAGTCATGAATGTCCTTTCGGAGTTGTTGTCACGTCGTTGTGTACTACTCAGGCGCACGCGAGAAAGCAGATTGCGGCAGGGATGACGATGCGCACTCACACAAAAGAACACAGCGCCACGAACCACGATCCGGGAATCTTTCTAGTATCTCATTCATTGCGCGCTCACCATAATTTCGATGAACATTTGTTCACGCCTGAGGATCTCCCATTCTTGATTTGACTGGGTTCACTTGCTCGCTTTTGGCGTAAACACGCGCCTCATCAAATGTATCCCGCTGCACGCTTGTGCATGGCATACTAGGAAATGTGACGATACGTGACGAGCAGGCGCATGAAGCAGCCTCGATGTACTACCTCCAGGGGCAGACGATGGAAACCATCGCCCGCCACCTCGGTGTGTCACGTTCCTCTGTCTCCCGTCTACTGACCTACGCACGTAATTCGGGCTTGGTCCGTATTTCTGTCGCCGCGACTCCCGGGAACCGGGGTTCGCTTTCCGGGCAGATCAACGAGATTTTCGGAGTCCACACTTCGGTTGTTCCCGTCCACGATATTCACACCGAAGTCAATCGCCTCCACAACGTTGCTCGCGTCGCTGCAGAACGGCTAGTTGATCTCTTAAAGCCCGGTGACACTTTAGGAATCGCCTGGGGTAACACGACATCCGAGGTCACACGGTGTCTACCTCGAGTCAACCTTCCGGGGTCTACGGTTGTCCAGCTCAACGGCGCAGCAACAGCAACAGAATCCGGCTTTCCCTACGCCGACGCAATTATTTCACGCGCTGCGACTGCACTTGGCGCACGCATGGTTCACTTCCCCGTTCCTGCATTCTTTGATTTCCCAGAAACTAAAGAAGCATTGTGGAGAGAACGCTCGATTACCTCCGTACTTGCAACGATCGATTCGGCAAATGTCGCTCTCTTCGGTGTCGGTTCTCTTTCCGCGCGTCTTCCTTCCCGCGTGTACTCCGGCGGATTCCTTGATGCTGACGAAATCGCTCAGGCACAAGAAGACGGCGTCGTGGGCGACGTGTGCACGGTCCTCATTCGCGAGGACGGCTCAACCGATATGGACTTAAACCGTCGCGCTTCGGGTCCTTTCCCCGAGACCTTGAAGAAGATCCCGAGGCGTCTTGCCGTCGTTGCGGGCGCTTCAAAGGCTCTCCCGCTTCTGGGAGCTCTACGCGCGGGAGTTATTACCGACCTTGTGCTTGATGACGGCGCTGCGCGCGAGCTTCTTGACCTGATCCGTCACCGCACGCACGCCTAAGCTCCGATGCGTTTCAACGGAGCGCGCGTGTATGCAAATAAACAGCGACCGGCCTCGTCATTGACGAAACCGGTCGCTGAATGCTAAAAGATCAGCCCAGGCGCTTGACCAGAGGGAAGGGGATCGTTTCGCGGATACCCTGGCCGGTGAGAACCATGAGCAGACGGTCAATGCCCATGCCCATGCCGCCACACGGTGGGAAGCCCTGTTCCATGGCAACGAGGAAGTCCTCATCAAGCACCATGGCCTCGGGATCACCATTGGCGGCCGCAAGCGCCTGCGCCTCGAAGCGTTCGCGCTGAACGACCGGGTCGGCTAGCTCCGAGTAGGCGGTCGCCGTCTCGAAACCGCGCACATACAGGTCCCACTTTTCGGTGAGGCCGGGGCGCGAGCGGTGGTAGCGGGTCAGCGGAGAGGTGTCCTCCGGGAAGTCGTAGACGAAGGTGGGACGCCACAGCTTGGAGCCGACAAGCTCCTCGAAGAGATCCTCAACGATCTTGCCGTTGACCTCATAGTCGTCAACCTCAAGGCCCACGCGATCCGCGAACTTCAGCAGCGTCTCACGAGGAGTATCGACCGTGATTTCCTCACCCAGGGCCTCGGAGGTGGAACCGTACAGGTCGATATGATCCCATTCACCTGAAAGGTCGTACTCGGTGCCGTCTGCCAGCGTGACGATTTCCTGCCCTTCAGACAGGCCGAAAGCATCGCGAGCCGACTGCTGGATCAGGTTACGCGTCAGTTCGGCCATACCGTTGTAATCCGAGTATGCCTCGTATGCTTCCAAGGCGGTGAACTCGGGGCTGTGCGAGGAGTCCATGCCCTCGTTGCGGAAGTTGCGGTTGATTTCGAAGACGCGATCCACGCCACCGACGACCGCGCGCTTGAGGTAGATCTCCGTCGCAATGCGCAGGTAGAGATCAGTGTCGAGCGCGTTCATGTGAGTAATAAAGGGACGAGCCGCGGCGCCGCCGTGGATCATCTGCAACATCGGGGTTTCGAGTTCGATGTAGTCGCGGCGGAAGAAGTTCTCGCGGATCGAGCGGTTGACGGCCGCGCGGATGCGGACCATATCGCGCGCGGCGGGGCGCGTGATGAGGTCAAGCTCGCGGCGACGGATGCGCTGGTCCTCGGACAGGGTGATCTCTTCGCCGTCCTCGGTGGTCCACGTCTTGGGCAGGGGGCGCAGCGCCTTGGAGGCGATGGCCC
>ERZ773031.1220-NODE-1220-length-13067-cov-10.810175_pt1 | contig 13067 bp, 12 predicted proteins | sample MGYA00511666_ERZ773031 | MGnify/ENA primary metagenome ERZ773031 (study PRJEB29015, sample SAMEA2738135) | human oral metagenome | biome: human oral; feature: human-associated habitat; material: saliva | place: China | collected 2250 ...
GTAATTAATATTTCTTGTAACCCGAACCTCACTGAGGTTTTTGTGCAAAAATATTTTAATATTAACTTATCTACTTAAGGATTAAATGAATAAACAAGAACAAGAGCGTCGTGCGAAGTTGATGCGGATGCAAGCCGAGCGTTTGCCGGAAATCAAACGCCGTTTTGAGGAAAATCAGAACCGCAGTAACTTCGAAAAAACCGAGGAAAAACCAGTGGAAACTGGGGCCGCGGTAATCTTCGAACAGGCGCAAAAACGTAATTTTAATAGCAATTTCAAACCTGGTGGTAAAGATTTTCGTGGTAAAAAATCGGACCGCGCAAACGGCGCAAACGGTGCAAACAATTCCGACAACCAAAAATCTCGCAATAATCGCCAGAATAAAAACAATAAAAAGCGCAGCAACCAAGGCAATGCCGCAGAAAATAATGCGAACACCAATGACAACGATTCTCGCAAAGTGAATCTTTCAGTTTCGACTCGTCGTGGCGAAATGGTACATCACCAGCGCATGCTTTCACAAGATGTGAATGCCCAGGCCACCCAGCACATCATCGGTGTGCCAGTAAACAAATCTCGTTTCAACGGTTACAATGGTGCCCAGGTGACGAATGCCCAACTCAAGGCGGCTCGTCCAGATCCAGAAGCGGTGCGCGTGATTCCAATCGGTGGCGTCGGTGAATTCGGCATTGGTAAAAATATGACAGTGATCGAATATAAAAACGAGATGATTGTGATCGATATGGGTGTACTCTTTGCTTCGGAAGATTATCCAGGCGTGAACTACATGATTCCAGATATTAAATACCTTGAGGATAACCTCAGCAAGGTAAAAGCGATTCTCTTTACTCACGCTCACCTTGATCATATCGGAGCTTGTAAGCATCTTTTGCCAAAATTTGGTCCGCTGACGCCAATTTATGCCACCGATTTTACCATCGGGATGGTTAAGCGCCAAATGAGTGAGGTCGATGACTTGCCAGAGCTAAATTACAACGTGGTTGACCCATTCAAGCACGAAAAAATTCAAGTTTCCGAACATCTCAGCGTGGAATTTATTCACATGCTGCACTCAATTCCAGGCAACTGTGGTCTGGTAATTCGTACCCCGAACGGTGTGATTTATCTCTCTGGTGACTGGCGCGCAGAAGCTAACCCGATCGACCGCCAATCTGACCTTGAACGTCTCGACGAGATTGTAAAACACGAAGGCATCTCTTTAATGTTGAACGAATCGACCAATATTGATTCCCCAGGCCACCATCCACATTCAGAATATGACGTCGGTGATAATATCGGCAAGGTGATGGACCATTACGCGAATGGCCGTGTGATTATTTCCTGTTTCTCTTCTCAAATTAACCGTATCGGCATGATTTTGGAACAAGCTTGTCGACGTGGTCGCAAGGTAGCTTTTGCTGGTTTCTCAATGATTAACAATATCGAAGTGGCGCTGCGTGCCAAGTGTATCAAGGTGCCAAAAGATACCGTGATGAAGATGGAAGACATTATTAAGCTGCCAGATGACAAGGTGACGATTGTCTGTACTGGTTCGCAAGGTGAATTGAACGCCGTGCTTAACCGTATGGTGACCGGCGCTCATAAATTCATTAAGATTAAAGCTAGTGACACCATCGTCTTCTCTTCTAATCCAATTCCTGGTAACGAGCCACACGTGGTGAATACCGTGGACGGTCTACTTCGTGAGGGTGCCCAGGTGATTCAAAACGGTAAAACCCACCTCACCAATATCGGCCCACTTCACCTTTCGGGTCACGCCTATTACGAAGATCACGTTGATTTCGTGACGCGCTTGCAGCCTTTGAACTATTTGCCATATCACGGCGAATTCTTCATGATGGAGCACAATGCGGAGATGGCAGAAAACGTCGTGGGAATTTCGCACGACCGTATCTTGGTGGCAGATGACGGCGATATCGTGGAACTTCTACCAAATAAGACAATCCGCAAGAATGGTCGTATCTCGGTCGGTAACAAGCTTTACGATGATGCCGATAAGCCGGTGCACGAAGCAGTGGTGAAGGACCGTATCCACATCTCGCGTGAAGGTATTTTCATGATCGTTCTGACCATCAGCAAGAAGACCGGCCGTTTGATCAAGACTCCAGATATCGTGTCGCGTGCCTTTATTTATCTCGACAATTCCGAGGAATTAATCGGCAAGATTCGTCACTATCTCCGGGTAAAAACCGACAAGTCTATCTCTACCGAACCAGAGGTGAAGGTCTTAAAGGAAGAAGTGAAGGAAGACATTACCCGCATCCTCTTCGATGCGACTGGGCATACACCAATCGTGATTCCAGTGATCAATAAAGTTTAAGGAGCGGCCTAGCGCAAGCTAGGCTTTTTCCTACTTTCGATTCAATTATCTAAGGTCTTTCATTAAAAATACCCAGCGTGATCTGGGTATTTTTAACTGCTAGCTTAGACTGAATTTTATTCGGTAGAATTATATTTATCGTAGCTTAGACTGAATTTTATTCGACGGAATTATATTTGTCGGAATACTCCTGAGATTTATCGAAGTCTTCGGCGAGACCATAATATCTGGCGGCCAAATCATAGTAGAACTTCTTCAAATTCTTGGTCAGAGAATTTTCATCCACCTGACCGAGATAAATTTTCGCCACATCTGGATTATTCGCAATGAGATAAAGATGGGCGCGATAAAGAATAAAGAGTTTTTTTATGGACTCATTAGTACTACCTAGCTTATTTTCTAGAGCATCTAGACGCTTCACCGCCTCATCAGGGTCCTGCAAAACATTGTCCTTAAAATTTTCCCCTTCGATATTATTCGTATCAGAGAAAAGTAAATAAGTAAAATTACTAAAATCTTTCCAAGAGGAGACATCAAGATTAAAATTATTCACGTATTCTTCAGGTTTGGCCGTATAATCGTTCTTTTTCTTGACATAAGCTTCTTTCTGATCGGGGTCGGTTAGACCATCGTCGACGGAGGCCTCAGTCTTCTTCGCCGTGGAGGAGCCATCTTTTGACTGCTGAGCAGAATTGGATCCAGAAGCACCATCGTGATTGTTGGACTTGGATTTTGAGATAGCCCAAATTCCGACACCGGCTGCTGCGATGATTACTACGGCAATCGAGATGATAATGGCAATAACTTTCTTATCTAATTTAACTTTAATTTTTCCGTCTGACATGTCGGAGGTCATGGCAAGCTCCTGCACTGACGGAATATAGGTATCTTCCGCGGTGGTAGATTTTTCATTTGCGGCAGAACTTTCTGCTGAGGTAGTAGATTTCTCATCTGACGCAGAATTTTCTAATGAAGTAAAACTTTCATCTGTAGTAGAATTTTCCACTGGAGTAGTATTTCCTGCTGAAGTAGGGCTTCCTACTGAATTTTCCTCTGATGGATAAAGATTTGAATTTTCTGGGTTCATATTACTTATGATTATAATGCGAACGCACAGAGTTTTCAACCAATTTCAAATAATAGAAGCGTTCGACATTGCCGTTTTTGCCGGCCAGAAAATTATCGCGTTTATCCACGACCTTAAAATGATTTTGCTTGAGCCAAAGTTCAAAATCTTTAATAATTTCACGACGAATTTTTTCGTTTTTCACGATACCGTTTTTAAGCTGGAAAGATTTGGCCTCAAACTGAGGTTTTAACATCATCAAAAAGTCGGCCGATCGAACTTCGGGCTGCGTTTTAAGATGAGCGAGCACTTTTTTCAGAGAGACAAAAGAGACGTCGGCCAGCACTACATCGAGTGGACCAAACTGCGTAAAATCCACCAAAAAGATATCGGTCTTTTCCAGAAGCGTAATCCGCGGATCGAAGCGGAGTGGGGCCTTCATCTGATTGGTTCCCTTTTCGACCGCAAAAACCCGCTTCGCACCACGGCGCAAAGCATACTCGGTGAAACCACCAGTGCTTGATCCAATATCCAGCACGGTTTTATCTCGGAAATCAAAAGAAAAAGCTTGCGATGCCCCAGCAAGCTTATTCTCCGCTCGAGAAACTACATCTGATGTAACTTCAGATTTTTTAGATTCTATCGCTTTTTTCATCTAATTATTTTTTACGTTCACGGTAAGCGTAAGTTTCCGTATCCACAGAAACCACGTCACCTTCCTTGATAAAGGCAGGAACCTTGATTACCACGCCAGTTTCGAGGGTAGCATCCTTCATCACGGAAGTAGAAGTATCGCCCTTAACGGCATTTTCGGTATAGGTCACTTCAAGCCAAAGATTCTTAGGAAGAGTGAGGTTGATGGCAGTTCCATTATAGAATTGGATTTCCATCTCATCACCATCTTTCATGAAATCTTTGGAATCGCCGACCATATCGGAAGACAATTCGTATTGCTCAAAAGTGGTTGGGTCCATGAAGTAGAATTTCTCTTCATCACGATAGAGATACTGCACCTTCTTGGTAGTAACTTCGGCTGGTTCAATCTTTTCCTGACCCTTAAAAGTCTTAGGGATAAGCGCACCAGTGATTAAGTTTTTGACACGTACGTTGACGATTGAGCCACCACGTCCCATCACTTTTTGGGAATATTCAATAACCTTGTATGGCTGACCATCAAGTGTAATTAGAGTATTTTTCTTTAAATCGGTTGGTCCGTACATAATTCTCCTTTTTAGTTATTTGAAACAAATGGTAGGAGGGCTAGATGACGGGCACGCTTAACAGCGACAGCCAATTGGCGTTGTTGCTTAGCAGACAAACCAGTCTTAGCGATTGGCTCGATACGACCGTAAACATCGATGTAGCGTTGCATAGTTTTAACATCTTTATAATCGAAATAAAGATTTGGATCGTTCTTGATTCTTCTCATTTTTTCTCTCTTTTCTCGCTTTAATTATTAGAATGGTACTTCACTGAGGTCAATTTCGCCATCTGGAATATCATCTGGAATAGAATCTGGCATAGCCTGACTGTAACTGTTTGCGGTAGATTCTTGGGATCTGCTACCGAGTAGGTTAAAGTCTTCCATGACAATTTCCACGGCGGAACGCTTGGCACCGGTCTTATCTTCATAAGTACGTTGAGACAAGCGGCCTGAGACCATGATTGGTGTACCTTTTTTTGCATATTGAGCAATCACATTACCTGGTTTACCCCAAGCAGAAACTTCGATATAAGAAACTTGTTCTTTCTTTTCGCCGTTCATCACGTAATTGTAATTCACTGCTACTGAGAAGCTAGTAACTTCTGAGCCAGAAGTCGTAGCTCTAGTTTCTGGATCGCGAACCACATTACCGATAATGATTGCTTTACTAAATCCCCGCGCCATAAATATACCTCACTTAATTATTTAATTATTCTTCGTCTTTTGACTCTTTTTTGTCAGCACGAGCCTTGCGCTTAGCTTCAAATTTAGCTTTGCGTTCGTCGACGGTGACTAAGAGATAACGTAAGACTTCCTCGGTGATATTAAGAGTAGAAGAAATCTTGGCTGGAGCCTGAGCTGGAAGTTCCAAATCGAAAGCATAGTAGACGGCGTAGTCTTCTTTTTCGATAGGATAAGCCAAACGCTTCTTACCTTCATTGACTTCTTTGACGATTTTACCGTCGTGAGACTCAATGAGTTTCTTAATTTTGTCTAAGGCTGGTGTCAGATTCATCTCAAGATCAGGATGAATCAAGACAGTAAGTTCATACTGTTTCACTTTGCACTCCTTTGGTTAAAGCAAGTACACCTTAAGTTACTTGCTGAGCTAATAATGTCTAGATTATAGCATGAAAATAGAGAAAAATACAGAGTTTTCCACAATAAAAATCATTGTAATCTTCCGCATCAACATTTGGCGCTCTTTTTTTAATTTTTAACTAATTTTCTTCCCTATAATTATGCTATAATATGTTTATGGCTAAACAAACACGAGGAAGACGTCGGACGTCTAGAGGTAGAGCAAAAGACCCCGCTCCAACCCATCAACTACCAGGGGGATTTTGGCGCCAAGTAATGGCCCTGTTAATGATTGTGATTTCGGTCGTTTTAATCATGACTTGGTTCGGCAACGGCGGTAATTTATTGAACGATTTTCATAGCGGTTCACTCTACGTGGTCGGTTATGCAACCTATGCGATCCCAGTGATTTTGGTTTATCTGGCGGTGAAAATTTTTCTCACCGAAGATAATCGTCTGCCGACCGTGATTTGGGTAACTTCTTTCCTGATGATTCTCTGGCTGGCGGGTATTTTCGATTTACCATCTTACGGTACGAAGAATTTGACTGGTGGTGTAATCGGTGATGCATTAAATCATCTAGTTACTCAATTACTCGATCCATCAGTCGCAGCCTTTATTTATATCGTATTGATTTTTATTACGGGAATTTTCATTCTCCAGCTTTCCCCACTGACCGTGTTTAAAGATTTTGCCAATCTTTTCCGCACCGGTCGCAAGGCAGAAGATTCCGAAAATGCGCGTGTGGCTCGAAAGGCCGAACGTGAAGTTGCTCCGCTCGATGCACCAATTCGTATTAAGGCCAATGGCATCGAAATGTCAGCAGCCGAACTGAAGACGCCAAAACTTGAGGTGAAAAAGGCCAGTATGGAAAAACCAGCGGAGCCAGAACCGGAGCGTGCCTTAACTGCGGCTTCTGACCCAGATTGGAAGATGCCAAGCGTGGAATTCCTTTCCAAGAAACATATTCCACCAGATGGCGGTAACATTCAGCAAAACGCCGTAATCATTAAGTCCACTTTCGTAGATTTCGGAATTGATGTCGAAGTCGAGGGTGCCAACATTGGTCCTTCGGTGACGCAATATACGATTCGTCCACCTGCGGGGGTGATTCTTTCGAAGATTGCCGCACGCGACAAGGAGTTGGCTTTGAACCTCGCTACCGAAAGTGTGCGTATCGAAGCGCCGATTCCAGGTACGCGTCTAGTGGGTGTAGAAATTCCGAACGTTCGTAAGGAAAGCGTGAGCTTGAGGAGTCTTCTTGAAAGTGACCGCTGGAAAAAAGAACAGGCCGCACTTTGTTTCGCCGTAGGTAAAGACATTTCCGGCAACACAATTATTGCTAACCTCGCGAAAATGCCTCACCTTCTGATCGCTGGTACCACCGGTTCTGGTAAGTCGGTGATGACGAATATTTTGATTTCTTCTCTGCTTTATCGTAATGCACCAAGCGATATGAAATTGATTATCGTGGACCCAAAGCAGGTAGAAATGGCACAATATAACGACATCCCACATCTCTTAACGCCAATTATTACGGCGACCGATAAAGCGCTTTCGGCGATGAAGTGGGCAGTGAATGAAATGGAGCGTCGCTATGCTTGTCTGGCGGAAGAACGCGTGAAGAAAATTGAAGACTATAACGAAAAAATGAAGGCGCGCGCGGAAGAAGCCAAGAAAAATGGTGACGAATCGGAAGATGCCACGCAAAACAATAAGATGCCTTACATCGTAATTATTATCGATGAGATGGCAGACTTGATGATGCAGGCAGGCAAGGATCTAGAACAGCTGATCGTGCGTATTGCCCAGAAGGGTCGTGCCGCAGGTATACACTTAGTACTTGCGACTCAGCGTCCAGAGGTAAAGGTGGTGACCGGTCTAATCAAGGCGAACATTCCGGGCCGTATTGCCTTCAAGGTGTTAAACGGTATTGACTCACGTATGATGCTCGAAACTAGTGGAGCAGAAAAACTGCTCGGTAACGGTGATATGCTGATGTTGACCACCGAGATGATGGGTAAACCACGTCGTATTCAGGGTGCCTTTGCTTCCGATGATGAGATCAATAAACTAGCCAACTTCCTCCGCGAACAGAGACAACCAGAATACAACAATGAGGTGATTTCTCAAGCAGTGCAGATTAAGGGTATGGGGCCTTCAGAAGGCGGTTCCTTCGGTGAGCTCGGGCGTAAATATGATCCATCCGATCCAGTAGTGCGTAAGGCGATTGAAATTACCCTCTCTAAGGGTAAATTCTCGACGGCGATGTTGCAAACCTACCTCGGTAAGGGTCACGGCTTCGTCTCGGGTCTAGCGATTTGGTTGGAAGAAATCGGAGTGATTGGTCCAGCCAATGGCAACAAGCCACGTGACGTAATGATTAAATCTCTGGAAGAATTCGACCAGTTAGCCAATAGCTAAAATTACAACAGGATTATGCTGAAATTAAAATAACGCGGACAAGCCGCGCTATTTTTATTTATTCTCCTTATTGTTCGATATGCTTCATAGAAAGGGAGAGACGACCCTTATCGTCGATAGCGTCGAGGCGAACTTTTACCTCGTCACCTAACTTCAAGACATCTTCGACTTTTTCGACACGCTTGTCAGAAATCTGGGAGATATGTAACATGCCATCGATACCTGGCATGATATTGACAAAGGCACCAAAATCTTTAATATTGACGACCTTACCAGTGTAGATTTTGCCAACTTCAGGTTCTTCGACGAGGGATTTAATCCACTCGACGGCACGTTCGATTTTCGCCGCATCAGTACCAGAAACCGTAATCAAGCCAGAGTCATCGATATCGACTTGCGCACCAGTCTCGGAGGTAATTTTGTTAATCATTTCCCCACCCTTGCCGATAACAGCACCGATTTTGTCCTGCTTAACCATTAATTTTTCAATACGTGGTGCGTATTCAGAAAGCTTGGCGCGTGGAGCCGGAAGAATAGATTTCAAATGTTCCAAGATGAACATACGGCCAGTATGAGACTGACTAATGGCCTGCTCGAGAATCGAAACTGGCAAGCCATGAACTTTCATATCCATTTGGAGAGCGGTAATACCATTCTCAGTACCAGTGACCTTGAAGTCCATATCGCCGGCAAAATCTTCGGCATCCATAAGGTCAGTGAGGACGTGTGGAGTTTCACCATCAAGCATCAGACCCATGGCCACACCAGAGACCGGTCGCTTGATTGGCACGCCGGCATCCATAAGCGCGAGACAGGAAGAACAAGTGGCCGCCATAGAGGTAGAACCGTTCTGAGACATGATTTCGGTAACTGAACGAATGGCGTATGGGAATTCCTCCTTGTCTGGAAGCACTGGGAGGAGTGCACGCTCGGCTAGATAGCCGTGGCCAATTTCACGACGACCTGGAGCACCGATACGACCAGTTTCACCAACGGTGTAGCTTGGTGCATTATAGTGATGCATGTAACGACGAGTACCATCGGTAACTTCCATAGTATCGACCAGCTGAGCGTAAGAAAGTGGCGCGAGAGTAACAATATTCATAGCCTGAGTCAGGCCGCGAGTAAAGAGAGAAGAACCGTGTACGCGTGGCAAAATACCAACCTGTGAGCTGAGTGGACGAACTTCATCCAATTTGCGGCCATCTGGACGAACCGATTCTTCGACAATAGCGCGACGGACCTCATGATGAATAGCTAGCTCAAAGGCATCATGATAGGCAGATTGCAGATTAGCTTCATAATCGGCGATTTTTTCTTCATCAGTTTCACCTTGACCAAGCTCGAGCGCAAATTCGGCATCCATCTCGGCACGGAGTTCATCGGCGACGCGTTTGCGTTCAAGCACATTACCACGAATTTTGGTGCCAAGTTTACCGTCTGCACCGACAAAGTGAATCTTAGTCCAAGCGTCAACTTTTTCCTGAATAGCAGGATCTGGCAAAGCTAATTCGAATGGTTTTTCGACGACGTTTAGTTCAGCTTTCAAAGCTTTTTGAAGTTCAAGAGCTGGTTGCACCATCTCAACCGCCCAACGCATTGCATCGATAATTACAGATTCGGAAACTTCGTTCGCACCGGCTTCCACCATCATCACCTTGTCATCTTTCACGGCGACTACGAGGTCGAGATCAGAAGTTTCACGTTCTTCTGGGCTGAGGAAGGCCTTAAATTCGCCATTCACGCGACCGATACGTACGCCAGCAATTGGTCCATCAAAAGGTACGCCGGCATTCAAAAGAGCAGAAGAAGCAGCGACCATGGCGACCATATCTGGACGGAAATTTGGGTCCATCGAAAGTACGGTAGTGACCACCTGAACTTCTTGGCGATAGCCTTTCGGGAAGAGAGGGCGGATCGGGCGATCAATCAGACGGCCGACCAGAATAGCCTCGTCGGCTGGCTTGCCTTCACGCTTAATAAACTTAGAGCTAGAGATTTTACCTGAGGCATAGAACTTTTCTTCGTAATCGATCGAGAGCGGGAAGAAATCTTGCACCACCGGTTTTTCACTAACGACCACCGAGCCGAGTACTACGGTATCGCCATAGGTAACAAGAACCGAGCTGGTAGTGCGAAAACCGACGCGATTAACTTCAATCGTGAGCTTCTTACCACAAAAATCTCTCGACAAGCTAAAGGTTTGCTTGCCAGTAGGGTTGATAATATCCATATTTTCCTTTCTGGGAAAACACCAGATAAGTGCTTTGAAGGTTTCAGAAAACTTATCCGCCGTCTTCCCGCTTATAACTATTCCATTATAGCACAAATGGCGATTTTTAGGTGGCTTCAGCAGCCCATCAGGGGTAAAATTTGCATTTTTATGATGTTTATGTTACAATAGAGTTGTTACTTGCGGCCCGTATGTATATATGGCGCCACGAAATGTACCTTACGAAAAAGGAGTGGTTATATGAAGAATAACGACGCAAATGCAGCACGTGAGATGAATTTTGAAGAAGATCCCAATGAAAGTAGCCCGAATAGACCTGCTAGCGAGCTGAAATTGGTAGTTTCGAAAAAGAGGCTGCCCAATAACTGTGGGAATGCAAAAAAGCATCAGAGAAAGTCCTGGACTAATGTCGATCACAGAGAAGCTTACATTGAAGAGCAGCTATCCAAGAAGATTGAGCCGAATTATGACCCAATCAACGTGGCAAAGATTGCCTGCCCGATTGCGATTATTAAGGGGGTATTACCGACGGAAAAACGTGTAAGACTCGACGGCAATGGCGTGCCCTGTGACCAAGTGGAAGTAACCCCATTCATAGAAGACTTTTGGCTTCCATACAAGAAGCAAATTAGGATCGATAGGAATGTGGACGTTGCAATAATTTTTTATTCCTTCAAGCATAAGGGGCAAGAATATAGCAAACTTTGCTTTACGTTGAATAATATTTATGATGAACCGGAATTAAATAATGGTTCTGGCTACCTGTATCAACAATTGACCCGCAGAAATAAGCAGATCAATGTATTCGAGAGTCAAGATGATCCAAGCAAAGTTAGGATGAGGTATGTAATGCCATCCGAATTTGAAGAATTCATTGAAGAACTTAGGCGGATGTCCCCCAATCATCGAGCTGAACGGATTATACGTAAAACCGTACGCCCAACCACAGAAGAAATTGAGAGAGTAGTTCGTGACACCTCACTGCATTGCAGTAAAAAACTACTGGCTGAATATATTAAATCGTCTGGATTGAAAAACGTTAAATTTGTAACCTATAGTACTTATAAATTTAATAAAGACGAGATCTTGAAAGAGCTGGAAAAGTCTGGCAAGGTTAATTTCTGAAATTATATTTAGTCAGTCAAAATGAACAAAATTGAACAAATGCTATTTTTGTAAACACACCTTTTATTAATGGAGGAGAGCTTTAAAGTTCTCCTCTTTTTCTTGGCTTGGTTTAAAACTAATGATTGATTATTTTTGGCACAAAAAATACCCCCGAGGGGGTATTAATTATTGACGTATTATTTACGTAGACCGAGTTTGGCAACTGTTGACTTGTAAAGCTCAAAATCAGTTTTCTCGAGGTACTTCAATAGACGTTTGCGACGACCTACCATTTGCATGAGTCCGCGACGAGCCATAAAGTCGTGCTTATTCGCCTTTACGTGCTCAGTCACTTCTTTGATACGCTCAGTCAAGATAGAAACTTGCACCTCTGGAGAACCCACATCTTTTGCATTGCGAGCAGTGGCTTGAATGGCCTTAGCTTTGTTCTCTTTTGTAATCATATTGGTGCTATCTTAACATAAGAGAGCAGGAATTTCAAGAGGTTGGATTTATTTTTCTAAATTTTCTGACATAAAATCATCCAGAGTAATCGCGTCTTCGATTTTATATGGACCGACCTGAATGCGACGGAGTGCCGTGAGGTAGGCGGAGGTAGCGAGAGCCTTTCCAATATCCTCGCCCAGTGTGCGGATGTAGGTGCCAGAAGAAACATGAGTGCGAATTTTCAGAATCGGATATTGATAGTCGAGAATTTCTATGGCGTAAATTTCAACCTGGCGGGAAGGCATTTCGATTTGCTTCCCTTCACGTGCCAATTGATAGGCGCGCTTACCATTAATCTTTATAGCCGAAAAAATAGGGAGCGTTTGAGTAATTTGACCAAGGAAATTTCGGCAGACCGTTTCGACCTCTTCTCTAGTCGGGATTTTAGTAACTTCATGAGTAGTAATTTCGCCCTCAGGATCACCGGTGGTACTGGATTTGCCAAGTTCAATGGTAGCCTCATACCACTTATCGAGTTTCAAAAAAGTATCGGAAAGTTTGGTGGCCTTGTGAGTCAAAATAATTAGGAGCCCGGTAGCAAAAGGATCGAGCGTGCCGGTGTGGCCGACTTTCACCTTTTTTCCTTCTTGCTCACTGAGCTTACGACGAATCCGAGCGACCACACCAAAAGAAGTCATTTGGTCCGGTTTATCGATTAATAATATATCCGGATTTTGACGCGGGTTGAGATTGATGGTCGATTCTGGATTTTCGGTATGAGGATTGATCTCGGGTAAGTTTGATTCTGGGTTCATTTTTACATTCCTGGAATATGAAAAGCGGTTGGGTCAATTTTAGCTGGCGCTGGCTCGGTCGGCTCTTCTGGCGAAAAAATCGCAGTTGGTTCAGCAATCGGGGCAGGGGCTGGCACACTAGTGTCAATTGGCTGAGAAATTAGCGGTGATTCCGAGGCAAAAGTGCGAAGTGGTGGTTCGACTGGCACTGAACTAACTGGGGCTACATCAGGGGTGGCTGGGGGCTCTGGTGGCATTGGTAGCACTGGTGGCATCAAGTCGGTTGGCGCTGGATTTATGAATGCTTGGTTACTTGTCAGTGGTTGATTTGGCATGGAAGCAGCATCAAAAATCACTGGAGCTGGTGGAAC
>ERZ773031.1223-NODE-1223-length-13059-cov-16.075208_pt1 | contig 13059 bp, 8 predicted proteins | sample MGYA00511666_ERZ773031 | MGnify/ENA primary metagenome ERZ773031 (study PRJEB29015, sample SAMEA2738135) | human oral metagenome | biome: human oral; feature: human-associated habitat; material: saliva | place: China | collected 2250 ...
AATCATTTCAATCATACGAATTACTCAAGAAAGAGAATTCACCGAATTATGAAAATACTCGATATTCACGCTTTTATCCGTAAGAAAAGGAAAAAATACAAGACTGCCAAGCCTGAAGAAACTGCAGAAAATAAGTTATCAAGAAACTTCTATACGACTGCTCCGAACAAAAAATGGGTAACAGATGTTACAGAGTTTAAGATTCCTAACTCTCATAAGAAACTTTATCTGAGTGCCATACTTGATTTATATGACCGCTATCCTATTGCTTTTGTCATAAGTGGTCGAAATGACAATCGGCTAGTCTTCAAAACATTTGACAAAGCTATTGAAAAAAATCCCACAGCTAAGCCTATATTTCACAGCGATAGAGGGTTTCAATATACCAATAAAAACTTTCAAAAAAAGCTGAAAGATACTGATATGATTCAATCCATGTCAAGAGTAGGCCATTGTATTGATAACGGACCAATAGAAGGTTTTTGGGGAATTATAAAATCGGAAATGTATCAGATGTATGAGATTTCAGATGAGGCCTCCCTCCGATATGCCATCAAAGACTATATCCGATTTTACTGTCAAGAGCGTCCACAAAGCAGATATGACTGTAAAACGCCTTTGGAAGTCAGAAACGCTACCTTAACATCAGAACATCCTTTGTCATACCCAATCGCTAAGAATAACAAAATTGAAAAGTACAAGTCAAAGTGGTCTGCATAAAAAAACAGCCGTACATTTATTTTGTACGACTGACCTTCAAAAACAGACACTTTTTTAGATATTTAACCTGTCTACTTGACAGGGGGCATATCAAATGCCAAGAGTGCTTTTCTTATAGATTAATTCAGACCAGCCTAACTCCTAATAGCGCCGGTAAGCAAAAAGGGAGTGAGACAGAACAACTGTTTTGTCTCACTCCCACTAGTTTCAAATATTGGACACCTTAATGCCAACAGTCACTTAGGCTGTTTTTTCTACACTAAGGATTTCTACAGAGTAGCTACCTGCTGGTGATTCGATAGCGACTTTGTCGCCAACTTTCTTACCAATCAAGGCTTGAGCAATTGGGCTTTCATTTGAAATTTTACCTGAGAAGATATCAGCACCGGCTGCACCAACGATATGATAAGTATCTTTGTCGTTTGTACCAACTTCTTGAACAACAACTGTTTTACCAATTGCAACCTCGTCATTAGCAACAGCATCACTATCAACGATTTCTGCATAACGAATTTTTGTTTCAAGAATCTGAATTTGTCCTTCAACAAAGGCTTGCTCGTCTTTGGCTGCTTCATACTCAGAGTTTTCTGAAAGGTCACCATAAGAACGTGCAATCTTAATACGTTCTACAACTTCTGGACGACGGACGAGTTTGTACTCCTCCAATTCCGCTTCAAGTTGTTCTTTCTCTGCTTGTGTCATTACATATGTTTTTTCTGCCATTTTTTTCTCTTTTCTATTTTTTGAGCCGTTGGCTGTATCATCAAAACCACTATTCGTTTGCTTGATTTTAATGAACCAATCAGACTATTTATCTTTTAGTTTACTGTTAATGTAAGTTTCAACGTTATGCTGATGCTCTTCATAGCTTTCAGCAAAATAGACATTACCAGTGGTTACATCTGCCACAAAGTACATGTACTTGGTAGATGATGGATTGATAACCGCTTCAATCGCAGACAGACTAGGACTATCCACAGGACCTGGTATCAACCCCTTATGAACATAATCATTATAAGGGGAGTCAATGTTTGTGTCAATAGTTGCATCTTCTTTCAAGGTCGTTTCCTGACCTAGTTTTCCAAGAGCATAAAGAACTGCGATATTACTTTGTAGAGCCATGTCTGAGTTTAGACGATTATAGAAGACGCTAGCAATATTTTTACGGTCGTCATCTGTAGCTCCTTCTTTTTCAACAAGAGAAGCTAGGGTCAAAATCTCATTAACATTGTGTCCACTAGATGAAATCGTCGCATAGTAAGGTGATAGGTAGGTATCCATCGTTGACAACATTTCCTCTGCCAAAGACTCCACCGTCGTATCATCATGAATGTTATAAGTCGCTGGGAACAGATAACCCTCTAGGACATACTTAGCATCCGTAGAATTTGGAAGGTTTGCCAACAAGGTTGGGTACTTCGCTTTCATCTTTGTAATGAAAGCATCATCCTTCATCAATTTCAAGAAATCTTTCGCCTTAAGTCCAGTTGATGATTTTTTGCCTTTTTTAGCTGAAGAATTAACTTCAACTGCCTTGGCAATTTGATCAATGGTATATCCTTCTTTGACTAAGACCGTACCAAGAGATGGCTCCTGAGGTTTATCACTTCCTTTTTTCTGAAGTGCCTCAATAATTTCATCCATGGTCATGCTAGCCTGAAGGTTGTAGTAACCACTTTTCAGATTTGAGATGTTTTTAAACTTGGTATAGTAATTAAAGACCTTACCAGACTTAATAACACCAGCTGATTCCAAGAGTTGGCCGATATAACTGCTACCTGAATTTTCAGGAATTTCAACACTAACAAACTTAGTTGAATTAACATCTTTTGCGCCAACAGCATCACTAACATAGCGATAACCAAAGAATGTAGCTACTGACAAGATAAGTAGCAAGAAGATGATAATGTTTCTTGCAATTTTACCAGCACGACGGTTATTTTTATTGCGTTTGTGATTTCGGTTAGAACGTAAAATCGGCTCTTCGTCGACAATGTCAGCCTGTTTACCATCTTTTGGCGAAGACTTTTTCTTCTTCACTTTCTTGCCTTTCTTTTTCTTAGGTTTTCCAGAGGGTTCTAGAGAAATACTCTCATCATCCTCATTACCATCAGCTACTAGCTCTGATTGAACCTTTTCTTGCGACGCTTGGTCACTTGTTGCATGATGTTCCTGCAAGAATGCTTCTTTTTGACGTTCTGAGGTCAATTTGGCCTCCAATTCTTTAGGATCTGTATAAATAGCTTCGTTAGACTTAGCTTCAATGAGCTCCTTGGCAACATCTGCAGGAATATACTCCTCTTCAGATGCTTCGTTAAGGCTAGTTTCCCAAACTGGACGTTTAAAACGACGTTTCGACGTTTCAGTCTCCTGAGGAATATTTACCTTTGTCTCCTCCTCAATTGGCTCTTTAGGAATAGACGCTAGGTTTGAATGAGCATCAGATACTAAAGACTCCGCTTGAGAATCTGAAAACAAGCCAAGACTATCTTGTTGAGAATCTTGGGCTGTCTCAGAAGTCATAGATTTAGCAAAGGCACTGTGAGAAACAGAATGTGAACTAAAATCTTGGTTACTTACTTTATTAGACGCTGAATCACTACGGGTTGTAGCGCTCTCAGTTGACGTTGAAAGTGGTGTCTCGGGCATAGTTGCACTTTTATTATGCTCCTCCTCACGAAGAGAACGGAGCCGTGTCGCTTCTTGTAAGTCTCGGAGAATCTGATCTTTAAAGCTTAGGCTATCTTCAGAAGCTTCCGAGTGTTCATTAAACTTGTCCGTCAAGGCATACCTCCTCTATAATAACAAACGCCATTATATCTTAAAAAGTCAGTTAATGCAAATCAATTGGTCCTTTGTCACAGTAACGTAACACTGAAATCAATGGGTTTCTGGGTTCTCCCAGACCATATTATACCAAGAGCTTCCACCATGATTTGATTCTGATTCTCCCTCATCAGTAAAACCATTCATCTCATAGTAGGCAATCAGGTAATCATGGCAAGTCAAACTAATACCTTGGCGTTTTTGAGCAATAGCCAAATCTTTAAGCGCTGCAATCAAGGCTGTTCCAATACCTTGTCCTTTAAAGTCTTTGGAGATAGACAAACTAGTCACTGCAATAAAACCTCCCTGACTAGCATTAGGAGCCACCTTATGGAACAAGTCATCTGTGAGATAACGTTCCGCAATCACAGGTCCTTCAATGTAACCAGCTACAACGCCATCAATTTCAGCAATTAGAAAGGTATCACAAATCGTCTCTAAACGCTCTGCAATAGCCTCTGGAGTTGCAGCCTCTTCAGGCGAAAAATTTTCTTGTTCGATACGAACAACATCAGCCCAATCATCCTTTCGGGCATGTCGAATAAGCATATCAAATTCCTTTCTATTAAGAGAAAGAGCTGAGCGAAATCGCTACAGCCCTTAATATATTACATGTGTGTTTGCAAGCTTGCTAGGAGCTCTTCAAACGAGCGTTCGTAAAGTTGGATATCTCCAGCTCCCATAAAGACATAGACAGCATTGTCATGGTCAAGGAGAGGTGAGACATTTTCAACTGTAACCACTTTGGCAGGTTTATTGATCTTAGCAGCAAGATCTTCAACCTTAACATCACCATGGTCAACCTCACGCGCTGAACCGTAAATTTGTGCCAAATAAACAGCATCTGCTTCGTTCAAAGCTTCAGCAAATTCATCAAGAAGGGCGATGGTACGTGTGAAGGTATGTGGTTGGAAAATAGCAACAATCTCTTTAGATGGGTACTTTTGACGTGCTGCATCAAGCGTTGCAATAATTTCAGTTGGATGGTGGGCAAAGTCATCGATGACAACAGTACCACTGATAATTTTCTCTGTGAAACGGCGTTTAACACCTGAGAAGGTTTTAAGGTGTTCCGCAACCAAGCCCATGTCAAAACCGGCTACATAGAGGTTCCCAATAACCGCAGTTGCATTCAAGATATTGTGACGACCATAGGCTGGCACATGGAATTCTCCAAGGATTTGTCCATCATGTTTCACCTTAAAATTAGACCCTGTCGTTGTACGCACAATGTCTGTTGCTATAAAGTCATCATTTTCTTCGAAACCATAGTAATAGATTGGCGCATTGGCTGTAATCTTACGAAGGTGTGGATCCTCACCGTAAACAAAGAGTCCTTTTTGCACTTGCTTAGCATAGTCATCAAAGGCAGAGAACACATCATCGATACTTGTAAAGTAATCAGGATGGTCAAAGTCAATGTTAGTGATGATTGAGTATGCTGGGTGGTATGGCATGAAATGACGTTCATATTCATCAGACTCAAAGACAAAGTATTGCGCATTAGCAGAACCTCGCCCAGTTCCGTCACCAATAAGATATGACGTGTCTGTGATATTTTTCATAACATGTGACAAGAGACCTGTTGTAGAAGTCTTACCATGTGCACCTGCCACACCAAAGCTAGTGAATTGATCCATGAAGTGACCCAAGAACTCGTGGTAACGCTTAAAGCTGTAGCCATTTTTAATCGCATAAGCAACTTCAACGTTGTTATCTTCACGAAAGGCATTTCCAGCAATCAATTCAACATCTTCTGTGATGTTTTTTTCATCGAAAGGAAGAATAGGGATACCTGCTTGCTCAAGACCACGTTGAGTGAAGTAATATTTTTCCACATCTGAACCTTGAACCTTGTGTCCCATTTGGTGGAGCATCAAAGCCAAAGCTGACATACCAGATCCTTTAATTCCAATAAAATGATAAGTTTTTGACATAGTTTCTCCTTACAATCGCACTGCGATTAGTTTGCGTCTTCTAAATGCGTCAAATTTAATTCTTGAGCAACTCGGTGTTCACGGTAAGTTTGACGTTCTGGGTAATTATAAACCTGGCTACGTTTCAAGAAGTCATAGCTATTTTTCTTGACGTTCTTACGAGATGGGTTACTAGGCTGTTGATAGGTTGGGGCCACTTCTGCCAAGATGTAAGAATCTTGTTGCAGACGATTTGCCAAGTGATGGATCTTTGAGTGCTTCCCATTAGGTGCTAAAGTTCGCTTGATAGCACTTACAGGAGCTCCCAAGATAGAAGCTGTCACTGGTCCTTTATCCGTTGTTACAGCAGCTGGTTCAACAGTAGCCTCAAAGCTTGGTTTAGCTTCTACCTTAGGCTTAGTAGTCAGTTGACGGCTATTAGTATGCTTGGTTTGTTGAACTTCTTGGCGGAGGAATTTTTGGCGTTTCTCACGTACATCACGCTTAGCCTTTTCACGGGCTTCCTCAGCATAAGTCATGCCAGCTTCTTGTGTCTCCACTCGTTTTGGAGCCTGCTTACGATTGCTAGGCTTAGCTGACAAGAAATCATAGTTCGGCAACAAATCATTGTAGTCCTTATCTTGGTAAGGGCCACGGATATTTGTGATTAAATCTTCATTTTCGTATAGGCGCATAGAGACCGGTTCTTGCAAGCAAGGTTCCCCGTCTGGAATCAGCGGAAATTGTCGTCTTTGGCGATGCATAAAAGACTTCCTTTCATTTTCGAGATGATGCGTATCTTAATATAAATAATCGGGAATGGGAAGATACGTCTTGCAATATTCTATTATAACCTAATTCAAAAGATTTGCCTAGTAGCATTTTCACCTCTTAGTATTCCAATATCAAATATAACAAATTAAGATATTGCAATACCAAGAATTTCTTTAATATCCTCAACGGTCATGCTGGCACGGCTTTCATTGCCATCCAAGACGGTTGTTACCAGGTTTTTCTTGCCTTCTTGAAGCTCAAGAATTTTCTCTTCAATAGTCCCTCTTGTAATCAAACGGTAAACTTCGACATTTTGTTCCTGACCTATACGATGCGCACGACTAATAGCCTGCATTTCTACCGCTGGATTCCACCAAAGGTCAATCAGAATAACCGTATCAGCACCAGTTAGATTCAGTCCCACTCCTCCTGCTTTCAGAGAAATCAAAAAGGCATCTCGACTTCCTTGATTGAAGGCTCTGGTCATCTCCTGACGACTATCAGATGGTGTTGACCCTGTTAGCTTATATGAGGAAATTCCTAATTCTTGTAAGAGCCCCTCTGTAATATCTAACATCCCACGAAATTGTGAAAAGATAAGGACACGATGGTCTGACTCCTTAATTTGGCTAAGCAACTCTCTAAGGCTATCTAATTTTCCGCTATCTCCCGCATAGTCCATAAAGAGAGCTGGGGTATCACAGATTTGTCGTAAGCGGGTAATTCCTGACAAGATTTCCACCTTACGACGGTTGATTTCCTGATCACTTGCCGAAATTAATCCTTGTTGCATCTGTTGCAATTGTGCTAAATAGATAGCCTTTTGAGCATCTGACAATTCACTTTGATGAGTGATTTCAATCAAATCTGGGAGATCAGGAAGGACCTCCTCTTTTTTACGTCTTAGAATAAAGGGGGAAATATACCTAGCCACTTCCTTAGGTGTTAACTTAAGAAACGTTTTCTTAGCTGGTAAAAGTCCTGGTAGAATAATCTGGAAAATAGACCAAATCTCCAACAAATGATTTTCAATAGGCGTTCCAGATAGTGCTAAGCAATGTGGAACAGAAAAATCACGTAGATATTGGGCAATCTTTGTCTGTGTATTCTTCATGACCTGAGCCTCATCGAGAATGAGATAGTCATATTTACCAGCCTTGTAGGCATCAAAATCCTGACGGAAGGAAGCGTAGCTTGTAATAATAATCTGGTGGTCTTCAGCAATGATGTCATCACGTTTTGGCTTGAGTCCATAAGAAACCGCTACATCTAACTGAGGGGCAAACTTTTTAAACTCATCCTGCCAATTGTAAATCAGGCTTGATGGTGACAAAACCAAAACTCGTTGTCCTTCTTCTAAATGTGCAGAGAGATAGGCAATAGTTTGCAAAGTTTTCCCCAACCCCATATCATCGGCCAAGATACCGCCAAAACCATAGTGATGCAACATCGATAGCCACTGAACACCTCTTTCCTGGTAGGGACGAAGGCCAGCTTCTACCTTATAGGTTGGCAAATCAAAGGTCTCTGGCTTACTCAAATGTTGCGTTAAGAGTTGGAAATCTTTTGAAAAACGAACAGAATCACTTTCTGAAAGAGCATCCATCAATTGATAGGCAGTTAATTGATTGAGTTCTAGGTGACCTTTTCCTGAGTAACGAGCTCTTAGAGTTTTGAGACTCTCACTAATACGATGCGTCGCTTCGTCAAAAACAATCAACTGACCACTACGATTGATAAAATAGGGCGAGCTTTCCATCAAGGCTGCTAAAGCATGATCCACATCTTCGTCGTCAAGACTTGAAAAATCAAAGGAAATATCTAATAAATTTCCCTGACGCTCTACCTGAACCTGTGGACTCTGCTCAACCCGTAAGTCACGTAACTCCTGTCCAATCAGAGCCGTTCCTGCATTTTCAAAATCTGGTAGAGTATTTGTAAAGAAATCATAGAGCTCTTGACTGCTACTTAATCGTTTAGATGACTGAAAATCAGGGGTGAATCCATGCTTAGACATCAAACGAAAAACAGCCTGCTCATGACGATAGTTACTGGTAAATCCTAAATGACTCAACTCTTGGCGATCATGTACCAAGAAACCATCAAAATCAAAGGCTAATGTAAGAATAATCTCACTGTCACCTTTCAGATCAAAGCGAAATCTCGGTGTGAAATCCTTGATATTAAAAGCTTTTGGTGCCTTAACTGGCCCCATAGTCCTAAAATCAAAAAGACTAGCAGCCAAGATGGCTTGTTCATCGAGATTAAAGCTGACGTGCTTATTCAAATCGCTTCCGATTGGAAGAGAGCGTAAGCCAACCAAAAGTTTTTGTTGTTTTCGATTCAGACGATAAAAAACACCTTGATAAAAGAGAATACGATTATTAAAAAAGGCCTGACTATTCTTCTCAGCGACAGTCAATTCAATCATCTTAGGCTCGACACAAATATCAAACGAGAAGAGCTGAGCATCAGCAGTCAAATCCTCGACCAAAAGTTGGCGATATTCGGTTCCTTCCCATTCAAACCTAAAGCCATCCAAATCTTGCATCCGTCTCAAACCTTCCTCAAAAAAACCGTAAGGGAGACAAAGGTGACGTGCATTATTCGGTAAAATAAAGTCTAAATTAGTCTTGGCTTCATCTGGAATCATCCGTCCTAGGAAGTCTAAAAATGCCTGTGAAGCCTGGTCAAATTGAATAAGTGATAGGGGTTCATAGTAGTTCTTACCTATCTGATAATAACCTTCAGCCTCTACAAGTTTGAGGAAGGCAGGAATATCTCGAATAACATAAGAACGTTCATCTGGTAAGCGACGTAAACGTATACTCCACCAAATCTCTGAACCAAAGGTAGATTCCTCTCCCTCTACCATCAAGCTATATCTAACGGTATCATCTTCATTCAGGGAAAGGCCTTCTAAAAATAAACCACCAAAAGAGTGTCCTCGGTCTTGACCTTGAGAGGATTCTTGTTCCTCTTCCAGTTCTGCCAAGAGGCGCTGGCCTTCTTTATCATTTTTTAGATAATACTCAACCGCTGCCAAATGGGGACAATAGCCTTTTTGAACGAAATAATCACAGTCACACGTGATTTCAGAATCATTGAGTGCATAAATTAAATGATGTTGGTCAACTGTTGTATCCAACTGAGTTTCTGAGACCTGATGAATGGTAATGAGATCCTTTTCAAAAAGTTCAATACCCTCATTACGGACTCTACCCGGCATCAATTTTGCCATAGTATTCACCCCTATCTTATCCCTCTATTATAGCACAAAATCCTTATAAACTAGGCCTTCACCAAGATAAAACAAAAAACACTCCCTAGGGAGTGTCGCAGATTATTATTAATAATCAAGTTTATCTGAGTGACCTGAACCATTACCAACATAGTAACCTGTCTTACAGTTGATACTGAAGAGGTAAGTTCCATCTGGAAGGTACAAGTTGTAGTAGCCATTACCATTGATGATGTTAACTGGCTCAAGGATGAAGTTATCTCCTGAGAAGTAACCACGTGAGTGTGATGTTTCGATAATCTTATCAAGAACACCGTCAGCCCAAATCCAAGCTGGGTTACTTGTATCTGCTACTACGTTTGCATTATAAGGCACACGTGAGCGGTCACGTTGAAGGATTGATGGGTTATAATTTGTGATTCCGCGTGTTACAACTGTTGAAGCTGCAGCCGAACCACCAGTAGTTCCTCCAGTCGCACCAGTTGAACCTGAGTTAGCTGATCCATTTTGCGCTCCAGAAGTATTTGATGCAGCCGAACCACCACCATTAGAAGCTGCTCCAGACGTGTTATCACCCGAAGGTGCAGCAGGACTAACAGTATTGGCGCTATCAGCAGCTGTCGCTGCAGATGTTACGCTCGCAGCCTTAGCTTTTTCTTCAAGCTGAGTCTTACCACCCTTAATAGCTTCTTGAATAGTGCTATCAAGACTCGCATTCCCAGTTGTTGTTACACTTTCTGGAAGATTATTAAAGTTAGCATCGGATTTAACAGCGATAGAGGCATTATAGCTACCATCTACAAGAGCATCTGACTCAAACTGACTGTTAATCTTTTGTACAGCTTCAATTTGTTTCTTCAAGTTATCATATTTTTTCTTAGCTGCATCATAATACTTGGTTTTCTCCAATTTCTTGAGCAGTTTTTCCAAATCTGATAGCTTACCAAATTGATCATTAGCGAGTTTTGTTTGCTCGTCATCTGTGAAGAAATTCTTATACATTTCTTCGAAGGCCTTATTATCAGTAGCTGACGTATCCTTGCTTGATGATGTCATCGCTGAAGAAGCTGTACTTGTTGTTTTTGCCGATTGGCTATGTGTTCCTTTATAAAGAGCATAGCTACCACCGATAATAGCTAAAGCAAGAACCGCTAGAGCACCGATAACAACACCTTTACGGCGGTAAACTGGAATGTCACCATCAAAGGCACTCTTATGCGATGGTGAAATAGACTCTGAAGAGATTCTGTCTTCTGCAGATGGGCGATTAACTGCCATAGACACTTTTGGTGTTGTCTTTTCTTCATCAGCTTTTGCTCCAGTTACCCCTGCCACTGTTGATGCAATAGCCGCCAAATCAATAGTGTCTGAGATAGTAACATCATCCAACAAAGGGGTTGAAGCTTGTGGCTCAGTATCATCAATATTGGCGACAACAGGATTTTGTGGTTCTGGATCATCAATGTTAGCAATCAAAGGATTGTTATCATCAATATTATCGACCAATGCATCGTTATAGGCTGGCTGATTAGTTGAAGTAGAAGAATCAGCAAGTGCATCACCAAGGTCAAATTTTTCTGTTTCTGACGTGATGAAACGATCAGCATTCGTTGACGTAATGATAACTTCAGAACTTTGACTTTCTGGTTCTGCAATAACCTCAGGTTCAACAGGAGCATTCGGCAACTGCTTGTCAATATGAGATTGAGTTTCATCAGCTTTGTTATCTGTAGCACCAAAACCAAATGTGACCGGTGTTACTTCTTCAGTAGCTGTTGTTGAGTTGATTGACTCATTAGCCATTGATTGGCTAATCAAACCTGAATCCGCAAACTCCTGACGTTGCTTTTGAATAAAAGCATCCAAAGGTGATGTATCGCCGTCAGCTTCAATTTTCTTTGAAAATTTTTGTGAGGCAACTTCTTCACGGTGTTGCTTGATATACTTATCCAAAATGCTATCTGTTTCTGTTACACCAGCATTAATCTCAGCTTCTTTGCGGACAGCCTCACCGACTGTCATTTCCTTGGCATCTTGGAAATCTAGCTCTTGGCTACCTTCATAGCCATTTTGTGTTTTATCTTCTGACACGTTTAATTTACCTTTCTAGCCTCAGAACGGCGAACACGCTCACCAAAATATTGATACAAATCAACACGGAGTGTCCCGTTATAAAGCTTACGTTTTTTATCGGCTTTCATACCGTATTTGCTTTCAAATTGTTCATCGCTGGTCAAGATAAACTTGCTCCAAGTTTTAAGTGGCGCAAAAGTTTGACCCATTTCATTATACAAGATATCCACAGCCTTGTCATCCAACAAACGCTCACCATAAGGAGGGTTTGAAATAATGACACCATTGATTTTATCTGTTTTCAGGTCCTGTAAACGCATTTGTTTCAATTTAATAACATCTTCAAGACCTGCCTCACGAGCATTGGCTTTTGCAATCTCAACCATACGGCCATCAATATCACAACCCATAATATCTAATTCAATATCATAATTCGCCTTGCTATCTGCTTCATCACGTACCGACTGTACTAAATCTTTATCCACCCAATTCCATGCTTCAAAGGCAAAATCACGATTAAATCCTGGCGCAATATTCATACCAATCATTGCAGCCTCAATACAGAAGGTCCCTGAACCACAAGTTGGATCAATCAACGGTTTATCCGGATACCAGTTACTAAGTTCAAGGATAGCAGCCGCCATATTTTCCTTAATAGGTGCCCCACCTTTATCAGTACGATAGCCACGCTTAAAGAGACTAGCACCTGTGGTATCAATTAAAACCGTAGCCTTATCCTTTAAGATAGAAACTTCAATCTTAAATTCTGCTCCTGTTTCTTGAAGAGGCACCCCCTCTGGACGGTGGAAATACTTCTGCAATTTCTTAACAACCGCTTTTTTTGAAATTGCCTGAACAGATGGCTCATTATGAAGCTTTGATTTAATACATTTAGCCTTAGCAATTGGGAACTTTGCACCTAGCGGAAGATAATTTTCCCAGTCTAAAGCAAAAACTCCCTGAAAGAGTTCCTCAAAGGTACGTGCTGGAAATTCACCCACTACAATCTTGATACGGTCTGCTGCTCTCAACCAAAGGTTAGTTTCAGCTATTGCACGAACATCGCCTTGGAAACGCACCTTACCATTTTCAACCTGAGTGTCATAACCTAACTCACGCAATTCACGTCCAACCACAGCCTCAAGACCTGCTGCAGCAGTTGCTACTAATGTAAATGTTTCTTTCATTGTCATCCTTTTATCTCATTGTTACGAGTACAAACTTTTTTAACTGATGGCTTATTTTTCCACTCTTTTCTTTAGAAGATATAGTTGTAAAAGAGAGAATTCTTGCTAAAAGAAGGCTGAGACATGTGTCCCAGCCTCACCTATATGCAATTTTCTATAAGCCATGTTTTGTTCCAGAAGTGACTAGGTACCACTTCCTTCGATAATCATCTGTCTACTGCAAAGCAGTCAGGATAGTCCGTTCGTTTCCAGCCATCCCATGCCCCTACCAAAGTTTGGGTTGCTAGCTTGAGGGGTTTACCGCGTTCCACTTTTTAGGTTT
>ERZ773031.1228-NODE-1228-length-13035-cov-12.167951_pt1 | contig 13035 bp, 14 predicted proteins | sample MGYA00511666_ERZ773031 | MGnify/ENA primary metagenome ERZ773031 (study PRJEB29015, sample SAMEA2738135) | human oral metagenome | biome: human oral; feature: human-associated habitat; material: saliva | place: China | collected 2250 ...
CCTCGATCTTCTCGAAGACGGCGTCTCGAACGAAGTCGGAGATTGTTTTTCCCTCGAATTCGGCGTACTTGCGCACAACCTCGGCGTCTGTCTCGTCAAGCCGCATAGTCATGGTGGGCATGGTGGCCTCCCGGTGGTGAATACAACGTATTCTAGTTCTCCCTGGTGTCAATGTGCAATGGTTGCCCCTTCTGTCTGGAGAAAGATGGGTCGTATTGTAGGCCTCTGCTTGATTACCGCCAATGGCGGTATAATCGTGGCGGTAATAGGAGGCGATCATGGCATACGAGCCGTCTTTTGAACGCACCGACCTCATCGATGCGCTCAGCATGGAGATCGCTGAGCTCGTCGGCATGCTGTCGCCTCAAGCGCCACTGTCGACCAGCCCGACACTGCGTCGGGAGCTGCGGATCCAGACGATCTACTCCTCGCTTGTCATCGAAGGCAACAAACTCGATGAGCGCGCCGTGAGTGCGATCATCGATGGTAAGCGGGTTCTCGGAGACCGGCGCGACATCCTCGAAGTCGAAAACGCCCGCGCCGCCTACGATCTCATTCCCGAGCTGGATCCTCATTCGTTGGCGGATCTGCTGCGCGTTCACCGCGTTATGATGGGTGGCCTCGTCCCTGATGCTGGGCGTTTTCGGTCGGGCAATGTCGGTGTGTTCAACGGGGATACTCTCATCCATGCGGGGACTCCGGCAGCCTATGTCCCCGAGGTCATGGGAGGCCTCTTCGAGTGGCTGCGTGCGACGCGTTTGCATCCGCTGCTTGCCTCGTGTGTCTTCCACTTCGAGTTCGAGTTCTGTCATCCCTTTTCTGACGGGAATGGCCGGATGGGACGGCTCTGGCACACGCTACTGTTGTCGCGGTGGCGTCCGGTGCTGGCCTGGGTGCCCATCGAGTCCGCGATCAGGAGGCGGCAGGCGGATTATTACGAGGCCTTGGCGCGTTCTGGTGCGACCGGTTCGTGTGAGAGCTTCGTGGAGTTTATGCTCGAAGCAATCAGGGAAGCCATACTTCCGTACGCGCGGCCAGAGAGTGCAGCGGACGCGGAGCGCGCCCGAGCGCTCGCTTTCTTCCGTGACAACACGCGGTCAACCGTTGCCCAGCTCGCGCAGCACCTCGGATGCTCGAAGCGAAGTGCTGAGCGCATCGTCGCGCAGCTCAAGGAAGAAGGCGTGCTCGAGCGTCAGGGGAGTCCTCGTTCGGGTTCGTGGACTGTCCACGTCGATCATAATTCGGCTAATTCCTAGGAACATGAGGAGTCCAACAATGAGGTACGCCAAGACGGTGGTGTTGAAGGGCGGAGTGGAACTCCTGGTGAGGAACGCCGTCGCGTCGGACGCCCGAGCGCTGCGCGAGGCCACGCAACGCACGCATTCGCAGACCGACTACCTGCTGTCCTACCCGGACGAGCAGAGCACCGACGATGAGCAAGGGGCCCGCTCCCTCGAGGAAACGGAACGCAGTGGCAATCAGGTTGAGCTTGTCGCCGTGATCGACGGGCGCATCGTTGGGAGCGCAGGAGTGTCAGCAGTACGCAGTCGGCGCAAGGTCGCCCACCGGGCGCGGTTTGGGATCAGCGTCCTCAAGGAGTACTGGGGGACGGGGATCGGCCGGGCGCTGATGGATGCGAGCGTTGACTGTGCTCGGCAGGCGGGCTACGCCCAGCTTGAGCTCGAAGTGGTGGCGGACAACGAACGGGCGGTGTCCCTTTACCGTCGCGCAGGGTTCGAGGAGTATGGGCGCAACCCCCGGGGCTACCGGTCCGCGTCTGTGGGCTACCAAGAGCTTGTGTACATGAGGCTGGAGTTGTAGCTCCAGAGGGTCGCTGGCCTAGTCGGTCCGCTTGTCCTCGTTTTCCACGTTTTCCTTTGCCTCTGTTGCCTCCGGGTTCCGCCTGCGCCAATAGGTGTAGTCGTGATAGATGTACTTGTGCTCCCATACGGGATTGCGTGGGCCATACTCGGACATCGGACAGTCTGTGGTGACGTCGTCTGCTAGCTCGAGGATGATGTCTACGAGCTCGAGCCTGTCAACGAATCTGTCGGGGATCGCATTGAAACCGATTCGTGCTCCGACGAGCGTTCCTGCGATTGCAGCCGTGTTGTTGGAGTCTCCGCCGTGGTTGGCGGCGAATGTCATCGCCCCCGCAATGTCGTTCTCGTGGCGTAGCGCGCAGAGGATACCAATTGCCAGGGCTTCGTCGGCGACCCACCCCTTACCGAGGGCGTGGATGGCATCCAGGTCGCTCGATGCTGAGGTGGCAAGCGACATGGCGGAGTGGATAGTGTACGACAGTTCGTTCACGACCGTGCGGGAATCGGGGAAGGACTTGTCCAGAGCCTTCAGCGTTTTGTTGACGGCCTCGGTGATGGAGAGCTCCTGGTGAATGATGAGTGAGATGATGAGGGCTAGTGCCCCCGATGCCATCCAGGCGACTTCGTTGCCATGCGTGAGTGCCGCCGCGTTTGCCCCCAGCTCGACAATGTACTTGGGGTCGCGGAAGTAGGACAGGCCAATGGGGACTGCCCGCAGCAGGCAAGCTGAGCCTTTGGAATCGTTGATGGGCTCGTCCATCGATCCGAACTTCGTGCTTGCGGCAACTTCCATGACGGTGGGAGACAGGGCGCGCTTCGCGGACAGGGCAGGGTAGGCGTTAATCCATCCGCACCGGGCTCGGCGTGGCTGCTTCTCTGTCTGGAGCCGATACCAGTCCATGTAGAAAGCGTCGAAATACTGGTACACAGGGGCCATGATCCCGCGCAGGGCCCCTCGCGTGTGAGCGAAGAGGATCCCATTTGCGCTCAGCAGCATGAGCTGCGTGTCCGCGGTGATACGCGCGGTTCCGTTCTCGTCCAAGTCGTAGTCGGTGATCCCGCGCAGGCCATAGCGTTCGACGATCGCGGCCTCTGACAGCGCTTCAACCGGGTATCCCAGCGCGTCTCCTGCGGCGCAGCCGATCATTGCCCCTCGGATGCGATCTCGCTTGTCCATGAATGCCTCCTCGCGTGGGTTCGGACGGTGACCACGCTCAGCTTACCGGCGCTGCTCGTGTTCCGGCGTCGACTGTCTGACGTCGCGCGCGGATGAGCGCGCGTCGTTGGGCCTCATCTCCAGGATGCTGAGGACAGAGACCCCTGCTGGCAGATTTGCAGCCGTTCACAGATACGATGAGCCCATGACGATCATGCTTGTGCCCCTGACTGAGACCGAGCGTCCTGCGCTGATCGCGGACTTTCAGGAATCTTTCGAGCACTTCCAGGGCAACCCGCAGGGATCCTTCGTGGGGGAGCGTCTCGCCGCGCGTGAGCAGCCTCCGGCTGGTCCCAGCGAGGGCAGTGCAACGGCGCAGCCGATTCTCCCACTGTCCGACATTGAGGAGTCCCTGAACGCGCCGGGAGCGCTCGCCTATCGCATCCTTGAGGACGGCAATGTCGTGGGCAACGTCATCCTCACCGTTGCCGGTCATCGAGGCGAGGTTCTCCTTTTCGCAATGAAGGCCTCGGTTCATTCCAGGGGAGTGGGGACGCGCGCCTGGTTCGCCATCGAGGCCGCCCACCCGCAGGTGAGGGAATGGACCCTGGTGACGCCCTATTTCGAGGTGCGCAACATCCACTTCTACGTCAACAAGTGCGGCTTCCACATCGTCGAGTTCTTCAACGAACATCACCCCGACACCTCGCATCCCCGCGGAGCGGGCGAGCCGATGGGCGAGGCCGACTACATGTTCCGCTTCGTCAAACGCTTGGGCCGCTAGTGGCGTAGCCGCTCAGTCGACGTCCTCGACCTTATCGGTGTTCATGGTGGACCATCCCTGGTCGGTGTGTGGGCGCGCAGCAGATCGCCCGCGCTTGCAAGGCCAGGGTGAGCGCCTCGTGGATATCCCCATCGATGAGGATCGAGCGACCGTGGATCTCGACAGGGGCCTGCGCGTAGTCAAAGTTCACGCACGCGTAAGTTGCCGAGGCGTTAGCGTAGGTGTGTTTCCAGAACGGGTACTTGATAATTCCCGGGGTATTCGCACCAACACCAAGCTCAAGGAAGACAATATTGCCGCCCGCGTGGGCCTCTAGAAAATCTTGGTACCGGCGGGCAGCCTGATGCCATCCCGCGTCCTCAACGAAAGTCGCGTCAGCGCGCAGATTCATGCTCATGGGCTCGCCGCACCTAGGGCAGTAAGGGACAAGCTCGCTGGGGACTCGCATGTCATGCTGCTCCTTAATCATGCGCGCCACGGCCTCGAAATTGTCATAGGTCGAGTCGTGACAAGGAACGCTGCACTGCCACAGGCCGTAGTCGCCTTGGGTATAGAACAGACGGTCCTTGGGGAAGCCTGCGAGCTGGAAGCGGTGGTCAACATTCGTTGTGAGGACGAAGAAATCCTTGTCTGTGAGCAGTTGAAGGAGCTTGTCGTAGGTGTCTTTTGGAGCCTCAACGTAGCGGTTATACCAGATGTGGCGACTCCAATAAGCCCACTGCTCTTCCAAAGTTTTGAATGGATAAAAGCCGGCCGAGTACATATCGGAAAACCCGTAGGTCTCAATGAAATCCGCGAAGTATGCCTGGAAGCGTTCGCCACTGTAGGTGAAACCTGCGGCTGCTGACAGACCTGAGCCCGCGCCGACCATGACAGCATCCGCTGCGCTGATCGCATCCACAAGGCGCGAAATCTCGGCGTTCATTGTCTGGTTCATTGGAACTCCTACGGGTTTTCCGATCGTGTAATGGATTGGGGTTGCTTCAAATGCGTGCCCGATTGTGAGTGCTAGACGCACCCCTTACTTACGGACAACGCTGATGCGCTGGCCTACGTGGTTGCCGGATTCGATTTCATCGAGCATGGCCACAGCGAAGTCAGCGTAGGAAATGATTGATTCTCCGCGCTCGTTGAGCGTGAGTTCCTCTCCGCCAAGAATGTACTCGCCGGTGCGCTCGCCATCGGCCTGGAAATCGCAAGCGGGGGAAATGTAGGTCCAGCGGACGTCCTTGCGCTCGCGAAGCTCGGCGAGGGCCTCTGCCATCGCAAGGGCAAGCGGCTTAAAGGCCTCGGGGAAATCAGGGGTCTGAGCGACCGTTAGCGTGTGCTCGGGGTTCAGGTAGAGGCTGCCGGCGCCACCCACGACTAACAGGCGAGTGTCGGTTCCGGAGAGGATGTCGCTCAGGTGAGCCAGAGTCGTTGAATGCTGGGGGAGGGTTTCTGGGGTCCAAGCACCGAAAGCATCAACAACCGCGTCAAAGCCCTCAAGGTCCTGAGCGGTGAGCTCCATGATGTCCTTGATGACGGCCTTCTTGGCGGGAGTCTTGTTTTCGGAGCGGACGAAAACGGTCACGTCGTGTCCGCGTTCCAGTGCTTCCTTAACGATGAGCTGTCCGGCTTTGCCGTTTGCTGCGACGACTGCGATTGACTGAGTCATGAGTTTTCCTTCGATTATTTGTGCGAGTAAATCACTCTGTTTTTCGTACGTATGACAGCGTAAAATTAATGCAAGCAATGCGGAAGTAGGCACTATTTTGTGCTATAGGTACCTAAAAGTAACTATTAGCGCTGACCTGCGAAGATCAAAGGGAAAGAAAATGAATTCACAGCTTGAAAACTTGCCGCCATGCCCAGTAGAGACAACTTTGACCCTGATTGGGAACAAATGGCAGGTGCTGATCTTGCGAGATCTGAGCGACAAGGGAACCATGCGTTTCAAAGAACTCCAGCGCTCGATCGGATCAATTTCGCAAAAAGTCTTGACGACGAATCTGCGCACCATGGAGGACGCGGGCATTGTCCACCGCGAGGTTTTCGCCGAGGTTCCGCCTCGCGTGGAGTACTCGCTCACCGAGCTGGGCCACAGCCTGCAGCCCGTCCTCGAGGCCATGCGCGTGTGGGGTGAAAACTATAAGCGTGAGTTGGGCGCTCTTCCGCGTCGAGCGTAGCCTTAAACCGTGAAAATCTTTGTCGTCCCCATGCTGGCCCGCTCGCAGATGGGCGGCCCATGGTCGCGTGCGCAGCAGATCGCCCGCGCTTTCCTCAGTCGTGGCCACGAGGTCACGCTCGCATGGGGAGACGATGGAAACTGCGTCGATCCGGTCGCCCCGACAATTGAAATTCCCGTTCCCTCACCCCTTGGTCTTCCCGAGGCCATCGCCCGTCACACTTTTCCGCTGGCTTCTCGCTTGGGGCTGATGGGGCGCAAGCCTGTTCATAGTTTCGAAGAAGTGCTGTGGTTGACTGGGGCTTTGGATTATCGCTACAGCTGCGTGGTCGTTGAGAAGCTACGTGATTTCATGCGGACATGGCGCCCCGACGTCGTCTACTCGGAATTCAATCTAGCCGCCGTCATCGCCGCCCGCGCCGAAGGTGTCCCGTGCGTGGGCAGTGGGTCGCAGCCGACGACCGCTGCCTATGCCTCAAACCCGCGAAAATCAGCGGGAATTCGACGCCTGCTGCGCGAGATGGGAATGCCCGCCCCGGCCTCGTCGCTGACGATACTCGAGGGGATGAAACGCCGCTTCATCCCGAGCTGCCCCTCGCTGGAACCGGAGGCGGGGGAGCGGGCGATCTACTGCGGTTTCCTGGGCGAAGTTCCGCAGCTGGATGCTCGCAGCACCGATCGCGATTGCGCGGTCGGCTACCTCGGCTCAGGCAGTGTCCCCGCGGGAGTTGCCGTGCGAGTTGGCCGGCAGATCTCGAGCGCGCTTGGCTGCGATGTGTACGTCGCAGGTGTGCCCGAAGCGGTCTACGCAGTAGCTGGCCGCAAAGTGCACTGCGCGCCTCGCTTAAACTTTGCCGAGCTCCTGCCGCGCGCCCGTGTCATGGTCCATCACGGCGGGCAAAACTCGATGATGGACGCGCTGGCTTACGCGGTCCCCCAAGTCGTCGTACCCGGGCGGGTTTTCGAGCGCCAATTCAACGCCGAGGCCGTCGAGCGCACGCGCTGTGGCCTGAGCGTGCGCGCACCCAAGCCCGCTCTTATTGCCGAGGCCGCGCTACGCCTCGTTAATGAAGCGGCCCTGAGTGGTGGGCTTACAAAGCTGCGTGACGAACTGTCGGCATTGGGCGGAACTGAGCGGATTGTCAGTGAGGTTGAGGAGATTCCCTACTTGTAGGACCTGCCCGGTGGCAGATGCCGGGGCCTAGTGGGCCTGAGCGGAGGCTTTCTTACTTGAACTGCGCTATTCCCCAGACTCATTGACACCGTTTGGAGCTTTGAACGAGCGGTTTTTGGGGTATGCGATGCTTCCAAGTGGTGTCAATCGCGCCGAGTAGTGTCGATCCGGCCTGCCGGTGTCGATCCCACCTATGAGCAGTGATGCGAAATCGCAGCAATCTGGCCTAACAGCGTTAATCCGACCTAGTAGCGCCGGCCAGACCTATAAATCGACGCTGTGACTGAAGCGGGCCCCTTCCCGACGTTCTCAGTTCCACCCGCGCAGGATTGCCTCGAGCCCTCGCTCAAACTGGGTGACGAAATCGTAGCGATCCTCAAGGAGATCCTGGATGAGTGGACGCAGCACCTGCGCATCCTCGGGGTTGAGAGCCGCGCTCGCTGCCTGCAAATCGACGGGCTGTTCGGGGGCGCCTCCCACGGGCGGAACGACCTCGGCGGCAACGAAAGCCGTCGTATAGATCGACACGGCGTTGACCAATCCGAGCATGTCCGCGTTCGGAGTGAAACCTCGCCGCGCGAGTGCCACGAACACGCGCGCCAGCTGAGAGAGCTGCTCGGGAGTCGACATCGGGTGAGTGAGCAGCAACATGACCGTGCCCGGGTGCGCGCGAAGTGTGGCGGCCAGGCAGTGCGCGTACTCGCGCATGTAGGCCAGCAGTGGCGAGGCCGAGGCGGCCTGGGGTGCTCCCGGCTCGGCGTGCGTCGCCTCGGGCGAAACTGCGGACTCAGAGCGCCCCGGCACACCTGCTTTCCCGCCCTCAACGCGAGCCAAGAATGAGTTGAAAGTCAGGCGCCAAACCTGTTCCGAAATGCCCTCCAGTAGAGCAGCCTTGTCGGGAATATGGCGATAAAACGCGGCCTGGGACACGCCTAAGCGCTTTCCCAAAGACCGCAGAGATAGGGCGGAGAGCCCCTCCTCATCAACCAATTCGAGCGCAGCAGACAAAATGATGTCTCGCGATAGCGCGCGTGGCTTTGATGATGGCATGGACTCTCCGCTCGGGTGGATTACTCCTTGTGATAACGAAACTTTATCAGTGCAAGCGCGGCGAACGCGGCGAAGAATCCCAACAGTGCGCCGATTTGTGGGGCGATATCAGCGAATCCAAGACCATCCAAACTCACCTTGTTGATTGCGGCGTTGGCCCAGTATGCAGGGGAGAGGCGTGCAGCGTGTTGAGCCCAGTCGGGGAAAGATGAAACTGTGCAGAATGCTCCGCCGATTCCTGCGGCGAGCATGCCCACGATGTTCGACATGGACAGAGCGGCATCGCGACTGTGCGACCACAGGGCAATTGCAACACCCAGGGCCGATAGGACCGCCGAAAAACTCAGCAGTACCGCCATCAATGCAAGTAAAGAGCCCTTCGGGCGATACCCGAAAATCGCTGCACCGAGCACGAGCACGACCGTGATCTGCACGGTCTGCATAATGTAGGCAACCAACGCCTTACCGGTCAGGATGGATGCGCGCGAGGTCGGAGAGGCCTCGAGGCGCTCCCACGTTCCCCAGGAATGCTCGTTGAAAAACGAGCCAATGATGTTCTGGACGGCGAGGAAAGAAAAGAGAATCGCCATCGAGGGAACCGCCTGTTCGGCGCCGGTGGCTCCCGTGTATCCGTCGGCCAGGAGCATTGATTTAAACGCCGGCATCATGAAAGGAATCAAGACGAGCGGGATCACCGTCAGGATGAGCGTCGGTGCCGGGTCGGTGAGTTGGAGGCGGATATTCAAGCGGGTCATCGCCCACAGCTGCTAAAGCTGCGACATGGTCACTCTCCTCGATGATGTGCAGGTATGCGTTGTGCAGGCTCGGTTGGTCGATCTTCACATCGACGAGGCGTGCTCCCGCCAAGGCTGGCGAGGCCAAAACTTCGCCGATGCGCGAGCCCGGGTCAGCCTCGTCCCCGCTGTGGCGCAGTACATTACCGTCGGCGCTCCAGCCCTCGAGTGGGGGAACGGCGCGGTCGAAGGTGAGCGTGACCTCGGCGCTGCCGTGGGAGGAAATGATCTCCTCAAGGCTTCCGCGGGCGACGATTCGCCCCTCGCTCAGGATCGCGATGTCGGAGCCAAGCTCCTCGAACTCCGCGAGGTAGTGCGAGGTGTAGACGACGGCCGCGCCTTCTTCGGCCAGGTGGCGGACCGCGCTCAGGATCTGGCTGCGCGCTTCAACATCCGCCCCAACCGTGGGCTCGTCCATGAAGATCAGTCGAGGCCTGTGCATGATCGCCATTCCCGCGTGGAGTCTGCGCTGCTGGCCACCCGAGAGATGCGAGGCGCGTTGACCTTGCTTTTCACTCAGGCCAAGCAACTCCATGACCTCGCCGGCGCGCACGACAGCTTCGCGGCGGCCAAGCCCGTGTAGCTCCCCGAAAGCGGTGAGATTTTGGGCGACGCTCAGGTCGGGGTAGATGCCGAGTTCCTGTGGCGCATATCCGAGCAGCTGGCCGATGTTGTGCGCTGCAGGATTCTTTCCGCAGATGCGAACGCTGCCGGCGTCTGCTCGCTTCAGCCCGCACAAAATGGTGATGAGCGTCGATTTTCCGGCGCCATTTCGTCCGAGCAGTCCAAGGATCTGCCCTGGTTCGACGCGAAGGTCGACTCCGCGCAGAACTTTGTGGGTGCCGTAGCTCTTGTAGATTCCCTGAGCTTCTAGGGCGGGTGAGTGTGGTTGTGACACGGTCATTCTCCCATCGGTTAACAGTGTTAACTTTGTGTCGAGATAGAGGTTAACACTGTTAACTTGTGGATGCAATGCGGTCCGAAAGAATGAAGGAAAAGGGCTCACTGGCTCACTGACAGCGTTTGGAGGCATTGACACCAGTTGGAGCTTTGAACGAGCGGTTTTTGGGGTATGCGATGTCGCCAAGTGGTGTCAATCCGGCCTGCTGGTGTCAATCCGGCCTGCTGGTGTCGATCGCGCCTACTGGCGCGGGAAAAGCGACGGCAGTGCGTGGCTGAGCTGGCGCGAAACTGAGGCCAGGGAATGTGTCCCGCCCTCATCGATCCACACCTGCAAGCTCTGGGGTGTCATCAGCATCGGATACCTGCGGTAAAACTCGTCGAGCTGCGGATTCATATCGTCCAGCGCCGGGTCATCTGAACCGACGCCGGCGATAATGCGGAAATCCTGTGGCCCCATGTTGCGGCTGCGCACACCCAAAGTCACTTCGTCAGCAATCTGGGGAAGGGGTGCGTCATGATCGCGGCCAATCCATGACTCTCCGGCCATTGGCATATAGCCGTAGAAATAGTCGGGGTTCAGGGCGAAAACATCCCAGGTCGTAATCCCGCCCATGGAAAAACCGCCGAAAGCGCGGTGCATACGGCTGGCTTTTAAGGATTCATCAGTGGTGTCGCCACCCGCGTAGGTCGAGTAGCGTGACTCGACCGTGTCGATCAAAGTATTAATCTCGCTGGTCGCAAAGAAACGGTTGAGCTGATAATCCGTTTCAAAATCATCATTCACGAAAGAGCGATCAGGGTAATACGTCGCAAAAACAACGATCGTCGGCGAGACCGCGCCGCTGCGCTCAAGGTCATCAACGGCCGGCGAGACCTCATCGGCCATCTCCTCCGCACTGCTCATCCAGCCGTGAGTCAGGTACGCGATATTGGCAGGCATTCCCTGTACGTATGTTGCCGGAACGTAGACCAAGGCCTGCTTCTTGTAGGTGACGCCCTGGTATTCCTGCTGATAATCCACGGTGTCGATCCGCCCGTGCAAGGGAATCGGATTCTCCGAGGCCGCGGGAATGATCACCGTTGTCCCGTCCGCCTTCTCGTGGTGGGTAACTGCGGGGGAGGGTGCGGAGGCGTGATAGGCCTCGTATCCTGCTGCGCTGACCAGGCCGGTTGCCGCCACTAGGGTGCCCACGGCAAGCGCGATCGTTCCCCTGCGGCCACGAGGCCGTAGCTGTCGCGCCGGGCTCGCTGAGGTTTCGGGGGTGGGTGAGGTCGGAGTGCTCATCGGTGAAGTTCCGTGTAGCTCGTGCGTGTTGACCTCATATGGTCGATTTTAGGTCCGCGAGTGTGGCACTGCGAATGCGCCTTCGCTACCGGTGGATAGGATTGAGACACCAACTGGACAAAGGAGTTGCCATGATTGCTGTTACGACCCCAACCCTTGAAGGAACGCCCATTAAGCGTTACATCGGAATTGTTTCCGGAGAGACGATCTCGGGTGTGAACTTCTTCAAGGACATCGGCGCGGGTTTGTCGAACCTCTTTGGTGGCCGGGCCACGAACTATGAAGAGGAGCTGTCCGAGGCCTCGAAAACTGCGATCGACGAGATGTGCCAGCGCGCGAAGGCAATGGGCGCGAACGCGGTCGTCGGCGTGCATGTCGACTACTTCACCGCCGGAGCTGACAATGGAATGCTCGCAGCAATTGCCACGGGCACCGCTGTTGAGGTCTGAGCGTATTTATTGACTAAGAATCCCCGCACTTCAGGCACAATTTTGCGGCTCGAAGTGTGGGGATAATTCTTGCTGCTTCCTTGATTTAGCCTTGGGGAACTCTGTAAAATCGCACAGTATTCAATCCTGTATCAACAAGCAATGGTGGTTGTGTCATGGCGAAACTTCGCGGTTTATTTCGAGCGCTGGGTGCTCTTGTAGTTATTGCCCTGGTCTTCATCGGTGGAATGAAAATGGCCCCCTACCTGGGATTCTTGGGATTCAACTCCAAGAAGGTCACGACCGACACCACGACCATCACCAATTCCTTCTCCGACATTGCGGAGCTTGCGACTGAGTCCTATATCTTCACTGAGGTTGGCAAATACTCCGAACAGGGGACGCAGATTTTTGGCCTGGAGGTTCCCGGAACGGGAGCGTCATTCCTCATCACTTACTCGGGTGAAGTGAAAGCTGGCATCACCGATATCAGCGCGATCAAGGTTGAACGGGATGAAAGCAAGAAAACCATTAAGGTCACTGTTCCGGCAGCCCAGGTGATCTCGACCAAAATCGATCCCTCATCGGTCAAGACCTACGACCAGACCTTTAGCTTGGCAAACCGCCTCGAAGTCAATGAAGTCACCGGTTTCCTTGCAAACGAGGAGAAGCGCGCATCCGAGGACGCCGTGAAGCGTGGCCTGCTTGAGAAGGCGCAAAAGCGTCTGGACGAAATCGTCACCGGCCACGTCAAGGCAGTTTTGGGCGACGAGGCCAAGGACTACGAGGTGAGCGTAAGCGTCGCCGAGTCGAAGAACTGATTGCCGAGGCTGGGGCTAGCTTTCGGGAGAAAGCTCCCCGTCTGCATTCGCCTCGGGCAGAGTTGGGAGAGTGCCGCTGTCGGCAGGGAGTGCTGCGCAGGTCGTCTTAAGTAGTGAGGCCAGTTCTTGTGCAGCTTAGGTTCAGTATTTGCTTCCCTCGCGCCTCCACTGAACGTAGTCGTGGTGGATGTACTTGTGCGCCCACGCGCGGTCGAGGGGTGCGAACTCGCTGAGGTGGCCGCAGCCGGTCGATAGGTCATCGGCAATTTCAACAATGGCCTCGTGCAGTTCAAGCGGCTCAATGAAGCGATGCGGAATTGCCTCGTAACCAATTTGTGCACCTATGATCGTGCCCGCGAGCGCGGCGGTTGAATCGCTATCGCCGTTGTGGTTCGAGGCCGCGGCGATCGCTCCCGCGAAATCCCCCTGATGGCGCAGCGCGCACAAGATCCCGATCGCCAGGGTTTCTTCCGCAACCCAGCCCTCGCCAAGCTCGTGGATCGCTTCGAGGTCGCTCAAATTAGAAGACGCCAGTGAAACTGCGCGCTCCATGATTTCTTGCAAAGCGCCGACCATCCGTGCTTCGGGGAATGCCTCGGGAAGGGTTGCGCTCGCGGCGGCGACGGCCTCGGGAAGGGGAGAATCCTCGT
>ERZ773031.1230-NODE-1230-length-13032-cov-4.518995_pt1 | contig 13032 bp, 9 predicted proteins | sample MGYA00511666_ERZ773031 | MGnify/ENA primary metagenome ERZ773031 (study PRJEB29015, sample SAMEA2738135) | human oral metagenome | biome: human oral; feature: human-associated habitat; material: saliva | place: China | collected 2250 ...
TAATAAAAAGTTTTGTATTTCTTCCATCATTTTTCTACATACTAGGTTATTTTTTTCGAAGACTTCGCTTATCAACTCACTTATCCTATTAAAATAAAAAAACTATGGATAAATTTTATATCCATAGTTTTCTTTAATTATTCTGCAAATTGGCTTTGATAAAGTTCTGAATAGAAACCTTTTTGTTCTAGTAATTCATCATGGTTACCTTGTTCTATGATATCACCATCTTTTAGAACAAGAATTTTATCTGCATTTCTAATTGTTGATAAACGATGCGCTATTACGAATGTTGTACGACCTTCCATTAACTTATTCATAGCTTTTTGAATTAAAACTTCAGTACGTGTATCAACACTTGAAGTTGCTTCATCCAAGATTAAAATTGGTTTATCCGCTAATATAGCACGAGCAATTGTTAATAATTGTTTTTGACCTTGAGAAATATTTGAAGCATCTTCGTTAAGCTCCATATCATAACCACCAGGTAATGTTTTAATAAAGTGGTGAATATGTGCAGCTTTAGCAGCTTCGATTACCTCTTCGTCTGTCGCATCTAATCTACCGTATCTTAGATTTTCCAGTATAGTTCCTTTAAATAGCCAAGTATCTTGGAGAACCATTGTGAAATATGAACGTAATTCTTCTTTACTTAATTTAGAAATATCTTTACCATCTATTGAAATACTACCACCATTAAGCTCGTAGAATCTCATAAGTAGTTTTACCATTGTAGTTTTACCTGCACCAGTTGGTCCAACAATAGCAACCATTTCACCTTTTTTAACATCACTAGTAAAGTTTTTGATAATAATTTGGTCTTCTACATATCCAAATCTTACGTGATCAAATATTACATTTCCTTCTTTATTTTTAATGACTTCAGTAGTTTCTACTACTTCTTCATCTTTTGCGTCTAAGAATTCAAATACTCTTTCTCCAGCTGCTGCCATTTTTTGAATTTCAGTCATAGATTGAGCTATTTGACCAATAGGTTGAGTAAAGTTACGGATATATTGGATAAATGCTTGGATATCCCCTACTCCAATAGTTCCTTTAGCAACCAATAATCCACCTGAAAATACTATGCCAACATAACCTAAGTTACCTACAAAGTTAATTACTGGGAACATTAATCCAGAGAAAAAGTTTGCTTTCCAAGATGTCGCATATAACTCACCATTTTTAGCGTTAAATTCTTTAATACTTTTATCTTTATGGTTGAAAGCAGCAATAATATTTTGACCAGCATAACTTTCTTCAACCTGACCATTAACATCAGATAAAGATTTTTGTTGACCAGTAAAATACTTTTGACTAGCTTTTGTTAACGCCCCTAATAATACACCTGATACCGGCAAGATTACTATAGCTATTAATGTCATTAATGGACTTATAGTAAACATCATTACAAGTACACCTAATACCATTGTAGTATTAGCTATTATTTGAGTAAAACTTTGGTTTAGTGATTGACCTAGCGTATCTACGTCGTTAGTTACTCTTGATAAAGTTTCACCAACTGTACGTTGTTCAAAATATCCCATTGGTAAAGTATTTATCTTTTTACTAATATCTTTTCTTATATCATATGTTAAGTTTTGAGAAATATTACTCATTAACCAACCTTCAATAAACATAAACAAGGCTGATAATAAATACAGACCCAATACTGTTAATAGAATTCCAGCTATTTTCTCAAAGTTTATACTACCTGTATTATTAATTTTTGCTACTAAACCTTCAAATAGTTCAGTTGTAGCACGTCCCATTATTTTAGGACCAACAATACCAAAAATTGTACTTACTAAGGCAAACACTACAACAAGAATTGTTGAAACTGTATATTTTTTAAATAATAGTTTAATTATTCTTCTAAGAGTTTTTCCAAAATTATCTGATTTTTTTATCGCTTTTTGTCTACTCATTGTGCTTACCTCCTTTTGCTAATTCTTCTTCACTTAATTGGCTTTCTGCAATTTCTAAATATGTTGGACAAGTTTTTAGTAATTCTTGGTGCTTACCAATACCAACTACTTTCCCTTCATTCATTACTATAATCTTATCTGCATTAAGAATAGTTGCTATACGTTGTGCTACAATAATAGTTGTAGTATCTTGCATTTTTTCTCTTAATGTTTTTCTTAATTTAACATCTGTTTTATAGTCAAGAGCTGAGAAACTATCATCAAAAAGAAGAATCTTAGGTTTTTTAGCTAAAGCTCTTGCTATTGATAGACGTTGTTTTTGTCCACCAGATACATTAGATCCACCTTGTGATATCTCACTATCAAACTTATCTTCTTTTCCTTCTATAAACTCTAAAGCTTGAGCTATTTCTGCAGCTTTATACATATCTTCATCACTTATATTTTCATCACCAAATTTAATATTTGATGCGATAGTCCCACTAAATAACACACCTTTTTGCGGTACAAAACCTAGCATATCTCTTAATTTACCTAAGCTAATATCTTTAATATTAGTTCCATCTATTGTTATTTGACCCTCAGTTGCATCAAAGTACCTTGGAATTAAATGAAGTAATGTTGATTTACCACTACCTGTACTTCCGATAATCGCAGTAGTTTTTCCTGCTTCAGCTTCAAAGCTAATATTACTTAATACTGGACTATCAGCTCCATCAAATGTAAAGCTAACATTTTCAAATTTTAATGTTCCTTTAACATCTTTTATTTTGTCGTCTTGTAAATCATTTCCATCTACAACTGTAACAGGTGCTTCAAGCACTTCGTTAATACGACCTGCAGCAACCTCTGCACGTGGTAATTGCATCATTAAAAATGTAAAGAATAAGAATGACATAACTATTTGCATAGTATAAGTAATAAACGCCATCATATCCCCTACTTGAATACTACCAGCATCAATATTTTTTCCACCAATCCAAATAATTAATAATGAAATACCATTCATTATAAGCATAATCATTGGCATTAGAGCTGACATTGTTCTATTAACAAACAGTTGATTATCTCTTAATATTACATTTTCTTTATCAAATCTTTTTTCTTCATGTTTTTCACGACCAAAAACTCGAATAACTGAAATACCAGTAAGTAATTCACGTGTCACTAAGTTAACTTTGTCAATTAATTTTTGCATTATTTTAAACTTAGGCATTACTAAGAATGTAATAACACCAAGTACCAGCGCTAAAATACCGACACCTAACGCTATTATCCACGTCATTCCTGTATCTGTTTGAGTAACTTTATAAATACCCCACATTGCCATCATTGGCGCAAAGAATGCAATAAATAAAAACATATTTAAGGCATTTTGTATCTGTTGAATATCATTTGTACTACGAGTTATTAATGAAGCTGTTGAAAATTTATCAACATCTTCCTTAGAAAATGATAGTACTTTATTATAAAGTTTTTCACGTAAGTTATACGCAACTTTCGCTGATACTCTACTTGCAATAAAGTTTGAAATAATACTAGCAATACCAGAAATTAATGTAACAATTATCATCATGAATCCAACTTCTTTTAGATAATTAGTTCTAATTTCATTAGTATTTATTCCTACTTGTTTATATTCTTCTTTTACAAAGCTTATTCCACCTTGTTTTGTCATCATATCAGCTGAATTTCCTAATTCACTAATAGCTTTTTTTCTTTGATCAGTTAATGTATCTTTTGAAACTACCCCAGCCTGTACACCTTGTGCTACTTGATTTAAATCTGTGTTATTTGATTTTGCTCCAAGAACAACAGTCATTGTTTCTTTAAAGATATTATTTAATCTCATACGTGTTTCATCAGAAACATTATTTAAAATATAGGTATTCCCATCTTTTGTATAATTTTCTGTAACTTGTTTTATTTCATCGTCTGACATAAATAGCTCCAGAGTATCTAATGATTTTTCACTAATTTTGCTAGGTACAGCATCTTCAATACCACTTTGTTGAATACCTGTATCTACTATATTACTAGTATATGTTGGGAGTGCTAATTCTGCAACAACACGCACTCCTAAAACTACTACTAGACTTAGTATTGCAATTTTAAAGCCTTTTAAATACTTTAGTAATTTCACTCTATTCTTCCTCCTTTTCCTCTACTTCTTCTTTTAATACTTGACTCATTTTAGTTAGAGTTATATTAAATGCTTCTTTTTCCTTATCATCAAACTTACTCCAAAGTTTCTTTATCCATTCTTCATAGTTTCTATGATGTTTCTCTACATACTCAACACCTTTTGGAGCTAATGTTAGAAATTTTTTACGCTTATCTTTCTTATCTACAGTTTGTTTAATAAAATCATTATTTACTAACTCTGTAACTAAAGCAGTAACTCTAGGTTTGGTTACACATAGTTCTTCACCTAGTTCTTGCATAGTTACTTTATTTTTTTCTGAAATAAGCATCATAGCCTGAAATCCTGCTTTTCTATAAGGAACATCACTTTTTTTATGTACCCTCTTCATTATTAATCTAAGTTCTTCTAACTTATCAATTGCATCTAAATACGTTATACCTTCAGCATTCATTTTCTCACCTCCAACAAAAAATAGTTCACAACATTAACTTTTTAGTTAACCATGTGAACTATTATATTCCAAATATTAGTAAATGTCAACAATATTTTTATATTTTTTTACATAAGAAATTTTAGTTCTTACTGAGATATTCTCTTCATTTAAAGAAGCTATTAAATCATATATTTCATTCACTAAATCTTCCCAAAGTTTTTTATAGTTTTCATCCATTTGATATTCTAAATTTTGAAGTTTGTAAATCATCTTAACTTTATTTTCAAAGATTCTACTAGATAATGATTTTCCTAATTTTGTATTATCTTCATCAAAGCTACTTTGCAGTTCAAAATATGAAAAGTTTCTACAGAAATCTAAAATTAAGAAATCTTTTTTATCTTGACCAGGACCATAGATATCTTTACATTTTCTAGTTCCTCTACCTATCATTTGCCAAAATTTAGCTTTTGATTTTACTTTCTTGTAAAAAACTAGATTTAATATTTGTGGGACATCTATTCCAGTATCAAGCATATCAACAGACACAGCTATTTGAGGAAGACTATTAGGATTAACAAATCTTTCTATTAGTGTTTGTGCTTTTTCAACTTTTGTTGTTATTTTTTGACAAAACTCGCCATCAAGATTTTTATACAATTTATTAAAAGTTTCTACAATATGCTCAGCATGTTTATCATTCTTAGCAAATATAATAGTTTTCCCTAATTTATCTCCTGATTCAATTTTATAACCTTCTTCCATAAGAGTAGTAAGTACTTTACTTGTTGTTCCTTCATTAAAAAACCATGAATTTAAACTATCACCAGAAATTTCTTCAGGCATACTATCTTCTTCATCAAAAAGAGTTTCATATTTTTCTTTTTCTTCCTCTGAAAGTTTACTATAAACAATACCATTTTCTGGATAATTCAAAGAAACTTCTTTTATTTTAGGCAATACTAAAAATTCATCTTTAGCTGCTTCAAATAAATCATAAGAATCAGTAGGTTCTTTTGAATTCATATCAAAAACTTTAAATGTATTTCTATCTATTTCATTTTTAGGAGTTGCAGTAAGACCTAAAATTAAGCTATCAAAATATTCAAATAAATCTCCATATTTTTGGTATATACTTCTATGTGCCTCATCAACAATAATTAAATCAAATGCACCTACTCCATATTTGTTAGTCCCATCTTCTCTACTTTTTTCTGCCTCTGTCATCATTGTTTGATAAGTTGAAAATACAATTTTTGCATTATCTCTATCTTTTTCAGCCACTAAATCAACAAGAGTATAGTCAGGTAAAGAGTTCTTAAAACTATTTAATGCTTGTTTAACAAGGGCTACTCTATCAGCTAAAAATAAAGTTCTTTTAACCATATTTAGTCTTGACAAGCAATCTACTAATGAGATGGCAACTCTTGTTTTTCCTGAACCTGTTGCCATAACAAGTAAGGATTTTCTATTTCCTGAAATATAGTTTTCTATTGCTTTTTTAACAGCTCTTTCTTGATAATATCTATCTATTATTTTTTTATTTATAGAAATGTCATTTGAAGTAATTTTTTCATTTCTTCTAGCTATGATTTTTAACAGCTCTTCTTTTCTATAGAAACCATAAATTCTTCTAGGAATGGAATTTTTATTCTCATAGATAAATATTTCAAAACCATTGGTTACAAATCTTATTGGGAAAAAGTTAAATTTTCTCTCCAAAGCTTCGGCATATTCTAAAGCTTGAAATTCTCCTTTTTTAGCATTGTATGAAGCTTTCTTAGCCTCTATTATTGCAAGAGGGTAAGCAGAATCACCCCATAGAACATAATCTATATTACCTTTTCCTGAACTTGTACTCTTTAATCCTTCAACTTCATATTCAAACATATTCTTATCATTTAAATTCCAACCAGCTTTCATAAGTAAGAAATCTATAAATAATTTTCTAGTCTCTTTTTCTGAAAAGTTATTGTTATTTATTCTTGTATTATGTTTTTTAGTAGGGACTACTTTTATTTTTTCAATATTATTTTTTACATCATCATTTGTTATCTTAATATCATTGATATTTTCTTCTTCAGATGATGAATGTGTAATATATTTCTCATCAAATTTTATATCATCAGTTTTAAGGGTAGAACCATAACAATAAGCTATCCAAAGTGTGAAATCAAAAATTCCCTTCAAAGAATTTAAAGCAATATCTTTGTTTAAAGGTAAATTTCTACCTGTATCACTAATTATATTTTTTAACATGTGGGCAGCATCATTACCAAATTTTCTAATAAGGTTAAGACCAGCTATTTGACTTTCATCTTGAAATAAATCTTTAAACTCTTTTTTATTAATAAGATCATTGAGAGACATTTCATTATATGAAGTTTGAATTTTTTCAAATTTATATACTAAGCCAACACAAAATTCAAGTGCCAATCTTGAGTAAAAAGCACTTGTCCTAGGCTTGATATAACAGTTTTTCTCAGCTTCTAAACACAGTTCATATAAATCTATAAACTCATCTTTTAAAAAATCAAAATTACTCATTGATTTTGTTCCCCCTCTTGATGCTCTAGATAAATTTATTTGAAATTGAAGAAGTATTTTGATTAACCAATGTATTTTCTATGTGAAATTTTTACATTATTTTGGCTAACCATTGCATATTGTAAAGTGGTATCTATTTTTTGATGTCCTAATAACTGTTGAACTTGTTCTATAGGCATTCCTTTATCTATCGCCTTTGTTGCTAAGGTTCTTCTAAATTTATGAGGATGAACCTTAGTAATATTTAATTTTTTTCCAAGTTCTCTAAGCATTATTTCCACACCACTAATTTGTAACCTTTTATGTGGTTTTAAAAGAGAAACAAAGAGTGCAGAATTATCATCATCTCTTGTTTTCAGATAATTATGCAGATGAATTTTAGTTCTTGCATCAAAATATACTTTTCTTTCTTTATCTCCCTTACCAAATACAACACATTCTCTTCCTTCAAAATCAATATCTTCTATATTTAATTTAACTAATTCTCCAACTCTCATTCCTGTTGAAGCTAAAATATCAATAATGGCTAAATCTCTTAAAGATTTACAATTATCTCTCATAATTTCCATTGCTTCATCAGAATAAGTTTCTTTTACTACTGTTCCTGTTTTTACTTTGTGTATCCTTCTAACAGGGCTTTTTAAAATATAATCTTCTTCTTCAAGCCAAGCAAAAAAGCTTGAAAAAATTCTTCTAATATTATCTATTGTTATTTTACTTGCATTTCCTTCTTTTTGATAGTTGTCTAAATATTCTCTTAAATCATTTGTTGTGATATGCTTAATAGATTTATCAATTTTTTTAAATAAATTTTCTATAGTTGCTTTATAATATTTTAATGATTTTCTTGAACAACCTTCAACATGTTTAGCTGATAGAAAAGCTTCTAAATATTCAATATTTTCCTTTTCATCTCTATCAGCACCTTCTTTTTTTACAATTTCCAAATCATATAAGTAATGTGCAAGCACCTTATGTAATTTTTCCATTTGTCCATTTGTTAATGTAGAAGACATAGCTTGTTTTATGTCTAAAATTAAAGTATCTACCATCTTTGTACCTCCTAAAAAATCTGATACTTTAATTTTAGCATACTTCTATATTTGCAAAGTTGCTGATTTTTTAAAAGCTATAATTCTCTTTTTTTCTTCTTCTATTAAAGGTTCTACTAAAGATACAAAATTTTCGATATCTTGATTTCTTAAAATATCCATATATTTAGCTCTATTTTCTACTGTAATAACGAAAGGAGTTAAGTTATTTTCTAACATTAAAGCAAGCATTATTAATCTTCCTGTACGTCCATTTCCATCAGAAAAAGGATGTATCCTTTCAAATTTTATATGATGTTCAAGAATTATTTTTATTTTCTCAATATCAGAATTAGCATTTTTTAACTGGAAGTTCATATTTTCAAGCCATTCATTCATTTTATATGGGGTTTCACTTGGACTTGTTGTTTCAAAATTTGCTCCTCTTATATAGTTATATTCAGTCTTAAAATTTCCAGCATTATGATTCAATCTATTTAATAAAATCTTATTAATTTCTTTTATCATATAGATATCCACTTCATTATTTTGTAATTCAGCTAGTAAAAACTTTAAAGCATCTGAATGATTTAAAACTTCTAAAAATTCTCTTTTAGACATTGCATTAGGAATAGTATCATCTAAAATGATAGTTGCAGTTTCATTTAATGTTAGAGTATTCCCTTCAATAGCATTTGAATGGTGCGTCATTCTTACATTCAAGTCATCTATATATTCTTCTGTAAATTGTTCTAGTATTTTAATCTTTCTCAACTCCTTTCTTTTTCATGGTTCAGTAAAGGTTAAATGATAATTTCTCTATTTTTTCTACTTTTTCAGCAAATTTATTCTGTAATTCTATTGGTGGAATAGGTATTTTAAATTTAGAAAACTTTTCCTTTGAGAGCTCTATTTGATTTGTTGAACCATTTACACATTTTAAAAGTAAATCTTTTTGATATTTCTCATTCATAAAAATATTAATAAAGTAAAGAGGTAAAGTTTTTTCAGCTTTTAACCTTATCAACATTACATGACTATCAATAGTAAATTTTTCATGTATAATATTTTGAATGACATTCATTCTTCCTAAAGTACCAGTTCCAGTCGAATTTATTAAAACATCTTTGTTTTTTAAAAAAAGTAAACTCTCATCTTCTATGTGAAATTTCACATTTTCATATTTTAGTTTATCCCAGTATATACAAGCTTGATTTATCACAAAAATATTTGAAGATGAAGCGTATTTAGGAGTTTTTCCTCTAGTTATTATATTAGAAATTTCCTTTATTTCAAATAGCTTCCAATTTTTATCATTAGTTTTTATATCACCAAACATTGTAGTAAATAAAGATTTATTTAATTCTTTTAAATAAGTTAATTGATTCTTTCTGAAAAATACAAACTTTTCAATTTTTTGTAAATAATTTGTTTAAAAAATTGATTAATATTTTTTTTTGTTTAAAATTCTCTAAAATATCTTCAAGTCTCTTTAAAGTTTTTACTATATTTTTTTGAGAAGATATAGGTAAAATTGGAATACAAACATTTTTTAATATACTAATATTAATATTATTTTGTGCAACTCCTCTTGCTTGTCTTTTTATATTATTTTCAATGCTACATAAAAAGTAATATAAAAAATCCTTATCAACTAAATTATTTTCTTTTAAATTTACTCCAACAATAGCTTGGTTAGTAGTAGCTTCTATATCTAAGATAGCAACTTTACCAACAGAAGCAAAAATTGTATATAAAATTGTTCCTTTTTTTAGTAATTTAGCACTTGAATTTTCCAATCCATTTTTTGTTATTTTTTCATCAGAACACTTTATATATTTCTCTTTAAAATCTGAAATTTTTATCCAAGGAATATTTCCATTTTTCCAATATTCATTTTTTGACTTAGAAGGAGTGCCTCCTGATATAAAATCACAAATTTCACCTAATTTTTTATACTGAATATTTTTAATCATTAAGCACTCACCTTCTTATATAAAGCTTGAAAATCCCTAAAAATAGGAAGTTCCTTTAAAATAAATGATAATTTTTAGGGTATCAATCAAAATATTTAGATATCAAACTATTATATAGGTTTTCTGCCTCTTTTATAGCCTCTTCAATTTCAAATGATAATTTTGCTATTTTTTCTATTTTTTCTGCAAATTTATTCTGTAACTCGATTGGTGGAACAGGGAGTACAATTTTTTCTAAATCACTTTTAACAAGACTAGGAATAGTAACAGCTTTATTATGAATTTCAAAGTCATAAAAAAGACAGAAATAATATAAGTAATGGTAGGACATCTTTTCGCTCTTTACTTCTAGTCCAAAAGCAGTATCAACATTCCAAAATTTCTCTTTTACAAGAATAGGTTTGTTTATATTTCCTTTTCTACCAATTATTATTGAATTTTCATTACAAATATAGGCATTAGAACGACCAATTATCCCACCACTTCCATATATTGGATATTTACCATTTATATCTTCTACTTGTTTTTGATTTTTACCATTTTTTATATTTAAAATATCTTTCCAATAATATATTTCCCAGTTTTTATCATTAGTTTTAATATCACCAAACATTGTAGTAAATAAAGATTTGTTTAATAAATTTAAATTAAGTAATTCTTTTTTTCTAAGATATATAAAGCTTTCAATTGTTTTAAATAAGTTAACTAATATTTTTTGTTCCTCTATAGTAGGTAAGACAATAGGAGCATTTAAAATTTCTTTTTTACTTAGATTAAGTTGAACTCCACCAGCTGAAAATTTTTTAAAATAATTTTTAACATTTTTTGATTGTAAAGCAAATTTTAAATAATTCTCATCAATATTATCTGTCAAAAGTTCTAATTTTCCAACACGTTGATTTTGGATAATATTAAATCCATTAGATTTTACAACAGTGGGAACACCTAATATTTTAGGATCTCCAGCCATATCTGTCATCGCAATTACTAAATCACCATTTTTTAATAAATAGTTTTTATATTTTTCTGAAAAATTATCAGGTAAATATTTTGCATTATATAAAATATCAAAAGTTCCATCAGGTCTTATATTACTCATTCGACAATTCAAAGTATTTGAATTTATAATATAATCTTCTGATTTTATTGCAACACCATTTCTTAAATCACAAACATCTCCTAATTTAACTTTCTTCCATTCATTTTTATTAAATATCTTCATCTAGCATCACTTTTAATTCTTTCAACTTTTCATCAATAGATTTTGAAAGTTCTTCTAATTTTTCTAAAATAACTTTAGGTTCTTCATATTCAACTTTTTCATAAACAATTTCTTTATATTTATTAATAGATAAATCGTAGTCATTATCAACTATTTCTTGTTTTGGAACAAAGAAAGATTTATCAGTTCTTTTTCTATCTTTTTCGTTTTCTAAATTAGAAAATCTTTCTATTATATCTGGAATATCGTTTTCTTCAACAGGATTTCTTTTATCATCAAGAGAATATCCATCAGCTGTCATATCATAGAACCATACATTATCAGTTCCACCTTTTCCAGTCTTTGTGAAAATTAAAATACCTGTTGATACTCCAGCATAAGGTTTGAATACTCCACTTGGCATAGAAATAACAGCTTCTAATTGGTTATTTTCAATCAATTCTTTTCTTAAATTTTTATGTGCATTTGAAGCTCCAAATAGTACTCCATCAGGAACGATAACAGCACCCCTACCACCAATTTTTAAAAGTCTTAAGAATAGAGCAATAAATAACAATTCAGTCTTTTTAGTCTTTACAACTCTTGTTAAAGTATTAGAAAGTAAGGCTTCATCAACACTCCCTTTGAATGGTGGATTAGCAAGGATTAGAGTATAATCACTTTCTTCACTATAATCTGTTGAAAGAGAATCAATTCTTTTTAATTTAGGAGTTTTCATATCATGAAGTAATAGGTTCATTGCAGAAATTCCTAACATTGTTGCATCGGTATCATTTCCATGTATCATGGCTGTTGAAAAATATTTATAAATTTCTGGTGAAGTTGCTAAGATATCTTTAAAATTTCTCTTTATATATTCTATTGAACTTACTAAGAAACCAGATGTTCCACAGGCAGGGTCAATTATCTTATCTTCAACAGTAGGTTTCATAAGTTCAACCATCATGTTTATAATATGTTTAGGTGTTCTAAATTGTCCATTTTTACCAGAAGTTGATAATTTAGAAAGTAAATATTCATATAAATCTCCTTTAGTATCTTTATCTTCAACCATTTGAGGATTATTAAATATTTCTTCAATAGTATCCATTGTATTTTGTAAAACAGCTGGTGTAGGAACTTTAAAAATAGCATTTTCCATATATTGAGAAAATACACTATCTTTATCCTCATCTAAATTTTTTATAAATTCAAAAGCTTCATTTCTAACTTTATCATATAATTGTTTAGGATCACCTAATTGGATAAGATTACTCCATCTAATATCTTGATGATTTTCACCAAAAATAAATTTTTCATCAAAATTTCCAAAGATATTTCCAAGTTTTTGTTCTTTCTCTTTTCTTTGTTCTTCTTGGTCTAATCTCTTCATAAAAATAAGATAAGTAAGTTGTTCAATTACATCAACAGGGTTTGTTAATCCTCCAGTCCAGAAGTACTCCCACATCTTATCAACTTTATTTTTAATTTCACCTGTAATCATTTAAAAAAAATCCCTCCCTATTATTTTTTAACTATTTAACAAATTAAAATTTACTAGATATTTTCTCTCATTTTTTATGTTTGAAATAAAAAGAAAAATGTAATTAATAATTATGCTAAACTAAAATTTATCTATTAAATTACATTGTAACATAAATAAAAGATAATATTAAGAGGGAAAAATCAAATTTTATAAAAAGAGGCTGTTGCAAAATAAAAATTTCAATTCTAAAGTAAAAAAATAAGTGAGTTACGAATGGAAATTTT